>Ga0153942_1000598_pt1 | contig 14263 bp, 15 predicted proteins | sample TSNJ026MetaG_FD_104731 | JGI IMG/M metagenome (GOLD analysis project Ga0153942, IMG submission 104731) | Attine ant fungus gardens microbial communities from New Jersey, USA - TSNJ026 MetaG | ecosystem: Host-associated > Fungi > Mycelium > Unclassified | place: USA: New Jersey, Brendan T. Byrne... | reverse complement strand
GTTGAAACCCGAATGCTAGGTTTGATATCAACACATGTGATCGAAGTGACTGCATGACAACCTGATCACACGAGCACTAGCACGAGCATCAGCATCAACGGTCCCAGCGGCAGTATTGATGTTAGAGAGATTAAACCCATCTTATCCAGATTTAGCAATGTCAACAACGAAATCCTTGTCAAGATCCTCAATAACGGGTTTGAGGGCACGTTCAGGAAGGACTGCAGCCGCAACTCAAAGACATTCTGTTCGATATTCCACCCTTTGAATATGTAAGGCAACGAGAAATGCACCAATCTGTGTCGGGTCCGAAGATCCGGCGTAAAATGGTGGTTCACAGTTTCTTCGAGATCATTAGCAGAGAAGTATGGTGTCTGGACCAGTCGAGCGAGAACTTGCATAAAATATTCTCTTGAACATAATTGAGTATTCAACATGCTGGCGTGTAAGCATCATGCCGGATACTTCCAAGCCAATGAAACATCAGTTGTGATTGGAGGGCATTGAGTGAATCTGGTAGTCATGTTGTACTGCAACACAATCAAGTAGCTCAAACAGTTGATTACCCATTGCCCTACGCTTGCTGGGTGCCCATGTCACTCGTATGAAACAAAAGAGCCGATGAAATGGCCAAAGCAACAGCTGAGCAGCCTGGTAGTACAACAGCGTACATGATCCACCAAACCCAAGGACATATCACAGAAGCCTGGATCAACTGACCACAACAGGGCCACTCTGCCAACCGGTTCCTCCCACCAACACTCCACTTCTGAGACCTCAGAGGCAACTGTATGGACATCTTAAACTGCCAAAGCGAACCACCACATGTGCATTAGCAGATCATCCAGTTACATTTCATGCTTGTGTGGTATGCAAGACTACCAAGCAGATCATTCCCTTTTATCGCCATGTAACGTTTTCACTCCAGATTACTGGATATCTCTCGTCTGAGCGCTCATGTGTATATATACATCTAATTAATTGATGATTTGAAAAAAGTAGCAAGGTGACATGCAACACACTGACTGATAGGGGTTCAATGAAAGGCGCAAAATTCTTTTGACTTGTCGGATAAACTATACGTTTGATTTGGATTCAACAGGCGGCATTGTACTAATGCCGATGGTGACCAAATTTAAGGCTGTGTCAAAAGTCCATCAATGACAGAGCGAATAGCGCAATAGAAAAATTGAGGACTTAGATTCTGCCGGAAGGGAAGAAATACCGGGTACCGAACACCGAGCACCGAGTACTGAAGCTCGGGAAATGTGAACATTGCGCGCATTGAAGGTCTTTAGGAATTATTATCCTTTGATTGTATGCGAAGATTAACATCTTTTTCGATCAATCAGCTGAATTTGCCTTGCACCATTTCTCATGAAAAAAACGTAATATTTGAACATACAGGTCTCGTGACAAATCATCACAGTAGATATTATAATTTCCTATTTGGAGTCACCATATTGCCTTCGGCAATGTTATTGAGACTATCCTCTTGGGCATCCAAACGCCAGATGGACAGCCACATGAGAATACCAGTGACGAATGCAATAACACCCATGACACCGTAATTCCAGACAAGGAGAGGATCGTCTGAAAGAGCTATTGACGATTGTATCAGCATCGAGCGACAATCAGTTGCCCAAAAAAAATCAACTCACAGACGAAAGCTTCGCCCAAAGCAGACGCAAGTGCGGAAGTGAACAAGAAAACGGCCATGACGAGCGATTTCATATTCTTGGGTGCCTTAGTGTAGGCATATTCGAGACCTGTAATTGAGGCGAAGATTTCACTGAATGCGATAAGAACATAGCTAGAGGAATGATGATGTCATCGTCATACAGCTCAATCTATGATAAATCAAACTTACGACCCGGTCTGAATCCAGACGTTCAAAGGCGAGGTGTCCGTTCCTGTACAATCATTTGCATGGTAGCCACAAGGACTAGTTTTGTAAATGTAATGTTGAACAACCGCAGCCCAAACCATAGCTAAGGCTCCTGTAAAGAAACCGAGGGTAATCTTCTTGAGAGCGCTGAAGTTGATACCAGCACGTCGGAGAGCTGGATAGAACTGTTGTTTCCAGGGTTTGTCGGGATCAGCTCGGAGTGATAAGTAAGTAGGGAACTCACAAGGAGATCACACAAGGGAATGAAGATTATAAGTGCGAAGGGGTCAAGATTAGAGAGGACGTCATTGGGTAGACCATGGGTAGCCATAGTAGCAGCCTGAGAAGTTAGATTGTTGTTGAGTTGGTTGTATGTGAGCCCTACAACCCAGGATTAGCTCTGTATGCAGTAAAGACCACCAGCGGATTTCACATACAGTACAATGGGAACCAACCGAACACACTGCAAGCTTTGAGCCCACGCCTAACTTCATCAACCCAGTTGTCGTCAAAGGTCATCCAGGTCGGTCTCTCCCCTTTGATGTTACTAGGTTTAGCATTCTCCCAAAAGTCATCAGCAGTCATGTTCTTGAAAGTCCTATATGGGTTCCAGCTCCATCGACCTCTGGCAGCATGGATGAACAAGCGCAATGCGGTTGCAAGAACTGAGCCAGTTGGAGGCGACTTGTGGTAGCGTTTGTTACCAATCCAGAGGACAAGAGGACAGATAAGGAAGACCACAGTGGGAAGGGTATAGGCGAGGTAAAAACCAACAAACTAACAAAATCTATAAGTTACCATTGTCAAAAATAAAAATAGCATCAACAAACCTTCTCAGAGTAGGTCATGCTTATTTGACCAATGAGAGAACCAACATTAATAAAGAGGTAGTAATACTTTTGATGATCAAGGTTAACACAGGATGGGGAGGAAGAACAAACTGGATTACCATGTACACCCGAGAGATGGTCATCGTATGATCGACAATGACCCGCTCTCCGTCCTTCGTGGTAACCACATATAATTTATTGCGGCGATTCTGCTCTGCGACCAAGGGTGAGATGTTAGACTTAAAAAGACCAGTACCTATGAAGTAATAAATTCAGAGACCGACTTGAATCATAACTATCACAAACTTTACTCACCAAGACCCATAACAATGAGCGCAACAGAAAATGCGCCGATTGCACTCGATTTCTCAATCACGCCAGGAACTGCAGAAATAACGAGGAGAATGTGACCGATTAGAGTGATGAACACAGCTACGCAGACAGTCTTGTAACGACCCCAATACGTGTCTGCGATATAAGCACCAAAAAGAGGTGTAATATAGCACCTGGCAACATTCAGTGCCAAATCTTAGACGAAAGAGAATTACGTTACCAGAACTGAAAGAAAGTTGTAAGACCTGTTGAAGCACGTTGTCCCATTCCCAAAGCGCCAGATTGTCCATTCAGACCGGCCGAACCCGTACGTGAACCTGGAGGCAAGGGTCGTTGAATGAAATTCGTCTGGAAAGGGACTTATATTTCAAGTGTTAGAGAGACTGTTGGATTCAACGTACAAACACTACTTGACAGCCATAAAACTAGGATGTGTTATAAACATAACCGCAGAAACACTCGGTGGGAGGTACTTACCGAGAAGCGTTCTCCCATTTCAATGACGCCGATCACTGGAAGAGGTTAGGCGGCTCATGGTTTAGTGAAATTGATAACTACTGACAGTAGGCAGCCCATGGAATGGCATCAGCCACGCGTCTCAATGTTTGCTTCTCTTCCTCCGTCGGGAATTCGAGCCCATCATAGACGCCATCCGAGTCTTGTTCAGGCTCGGAATCGGAATGGAACCCCGACTTTTCTGTCTCTGCATGCTTGAGCTCGCTGGCCATAATAGCATTGTCGTCTTGTTGTACTACAGACATGACTTGGTCGCAGAAGCCGTAACAGTGGACCAGAAATCCAGGGGAGAGAAGAAGGCGAACGTACGCAAGTTCACGACAGCTCGAGCCTTATCAACCCACCTGTCCAGGAACCGGAATATGAGAATCATGTGTGTGGAGTTTGGGAGGAATGATGCTATAAATAACGATGATTGATACCGCGTGGGGTTACCGGGATGGGAAAGCCCCGCCAAAAAATTTTACGCAAGTTTCTATGCACGGTCCTGATGAACAATTCAAGGCCGAACCGCCCAGGCTTTTCGAGGAAATGAAGTATGTGCCTGGAGAGTGACTATTTTTGAGCCGTCAGTTATGCAGCATGAGGTACAATGTGTTTGCAAACCGGTTCGAATTAGTCCTATATGCATCACGCGACAGAGTGATGACGGAGTGATATAATGTGTTTGAACTTACTACTAATGCAGCAATCAACATGGATGACTTGCTGCCAGCGATCTGGAAATCCATATGGTTTGTGCCGGGATGCCGGGAATGAACATGAAACCGTCTCAAGTCTTATGACCCTTCCCAGCGATTTTTCTCCTTGAATAGGTAGGTGGATCAAAGCCTGCATATCACATTTAGAATGAATTTTTACTATAGAATGGAGGCGATTCTTTCCTCTATCTCGAGAGGTTTGTGCCAAGCTCAGAGAGGTATCTTAGGTATCTTATCATGAAGAACGTATCTGTCTAGCCAGCAATGTTATCACTACAGATACAGAGCAGTGTTCATGTATCTTATCTCACTATTATTCAAAGACATTCCTTTATCGTGCCATATGGTATCAACTAGATAGTTACTTGACTCATAATCAACAACTGTCATGACTGTCAATCCAATTTGATGGCCCAGTTTTCAAAAATGTAATCTACATGGTGCCTCAGGTCCTCTTCATCTGTGTATCTGGAGAAGTTGAATCAGACAGTAATCTAATTGATAGTTGTTCGCCACCAATCACCAAACCAACCACCAAACCAACAACGCTCCAGATATATGAAGTTGATGAGCAGTGCTCGATATGCTGTCTCAAAAAAATTTTCTAAAAAATTAAAAATTCATATCTAAAAGAGACCAGGTCAACATTCACTAAATACAGTTGTACTACTTCGAATCATTCAAAGTGTAGCAATCACTACATATTACTTACAAAGTCGTAGCGAAGGTACAGCGAAAGCCCTCATATTAAATACCCCCAAACCTCTATTGAATTAATTATCATACTCGTGCTCCAAATTTGTCGTAAATTTTCCCTGTCCATACCCTTGTCCCTCTCCGTGTCTTTGCGCATCACCACCATTCATATGTTGCTCCTCATAATAAGTAGAAGAATCACCACCAGCATCAACGTACGCATTGATATACCGATACTGATTCACATCCAGCTCTCTCGTCTCCTTCCTCTCTTGCTTCTGCAGGCCGTTACCTGACCCAGGCACAGCAGTCGTCGTCGAACTAGTACTGATATCACCGCCACCAGCAGGAGATACTGGACTCTGTCCCAACGAAACCGGACTTCCTGATCCTAAGCGTGGTGAAGGTCTCTTGAACACTGCCGCTGGAACTTTACCTCCTCCTCCACTGCCATTCAAGGATGAATTGGATCTATTTGCACCCATCCCTGAACGCATGAACGGCGCATTCGGTTGCTCAAGTGGTTCCTGCTGTTTCCCCATACCCAACCCCGATCCTGAACTGGACGATTTGAGTTCCACTTGAGGTCCTGGTGGTTTATCCTGATACATCTCGTGCGTTATAAACGATGGTTGTATCGCACGATTCTCCCCCTTCCTCTCATATCCATAATCGTGAGACTCATAGTCATGATATTCCTCTCGTTGCTGCTGTAGACGAGTATGTGTTTCTCCATACGGGTTATACATCTGCTCCTCTTCCTCCCGTCCTTCAAATTCCCACTGACTCGTCTCCTCAATTCGTTCATCTTTTGAAGGCGGTAACGGGGGTACAGGCACTCTTCTGGTAGACACAGAAGCAACAAACTCAGCAGGCTTATCCAAATTGGGCAGAGAATTCACATTCGTGTTCTCAGCACCAAATGGCGACATCGATCTTTCTCTAGCCGGTAATGGGGGTGCATCAGCTGTTCGACCAACAGTATTATTGGGCAGGTTAGGGGATGCAGAGGTAGGTGATCGATCACGAGCATTCGAGGACGGTTGGAACTGAGATTGTGATTGAAGTTCTAGAGCAATCTCCCTCGCAGCAGCAGCATTCAACACTTTTTCCTTTTCCTCCGAACTCATATCCAATCTTCTTGTTGTATCTATGATAGATAGTTCACTAAAAAGCACAATCTTTCACAAAAAAATACTCACCACCATGTCCTTCTCCTCCTTCACTCGCAAAAGCAACACCCTCCCCTGTCACGATTCGTCCAGGGGTGAACGTCAAATCAGAAGGTGTCATGGGGGGCAGAGCAGCAGGGGAGGCATCTGGAGAATCAATGCTGCTAACAACGCCAAATCGGACATGTCTGTCCGCATGTAGATGAGCGACTTGTGGTTTACTTGATGTCGGGTTGATTGGCGGACGGGGATGGGTGGGAACGTGAGCATGTGTTGATATTGCTTCGACATCGTCATCATCCGAGATCACACCATCCTCAAAAAGTGCCAAACCCGACTTCCCCGTATCAGGATCACTACTCCTTGCACCTCCATCCACAAGAGACCTGTCGTTGACACCACGAAGCAGAGGTGAATCATGCACAGACAACTCGTAAGAAGGTGCCGGCCCGTCTTTACTCAACCTTCCTGGTCTTCCCGGAGGCGGTAAGAGTTCGTCGTCGTCATCACAGCGATTCTCTGGTTGAATACTGCCAATACCCGAATACTCTTGACCACTTAGAATCTGACCGTGAGAGCCTGAGGTAGAAGCCAAAGCCTGATTTACCGAATTCGTGAAGGAGCTGGAATGTTCACGTTGTGATGGAGTGGACAGAAGAGAAAAGGACAAAGACTCATTTTCGCGCATGGGTGATGCGTCAACCCGATACGTGCCAGTACCAATGCCAGAAGCAGAAGTAGTATGTGGTCTCACGGGGAACGTCGCAAACCTTCCAACACTGGCAGCACCGCCGGCTGAGAAAACGTCGGCACGGCCGGGACTGGACCCGAATTCATCCAAGTTTCCAGCTAGATGTAACGAGCTCATATACAGCGGTTCGCGGGAGGGAAACGATAGACTGGGATGCGCAATATCCACAGGGGAATCAAGGATGCGCTCTGACCCTATATTTGGAGGTTCCTGCCTGTCGTGATTCCAATATGGGGAATCGAATGTCGGGGATTGGTGTTGGTACTGCTGATAGCGTGTGTTTGCAGAAAAAGGTGTACTAAGGGATGTGGGTTCAATTAGGGAGGGAATCTGAAGATGAGGCTGTGCTGCTGAAGAGGGGACAGTGGAAAGTCGGACATCATTAACCTGGCGATGAGTATCACCGAGTAAGTTTTCAATTCTAGTATAAGCACTATATGGGTTGCGGGGGAGACCAGGTTGAGTTTCGTCTTCTGGGATTTCCTACCAAAGCGAGTGGAATCAACATTGAGCGGGGAGAAGGAGAATGGCTTACTGCGACAACGAATTTGCCATATACGCCAACGATCTGGGTGATGATGAGCAAGGGGTCAGATGAGAAACAAAGTGAGGTAAGACGCACGGCACCCTTCTCGCAGCACTCGAGGAGACCGCCAAATTTGAGGCCCAACCAGGATCTGGTTGCCGTGCGCTTGAAATCGCCGATAGCAGCCTCCTGGGACATGATATCGACATCAAGGGATCCAATTTCGGCTCTGAGACGATGGAGGATGTCGGTCTGCTGAACGAGATTCTTGTGCTCAGGACCCATTTTTTGGAGTTTCTTCTCAGCTGAATCTGCTTTTGAGATGAGGTTGCGACGTCTGCGGCGGAGTTCTTCGAGGTGTTCTTCACGGGTACGTATGGCCTTGAGCTGCTCGCGCATGACAGGGCCATGCGAGGCGTACTGGGAGATAGCTGTAGTCCAATGTGTGATGATGGCTGTGCAGGCACCGAGGATGTTCTGTGGGATTTATCAGAGCCCGTAAAGAAACTCAGAAAACAAGACTTGCACCAAGATCATCTCCTTCCCCAAGTCCCCATGTTTTCAGAGCCTCTGCTGCCTTTGAAAAATCTGCAGCCAGTCGCTGCAGACTGCACAAGCGTCAGTGCGCTGTGGCCGAATAGTGGCAATGACTGACGAAATGATAACAGCCTTTTCAGCAGTGATAAGATCCTGAAGAGGCCTAAGGTCCTGATTACCCGCGAGAGCAGGGATGGTGGAATTATGGGCAATTTTTGTGGCTGCCGACCTAAACATGATGGGAGAGGGCAAGTTGTGGATACTCTGTCACACGGTAAATGACCACCGCAGTCGTAGTCAGACGTGATGCCATTTGGCCAAGCGGCTAATGAATCTCTATGTTGTTGGATAATGGAGAAGGGTCTGATCTGCAAAGCAACTGTTGGAAAATGATACCTTGAGCTGCAAAGAAATATATAACTATTTCTTCAGTGCGCGCAGTGTCACCGTAACCGTATTTGTTGTGGACAGCCTCTTCCGCAATCCATCGATGACTCAGACTCAGGAAGGCAAAATGGTCTTGCCCCCAGATACAACGAGTTTATATACTCTTCCTACTACACGTGCAGACCTTGTGGCGATCCTTCCGTGGTCCGCACTGCTGTTTACATTACCTCTACCTTTTTATACGTTACTACTTCTCGCGCCAACTTTCAACCAAGTATCTCTCAAGATATTGATGAAAAGAAAGCGAAAGACAAAACTGAGAGTCCATTCACCAAAGACAGTCCTTAGTTTTGAGTTTACACTTTTAATGAAGATACCGATTCGTCTGGACATTGTTACCAAGTGAAATGTACTTGATGATCGCCCTCACTGAGTGCTCGATCGCCTTTCTCCCATAGATATGCCCCAGACATTGGGCTCTTCATAGCCCTCCGCGTTTAAGTACTAGTTTGCTTGTTGTGGAATAGAAATGCTGAATCCGAAAAAAAAAAAGAAGCGAGACGCCAGATACGCTGTCGTTGATTGAGTATGATCGCATCGGAATCGAAGAGCATTTTTGCTTTCTACTTTTTAGTATCGAACGACAGTAGGTCGTTCCGATCAGTACCTCTCAGAATTATTTCACTTTCTAAAAAATAAGTAGAAAGGTATTGTTCCGCCTACGTTTACAAGTCATGATGGATTGGAGCAGTGACTGAACAGAATTTGATTCTGGCATTTTTAGTTTCGTGATCGTAAAGCTCCTACTTGCCCACCACGCACAAAGCCAGTCGGAAGCAGAAGAAGAGAAGGAAGGATGATTTAAAGGAGATTTATGAATGGCCACTTGGGCTTGGCAGATCATATAGATGTGAGACTTTAGGATGAGCAAAAACAATTCAGAGCTGTGGTTTTTTTTTCCAGAGTTGTTGAATTGTTTTTGTTTTTATTTTATTATTTTTCTTCACACATTTTTGTGTGGAATTATTTAGTGGTCAAGATGAGGTTCGAACGTCCAACCTTCTGCATCCGTCATGGGACTTTTTGCATTCAGGTCTCATGTTCCAACAACTCAACCACCTCACCGACTGGAAACTTATCAACTTCTAATTATACAACACCCAAAATTGACCATAATTTCCTTTTTGTTAATTCAGCAATTTATCACGCGGTGTACGTACACAGTCCGCGACAGTCTACTGACTACTGGATTTCGAGGACTCCTTTGAATACGCAACAGAAACAGAAAAAAAGGAACATGTAAGATTGAGGCAGCTAATAGTGTAATTTAGCACAAGAGCGAAATGGATGTTTAAAGGGGAGAAGGCAGGACTTAAGCAGTTCAATCATGCTTGGAGACGAGCACTTGTTCTAGTGCTTAGCTCATGGTGGTCTCCTGACCGAGAGAAAAGCAAAGGCAGGTGGATTGGACGAAAGGAATTGAATCAAGTCCTTGAGGAGTGGTGTTTGGCTCGTTATACGATCTTTGGGAAATCTGGGGCAGTCCATGAGGATGTGTAGTCGTGTTTCTAAGGCTGCTTCGTCACAGGGACAAGCAGTAGGTTCGTTTGGGATGAATCTTGCTCTATACTCGCCTATGGGGTCGTGTCCCAAGATGCCTCTCGTGGCTCTGGCACATAGGGTGATGGAGTGTACGAATTGTGACAGCCAAGTACCTCCTGTTGGGAGGGCTAGGCCATTTTCTTCACACTGCCAATTCAAATTGTCAATTACCATCACTCTTCTCCGAAGCATCAACTGAGCTTGTTCGAGGTCATCCCGTCCTACAAAGAAGTCTACACAAGAAGGAAAAATAGGCAGTGTGTGTGGTATCGCACATCTGCTCATGATAATTGAGGATATCATTAAGAATGAAGAAGCGGGTATTTTGGAACCAAGGAGGGGCAAGACAAGAAGCCAGCAGCGACCAATTCTGCCCTGAATGTTTAGATTTGAAAGTCTTAGGCCACGAAACAATGCTACAGCATGAAGAGAGAAAATCCCCCTGATAATCCAGGAGTAAATAACAGCTTGGAGTCTAGGTAAATTTAGATTCGTCTTGGACAGTGGACAGTGGTACAATATCCTTTCAGTAGATACATTTGCTTCTATTTGGTTCGTCTACTCGGTAAACGCGGATTTTTCAACATACAATAGCGTGCAATCGCTCTTTCCAACTCCCGCTCCATCATTGTCCTCTGAGCCATTGACAAGATTTTTTCCCTTTGCGCACCAAGATTCACGCACTTGACACTCCAAGGCATTTCCTTCATTTCTGGTGGCCTTTGTGCGATATCATTCAATCGCCGTGGCACCGACGATGATAACTGGGCAAACTCCTTCGACCGCTCATCTTCGTTTGGATCCGTTGACTTCGGGCCTAAAGCCGTCATCGTCACTGTGGGCGATTGACCTCGAAGTCTGCGGCCTGTAATTGATCTGGTTGACTCTTTCTTCCTAGGCCCAGAGAAGAGTTTACGTCTTCTCCGCTCCACAGATTGGATAGCAGATCGAACTGCCAGACGCGCGTCAACCCTCCTATCACGAAGCAATAGCTAAGCCAAGATTTCGACCAAAACCTAATGGTTTGCACTTGTAGAAATGCTGTATCGATTCTCCCAGCTGAATCTTGGGCCGCGTGAGGCGTTTGTGTTTGACCTTGTCGTTATTACCTTCTTGTTCCGAGTTTCGTTTCCTTCTATCATTGATGATTTGTGCTGCTGATTTTGGAATTACCTCACTGCTGGTGGATTCCTTGCCTGGTGCAAGATTAGAGCCTCTTTCGTCAGGGTTACTTTAGGCGCTGGTCAGGGCTTACTTCCATGATCTCCGCTTGAATTTAGTCCAGCAGAGTGATGATCAAACATTACAGATTGGGCTTCCTCCTCCAATATTGAATACCGGTACATCCTCGGACGGAAGTCATAAGCCTTGCGGACGCTCATATATGTTCCTTCCGATCCCGTCATATGGGATCCCTGGGATCCCTATGCTATAATGGTATTCACTATTAAGGGATCTAGCAGCTATATTCCAATTATGAATATCCGTTCACGCTGGATCTGTGCTTCTCAGTCCACCATTGGTTATCTAAAACATCCACTGCTAAACTCTTCAGCGTGATCAATTTCTTATGTGTCGGTTTGCGGCCGATTATCGGCACAAGCCAGGTCCACATGTGTTCCTTTCTATGCTAGTAACTCTGAACCAACAGCCTATTAAAGTGACAAGCGAGAACTGCAACTCACATCCCCATAGCCATGCTATTCCCTATATTCTTGCTTTCCTGCATTATACCTCAAACCGTCTTGTCTGGTCAGATACCAGTCATAGACGGCGTCATTGGCGGAGTCAGGACTGCACAAAAGGCAACAGACCGCACGAAACCCACTTTTATCCAGTCGTTGGCAGTCACTCCTGGGAAGCTTCGCTACAAGGAAAATTCTGGTGTTTGTGGTATGTAGTTCACTGCATTCCAAGTGAAATAGACCTCTGACAGAGTTCAGAAACAACGCCTGGTGTGAATCAGGTATCCGGATATGGTGATGTTTCTGCGTCCAAAAGTCTCTGGTAGGTCCAGTTTGTTCTGTCGCCTTGTTCGATCCTTGAAATTGCAATGATCTAGGTTCTGGTTCTTTGAGTCGCGAAACGACCCGGATAATTCGCCTCTTGCTCTCTGGTTCAACGGTGGCGTACGTTTCTATTCCATCCGCAAGATGCGGGTCACTGACTGCTGGGGATTCCTCAGCCTGGTAGTTCCAGTATGTTAGGTCTGCTGCAGGAACTCGGCCCATGCCGTATCACCAACGACAGCAGATCTGTGACGCTAAATCCTTTTTCCTGGAATAATGAAGCCAATATCGTGTTCATTGATCAACCGGTCGGTGTAGGTTTCTCACACGGAGACACCACTTCAGTCGGCACATCTCAAGAGGCAGCCGCGGATGTCTGGACATTCATGCAGATTTTCTTCTCCGATTCGCGTTTCTCAAAATATCAAACCAACGAATTAGCAATATGGACAGAGTCGTATGGCAATTGACTATTATCTCACGTGAATATATCTATTAATGATGAGATAGTTATGGCGGGCATTATGGGCCGACTTTCGCTTCGTGAGTGTTGCAACTCCGTTTCTGCAGCTTATGTTTTGAGCTTGGGACATGGCAGTCATTTCCTGTCCCAGAACACAGCCATCGATCAGGGGACAGTCTCAGGTGTCAAGATGAATCTCAAGGTCCTTGGAATTGGTGACGGGCTTACCGTGAGGATATATGTATCCTAACACTCATTCCTTGACCAAAGTGCTTTCAGGACCCTCTTGTTCAGTATGCTCAATATCTTCCTTATTCTCAGGACAATCCGTATCACCCCCTTGTATCTTCATCTGTTGCCTCCCGTGCTAGCAATGCATGGTCGTCTCGTGGCGGTTGCATGGACCAGGTATGTAATATATGTATATGTATATAATCAACTGATTTTTTTTCGTTTGCCTAGATCACAGCCTGCTATTCAGCTACTGATAATTTTACATGCGAGGCTGCTCAAGCATATTGCAACAGCAATATCCTGGGAGCTCTAGCAGGAAACTGGGATGTACGTACTGTTTTTTTTTTAGAAAACAGGAAACGTATATAATCATATCTCATACAGGTCTATTATGTCCTGACAAAAAATCCCGATCCATACCCACCTGACATCACAAATTACCTGAATTCGATTGCAAGTACAATTGGAGCTGAATCAACTTGGAAAGAAAGTAATGAGTTGATTTACGAGAACTTCGAGGTCGCAGGTAAGGAATTGATCTCGTTGGTGATCCCATGCTAATGTATGTTCCGCTCAGGTGATTGGATGCGGAATTCCAGGCCAGATTTAGAAAGTGTGATCAACGCTGGTGTGAGTTCAATCCCATTCCTTTTTTCTTCCTTGCCTGATGACTTCTTTCCGATAGGTGAGGACCATCATTTATGATGGTGATGCAGTGCGTCTCAAGTCTTCTTCTATCTCAGTGTTTCAGTGTTTGAAGGCTGGCTTTAGGATTATATCCTCAATTACATGGGTGTTGAGGCGATGGTTGACGCCCTTGATACTAAGTTTTCGTCACTCTACAAAGAGCAAGCTTTCTCTACATTCATGGTCCGCGGACAATCTGCTGGCCTTTACAAGAACGCTGGTACATTCTCATACGTTCGCATTTTTGGCGCCGGACATGAAGTTCCTGCCTATAAGGTGTGTATAGGCATTCGTGGTTTTTGTCACTCGCTTATCAGGGATATCTCCTTAGTCGGGTACGCTCAGTACTGGAGAAGCTGCGGCGCAGATGTTTAGTCAAATTATGAGGAACCAATCCATCTCCTCGACGTGATGAACACAATTTTGTCTCATTGGATAGTCTTGTATCAGAATAGCTGTCAATTGTTCAGCCAGAGCTTGATGTCAAGTGATTAGTACACCGCATGATAAATTGCTGAATTACAAGTCATCGCATCATCAGTTGGCCAGGCTAGCTTCATAATCTGCCAGTGTACTTGCTAGCACCCCACCTGTTGTTGTTCCACCACCAGCAACTGCCAATCACTTTTGGGCATCATGACTTCGAAACTAGAGCTCATATCATGAATAAATTTGAAGACAGAATGATGAATTATAGCTCTTTTCGGTCTAGCGATCCTTCACTGTTTGCTTGGACTGATAGACGTTGTCTCCCAACACTCTCTAACTTCCTTCATTTTTTCCCTTTCTTCAAATGGCTCGGATTAGTTGTGAGTAATCTGATTTTCGCTTGTGTTTGCGTAGGTAGAACTTGGTAGTGTATTCTGTATGCTACCGCGGACTGTATCGAGTACCGCGTCGTGAGTTTTTTCAAAAAGAGAATGGTTACACT
>Ga0153942_1000597_pt1 | contig 14268 bp, 15 predicted proteins | sample TSNJ026MetaG_FD_104731 | JGI IMG/M metagenome (GOLD analysis project Ga0153942, IMG submission 104731) | Attine ant fungus gardens microbial communities from New Jersey, USA - TSNJ026 MetaG | ecosystem: Host-associated > Fungi > Mycelium > Unclassified | place: USA: New Jersey, Brendan T. Byrne... | reverse complement strand
GAATAAGTTGAGTGATTAGATCATAAAACTACGGCTAGCTCAGTAAAACAATAAGGTTTAGTATAGAAAGTGAATTACCATCCATTTGACACTTTGTTCTGCCTCTCTTCCCACATTGAAGGCAACAGTTGCAAGAGACTTCTTGAGATCCTTTGCTTTTGCATCTGACAACAACTTGCACCGCCAGACTACAAGATCTGCAGCGTCATATCACCTCACCGCCACAATCTGAGGAGATGACAAACACGCCTTGTAAAGTATCCTGAGTGAGCAGACTGGAAGCAACTGAGGCAAAGGAGGATCAACCAACGCATCTGGCTCCTTCCTGTGTGTTTCGGATAACCCAGGTGTTTCAATCTTGATTACGACTTTTTGCACACGGGAGGTCATCTTCTTTTTGAGATGCGTCCATTACAATGAAGATTTTTATTGGCACAGTACATACCATTGACCTCCAAATCATGAAAATCAGAGGATTTCCGCACACAGGACACAAGACACATCGAATTTCGCGCTCTGTCTCAGTCCTTCGATGGATTACCTTTGTCCAAGACAGAGTCGCGGGCGATCGCTGGTAGTGTGGCCTCACCAACCACCATCCTGAGATGCGTATATTTTATTAGGCAATTTTTTTGGCGCCTTTATCTTGTCTTGTGTATGCTCCAAGAATGGATCAGTTACGAGAGTGCATTCCAAAGCACCTAAAGCCTCTAGCAATCACTTTCTGATAAGAATAGTCGCTCGACTTTGGCACAAGTAACCAACCGAGCAAAATATATCGTTAATCAGAGATAGCCATATGCATTCAGGCCGAGTGTTGCTGCCTAAAATTCAATACACTACAGAAGAATCCATTCATTGCTATCATATGTCATACAGCGCTTAACCTATGCCTCCGGAGTCTCCTCTGGGTGAACGACAAGCTTGATACCAGAAACTCGGTTGTATTCCATTCTTCTCAGGCCTTCTATAATCCCTAATAATCCTCCGCGCAGCAAATGTACTCTATTAGGCTTATATCAAATATAAGCCATCGTCACCCACTGAAACAAGTAAGCAATTTACCTTGATGATCCCAGTCTCGACCCATTCAGTCAATTTCGTATACATTTCTTTCAATATTTCCGTATTGTGTTCTGACTGCCTGAGCGCAACGATACTCGTGATCTGCCTATCGATCGATTTCACCTGGGGAGGCAATACGAGTATCGCCTGTCCCTTGGGGTCCATCACTTTGATGGTGGTAGCTTGTGTGTCGGGCAAGGAGATTGTATCGTAGACGTATTTGATAGGTGCTTCATTGGTAATCTCGTCGATTTGAGTTTTGATGTCACCGCGATGAAGGTTTCTATCGAGAACGTGCGTGGCACCGAGGGACTGGAGGTACGATGCGTGCTTGAGCGAGGCGGTAGTAATGATAGGCGAAAAACCGGAAAATTTAGCAAATTGGATGACTGGGATTTTGAAAAAAAACAAATAGAAGTTGAATCTCGATTTGATTATGAGCGGAAAGGAGACGAACCGAACTGGCCAACGGAGGATGCACCCCCCAACACGACGAACGGATCGTTCTTGTAGTGACCTTGACCTGCAGGTTCGATTGGGTTGACGAGACCCATGCCGTAGGGAGCTTTGTGGTACATCCCAAGGTAAGCTGTGGTCATACCAAGAGGGATGGAAGCGGCTTCGTCAAATGAAATGTTCGAGGGTATCTACATGCGCGATGATGCTAGTAATTCTTTTAAATCTTAAGAAATCGGATACCTTTGCTAGGTGCATCTCATCCGCCAATGCATATTCTTGGAACGATGCATATTCAGTAGTGAAAGCCCCTTGGCAGAATCTGTCATACAAAGTAAATAACCAGGTGAAAAAGAGAGACAAAAAGAGAGAGAGTAGAGAGATGCGTACACTTTATCCCCAACTGCGAACCTAGTTACCCCTTCTCCGACCACCACCACCTCTCCCGACAGATCTGTCCCCACAATCGCAGGATAAGTATTGAGAAATATGCCGTGTTTCTGGATTTTCCAATCGACGGGATTCAAAGCGGTTGCCTTGATCTTGAGCAAGAGCTGCCCTGGACCAGGACTTTTGATCTGGTTATTTCCGAGGGCAAAATCTGCTTGACGGGAGGCGATGAAGAGAGCTTTGTGTTGTGAGGGAACTTTGCTCATGGCGATCGAAAATGTGAATGATCAAGTGCTGGGAAAGCGGATTTATATAGGACATGGTGAAGGAAACGTTTTTCCTATATGGTTTGTCAGACATGAGAGCGACTGACGCGTTACCAATAAACAATTGATAAGCTGATTACCCTATGAAGTAGGATAATCTCCAAAGGTAGGACATCCCCGAACTATCATTTCCCGACATCAAATTCACTGCCATAATGAGGATGGACGAAACCGCCAGCTAATTAGATGTGATATTACAACTGTTTTCACCCTGTGGTGATCAGGCAAATACGACTTTGCCTTGGATCCAGTTCCACGGCACCTTTCTACCACGACGATATACATTCCTCTCTAGTTTTACTCAAAGCTATGATTATGTCAACGATAAATTGAGCCCGTTGAGCACCGCTCACAACGTCAATCACAATGCCCAAAGATTCCAAAATTTCATGTTCTATCCGTCATCTGCATGGGCTATTTCTTTTTTTCGGCCTTTTTTTCGGCCTTTTTTTCAAGGTTTACCTCCGCATCAAGATCCCACCTTCCAAATAAGAGGCTGTGGCAAACGGATCAGTCAAGATGGTGGTATTCCCTGATCTATGCACTTACTCGAATAGGGCCATGATCGTCCACTTACGGTTATCAGCTTCGGGGAATACGAGAGAACGATGACCATAAAAGACCTGAGAGAAATGGGAGAATGAAGACCCAAGGTTCGACAAGGGAGTCGAATGTACTGACCTCGTCATCAACCTCATGTGATTTCCGAGGAAGGCAATGTAGGAATTTCCAATCTGGCTTTGCACCGCCTTCTTTACAAAGATTCTCGGTCACTTGATAGCCCCGGAAGGCTTGCAAGCGTTCTTCCTTTTCCGCCTCTTGGCCCATGGAAATCCTGGCATCGACATCAGTGCGAGAACTTAGGGAAACAGTAATGCTGCAAACCAAGTGTCAGTGACGACTACATCGGCATTGTGCACAGCTTCTTTGGGGTCAGTTGTCCATGTGATGCGCTTGTCGCAGCCGAGTTCCACGACGCGATCCCAAACCACAGATGGAGCCCGATACTTCTCTGGACTGGCAACTTGGAGCTTGTGACCAAGACGAGGGTAAGTCACGAGCATGTCATGAAGGACGTTGGCAGAATCGCCAACGTAGGCAACTGTCATTGGGGGGAGAGAAGTTGAGATCGCTGTGGGTTGGAACTGCTCATGAAGTGTGAGCAGGTCTGCAAGAATTTGTGTGGGATGCCAACGATCTGAAAGCGCATTGAGAACAGGTACAGGTGAATGCTTTGCCAATTCCTTGAATTTAAAATTAGTATCGGGATAAAATATAAATAACAAGATGTTCCGACCTCAATTTCTGCGTGTTCGCCGACCCGAGCAAAGATGCCTTGACACATTCCTCCAACAACACGGGCCGTATCTCGAAAAGACTCATTGACACCCAATTGAATGTCATCACGACTCAAGAAAAGGGCACGCCCCCCAAGAAGCGCGGAGCTCGTCTCGGCAGCAAGACGAGTACGAGTGCTCCGCTTCGAGAAGAGAAGGGCAATTGTTTTGTTAAACAAGGACTGCGGTGGAAGACGGGGCGCGGTATTTGCCTCGCGTTTTGAGCCGAGAGGGTCAAGCCACGGCAAAGATTGTTGCTTGAGATTGTAGGAATAGATGATGATTTGTTTTATCTGAGATGGGGAAAGATCAGCTAGAGTCATGAGATGGGGAATTATTTTAGTGGTTGCCATTGGTAACTTGGAAAGGGAGCGCCAGACCTCGAGCTTTAAATAAGGACACTCAGTTAGAGAAAATTCTACCGCGTGATCCTGTTTTTCCCACGGTATGGTCATTCGCTTTCCACCGACTGAACCAGCTTTACGATTGGTCCGCTCTTGCGGAATATTCAGTACGCCTGCTAGCACCTGCTCTCTGATTTCATGCCAGCAACACGTGACGGGTTTCCCGTCTTACAATCGTCTCCGATACCTGTCCGATACCGATTCTCCACTATTGGCACCGACCTTCAGTAACAATACACCGACGATGAGCTTAGGTGACCGGCAGGGTTTCACGGGGAAAAATTGATAACATAATCACATTATCCTGCACCTATACAGAGTTTCTGTGGCCTCTCAAATGTCGGCCTCTCTCGTCAGTCGCATCTGAGGTTCTCAGTACACCCAACAGCGCTATTGGTCTTCCTTGAGAGTTGCCTTGTGTCATTTATAGTAGCGCTACTGCTGCACAAGGCACTTCAATCATGCTTTTTTTCCCAACCAAATGCCGTCTCTAGAATCGGTGGTATGCGACCAATCTTGTGCATTCGTCGAATTTCTGGAAATGTTCTTGTTACCCTGACATCATCCAATGTCGACCTGCGAGATATCCGAATTGTAAAGAAGGTGGGAGGAACCATTAAAGCCAGTGGAAAGGTCCTATGACTCGGGGGCGATAACTTAATAGACGCAAGTGACCTGTCTTTGTCACAAAATCAGATGCGTTTCAAAGAAACTGGTACTATCTGGGAATACGGTTCATGTCAACGTCGCATCTGGATTGGCGGGCTTAAGTTGCTCTATGATGGAAGGAGAAAGGGTTCAATCTTGAGGGGTTGAATCATCGAAGGAAATGATTTGATGACGAAAAGCATGCTGTCAAAAGAATCAACCTCACAGTCAGTCAGGTCATTACATATTTGTCGGTGCTAGTGAGGGACCATCGCTTCTTTCTTGGCAATTACTCTACTTAAAACAGATCTTGTTTCAAGATTTCTCCACTTTCCGCCCGTCGAACCCCCTTTTTCATCTGTCAAGTTCAATGGCAAACCTCCTATCGATACCAGGCATTGTTAAAATGTTGGCTTATCTAATGCACTATTTTTAGTGAGATTGACCATTCTCATTGCAACATCTAAACCACCTTCGGAAATCACAAGGGGGCTAGAAGAATCGTGTGGGACAGTGAATGTTTTGGATGACGTCAAGAAATTTCTTGGATGAAAACAGCTTTGATTATACGGTGGTAAAGATGAGGTAGTGTTCCTGATGCATTCCTAGTGGACTTGAAAACTGTGATGGGGAAATAGGGGTTTACAATGTTCCGGTGGATTAGAAAGAGCATATTGCCATTGCGAAGGTTCTTGTCAGATCTTGTCAGATCTTGTCAGAAAACCCGGATCTGCTTTTTTTTGTTTGAGAAGCTCCGTCGTTACTTGACAGTTTTATAGAAGTGATGATGATTCATTTATGGAACACAATGCTCGGCACTCGAACCTACTTCGGAAGGAAGATGGAACAAGTTGCGCTTGATGAGACGGAAAAAGGTAGAACCAGGGTTTTTGTCTTGTGCATAGACCATTGACAATTCAGAATACTGATGTGCTTGTAGTTTCCTTCTATGGATGAAATCAAACGATGGAATCATGGCAGCAAATTTTTCATCAATGAATCCGGAACGCATGAAGTTGAAAGCGCTGCGCAGTGGCTATCACGACTACATACAGTTACAGACTCTTCAACAAGACTTGCAATGGCATATTTGCATGCTACATGTATGCATTGGACCCATCATGACTTTCTCCGTCTATATGCATTTTTTTCTAACTTTCTCGGCGTCACACCTCCCTTTCTCCTTACCACTCTTGCTCCACTCGCTTCTCAATGTTTCAAGTATTTTAAGTGGAAGTAGGTCTTCCTGTCATTTTACCTCATCAAGTTGATCGCCTCGGTTCAACGACTGGCACGTTGCATTGGTATACCAAAAGAAGACAAAAGCAGCCTTCGTATGAATGATATATCTTTCTCGGCAAATTAGGAAACACACAATGCCCCTATAAGCAGAAAAAATCTTCAGAGAAATGTTCAACACGCTTTCCCAACATGCCCATTTGGCCTCCTTTCACTATTTTTGGCCCGAAAACACCTAATCCTCCTCTGGAAAATGGTGTAGAAGATCTTCCGGACTTTTACCGCATGTTAGACCCCTTGTTTACAAACAAGAAGCGCGATTATGGAGGTGTGTATCCACGCTATCGAGATGAAGAGGGTGTCTTTCATCATCCAACATACCACCCTTTTCCCCCTCTCGTGCCTCCACCGAAGAAACTCCCACCTGACGAACGACCGAGTTATGTGGAGAGGATGAGGCTTCCTCCTCCAGAAGAACTTCCCCCAACTGACCCAGTACCCGAAATACCACCTTGGAAACAACCACGAAAAAAGAAAACAAAGAAGCAATCAACTTATACTGGACTATCGAAGATACCGGAGATTGTGAACTCTAATACAGTGGATTCCGCGGTAGATGAGCTACAAGATCGACCTCGACCGGAAATACGTTCTGCCCACATGTCTGGGGAAATTTCAATGTCCTTAGCTGGACATGAAGGCTAGTTATCCCTGTGTTCTATGATGGACCACGTGATGATATGAAAAATGACAGGCTCTGAGCAAGAGTGTTGTGCTCAACTCCTCGTAGCCCAAGCCCAAGAAATGTTGGGCAGCTTTATCAAGGCAATGTGTTGTCGTACCTGCGACAGTACCACCGCTGCTATGTGAATTTAGCTCCTGGACGTATTGATTAATTTTGGTTCTCGTTTGTTGATTGACTGATTACAATTATAGTTCTTGCTCCGGTCCCTCTCAAAGAACACGTTTGATATCTCCTTTTGGCATTGAAGAATAGATACACTGTACGATTGGAGCCTAACCTTGTAACTGTAGATTCTTTTACCTCTGTACCATGGCTATTCAAAGAAAGAACCATAAGTCCACACAATGTCCTCAACTGATAGTGTATAGGCAATAAGTCTTGTCAACGTCTTCTTCTACCCGTTCTGAAGCCTTTGAAGGTTGCACCATCGTCCGAGTCATCATCTGCAGCTGCCTTTTGTCTTCCGCCATATCCAACTCTCGACCTTTCCGGCAAAGTTTCATTTAGCCGTTTCGTGCCAGGTTCAGTAGACCTCAACGTTTGATCGTCTTCATCGTTGTATCCTCCCCTCGAAGTGATAGTATTTTGTGACTGCTCGTGCTCGTCCACCTCGACGATGTCATCATCTGAATCTAGAAACAGCGTAGTCGCTAATTGTTTATTTTTTCCCTTCATTGGTGGAAGTGCAACTGAATTTTCCGGGACGCCAGATAGTTTGGATGCTGTCCGTGCCACTGGAGGTCCCTTTGACACTTTTCGTGAGAAAGGTCGGGTGCGTTGAACTGTTGGTGCAGTCCTGCGTTTGCCGAGCATGGGTGGCGTTTCATCATCGCTGTTATCATTGATGATACCTGTTGCTTGCGCAGAGGCTCGAAGTAAAGGCGGGCGATCCTCACTTTTGTTTTCCTGAGAGACATTCTCAATTTGTTTCTTGGTGGACTTCTTGTTCTTCCAGTGTGCTAATTGATCAAGTAAAGGTGAGTTGGGACAAATTGAGATGATATGGGGATTTACTAGGCGCAGCATCATTATCCTCGCTGACTACGAGCTCAATCAAAGCTCGGCGATTGGGAAGGATTTTCTTCAGGTTCAGTCATCAGGTAAGTCAGGGAATTTGCAGACGATAATGTACCTTCTGAAACTTCTTAAAGTTCGGCTGATCTTTCCACTTGTCTGGCAGTACTTTCGCCTGAGATCCACCTGCGCCATTAGAAACATGGCCACTTTTTGTCTTCTTATACACATCCATCTCCAGCACAACCATAAAATTCCCTCTTAGTCCGGTATCATCCCCAAAATCAGTGAATCCCTTCCATTCCTCTTCTGCTTCCTCTCTCCGTTGCAAATCTTGACCAACTGATTTCGGTTTCGAGATCCTCAAGCTGTTAAATTCGCGATCGAAGTCATCTTCTGTTCTCTTTCCCTTTTTCGTTGATGCAACTGCCGTGAGGAACGCGGCATCCGTATCTGGCTTCCCAAAGGGGGCACCGGAATTATTTTTTTTCCCTGCTTTTTTGCCTTCTGGTGAATGCATTGATGATCTCGAAGCTATACCATTGGCCTGTTGTGTGGAATCCAAAGCCTGTCTCTTTCTTGCTGGTTGTGCGTCATCATCAATGGCATCCACGTCGACAATCTCAATGCCTTGACTCTCTTGCTGGATGCTATCTAGTTTTCTCTTGGTCCCTCTCATTTGACTCCGTGTACTATTACCAAATTCATTGGATTCCTCTTCCTCTTCCGCCTCACGTATTACCGATAGATTAGTTCCACTTGCAATACTGCGGACAAGTCCTCCCAGATGAGATTGTGTCTGATTTGCTCCAGCATCTTCGCCAAGATCTTCATCAAATGATTCGACTGCGCCAGAACGGGCAGGATCGCTGGCATCGAAAAGCGCTTTGAATTTCTTGAGAGGAGGTTCATCTTCAACTGCAGAAGGGATATCCGGAAGCTGAGATTGCCCGGCCGCTTCAGGCACCGAAGTGGATGTTGCGCCAAGTCGACGTTTGAGCCGTATTCGACTAGGAGTGGGCGCCTACACACAAGTAAAATAAAAATTGACCAGAAGCACAACCCAACGAGAATGTAGACGAACAACAGCTTCTTGAGCATCTGCTAGTTGTTCAGGGGGCTCAACGCTAGCCCTGGGTTCAGCAGTCTTTCCTCGTCTTGACAAAAGTAACTGGAGCAGTTGTGAGAGGCATCTCATGATGGAGTTGGCGAGGACGTACTCGACGTGGTTTGGGTGTCTCGATCTTAATCCCTTCCTCCAAAATAACGGGAGGTGTGGGTTCTGCTGAAGGTTGTCGAGATGCGGCCCGCCGGACAAGGCGTGTTCTTGCCGGGGCTTCCTCAGGGGGGATCGAAGGTTCTTCGGAAATCGAGTTTGGAATATGGTTGGGTAATGACGCTGCTGTGGAAACATTTATTTTTTTCTTATCAATCTTCCGCTAGTCGTGCAATGATTTGTGCCGAACTCACGACCCAAGACATCAGTTGCTGCAGTACTCGATCTCAGTGCTGTCAACAAAGAAGGCTCAACTTCGACTACCGCCTGTACAACAGTTTCTGGATTTGTAATGGGTAGCCCAAAACTGCGAGAAATTCATGTCAGGATCAATCCACCGAATGCAGTATGATATTGCACCTTTCGATTTCGTCTGTCAGCTTTTTGAATTCATCCGTTCCAATGGCAGCCTGCATATCCTTCACCTCTGCAATAACGACAAGTCGCTGATTCTCCTTCGCTCGGCCCCTCGTAAGTGCCTTATGTAGTTTTGCAACGCCACCAGCGACATCGAAAGTCTCAATAAACCCTCCCCCACGTTTGATCAAGTCCCTTAAATCACTCTCTATCTCCCTGGTCTTTTCACCAAAGACCAAAAACCGATACTCAGCGAAAATATTAAAACGCTCCTCATTTGGTTCCCAGACTTTAAAGATCTTTTGAGCGGGACCGAGAGAAGGAGAGAACGTCGGTCGGAACTTGCTGATATTGGGTAAAATAAAGTTCTCTTCAAGCGAAGCTCCATTCTCCAGAACTTCCAATAACCATTCAAATTTGACAAACTGAGCGGCGGAGATGAGGGAGCTAGCAACTGATGGAGTGGCAGTATAAGTCGGTAAGATATGATGCGTGATATGTTCATTCGAAGTATAGACAATTGATATACCTGTAGGATGATTGTCAATTGAAGGAATGAAAAAGAGATTGAACATATGAACCCAATTGAACACATGTTTCAAGGGGAACATTTGATTTTCCTTTCAGGCTTGAGGAATAACAACAAATTTGTTGCCACTTGATCCTACATTCGATGAGAAGTCAAAAGTATTCAAAATTTAAGTAGCTTCACTGACGATATCGGGATTCCGGTGACAATATGTATTACATCCCCATCCTGCAACTCGAGTACCATCTTGGACTCTAAAGTCTTTTGTGACTCCCTCCGTATTAGTCTCATGGTCTTGTCCCTCTCATTATGAAAAGTCAACGTCGGCCGCTTCTCTGGGTCATGCTGAGAACACACCAGTCAGCACAAATGTGAGGGAAAACGTTGGTGATTTCATTCGCACCACATCATCCAGAGTACTTTTTCCAACTGTGAACGTGCAATGCAAACCAGATACTTTCTTGTTTGATACGATGAGAGGCTGGTTTTTCCGCCCAAGAGAATATGATTTTCCGGCCTTGAGGAGCTTTGACTCTTCTGAAATTGACCAAGAGCTTAAATGTAATGGAAAAAAACGTACTCAGCGATGAGACTTCTGCAGCTCCCTCTCCGTCAAATGGGCCAGTGATAATCCACATCTTGTCTTGACCTTAAATTTCTCTTGCTCCCACTAGTTGTTGGCAATCTCTCTGGCTTAGGAAGTATGTATTTTTCTCTGCTTAGATTGGAGAATGGATTCAGACAAGCAAAGGCGATTGTTTATGCTATTGAATTTTTGCTAGCACGTGGGGTCGGGAATCCAATCATGTGCCCATAATCTTGTCAGGCGCGAATCTTCATGGCAGCAAAACTTCAACTTCGACTTGACTACTAACAGTACATCTACGTCTACTATACTGAACCATCTGACTCCTCCAGTCACCAGGCGGAGAACGGCGTTAGCTTCTACGGTTTCGGCTGCTTCACATACAAGTGAGATGGAAAAGAAGAGGAAGCACACCTTGGAGAGGGCTAAAGCCAATCATGTGAGCGAACTATTCATCATATCTGTTATACTGATATGTAATTATCTTCAGCAGTTGTTGAGACAGCTCCAAATGCGCTTGCAGTACGCACGGCTAAAAGTCGAACACGGTTGGGTGTGTTTGTTCTCATGTAATAACTTTAGAGTCTAATACCAATTTTTGCAGCAAAGGCAAAGCCTGGATGAAGTAGAGAATCTTTATTTCTACCATTCACACCAACGCAGTCCTAACTCATATGTACCGTCATCCACATCGACCTCCGACCAGAGGTCTTTTGCTGCCACGACAAGCAACATCGATTCTCCTTTCGAGACGTTGTTGAGGCTCCAGTCCAGATGTCTTACTCCGGATACTTCCTCCAAGAATAGCTCAACAGCTAAGAAGCTGACACTTGGGCCTGAGGCTGCTGTGATACCTCAGACAACGCTTACCTCTTTCCGTACTTCATATAGTCCTACTGGTCCTTTAGAGATCCAAGCTGCTCAGCAGTCTCAAGATCCTATCACCTCTGCTCAGACACCCACAACAGATTCTTAGATTCTGTCCTCCATGCGGAACGTTGACTCCGACACCGATTATCTTCCAGTTGCTGTGCCGATCCTTGCATTCAAGGAGCCCCAGCATTCCAGACCATCGCTTTCCCGGCACACTCTTCCTACCACGACCCTATCTTACAAGACTGAGAAGAACGATACGATGCCTACGCCTCTAATGTCTACTCCGATGACATCGTCCAAGATGTATCCCGCGCCTCATGTCAACATGATTACAAAACGGACCTGTCGTAACTCCAGAGTCGGCTGCAGATGAGACCTCGGACGTTACCTCAAGTGAACATAGCCAAACTGCCATCTCATCTCTCATTTCAGCATCTTCTGCCGCCCCTACGTTGACCTTCCCAGCTACACCATCTTTACAACCAATTTCTGCCCAGTCACAAGCTTCATCTTTGTCCGCAACTTCTGCGGCTCTGCCGGCAAGGCTGGCTTCAACATCATCTTCCCCTCTATCAGTCTCAGCACCTGTGCCACCCCTACTTCATATCACAATGTCAAGCCGTTATCCTGTCTCGAGGATTTGGATCTCCACCCAAACAACACTGGGTGTTGCAGCCCATGACGTCTTTGTTCAATAAGCATTAACATTCCCCCCAAACCTGAGCGCCTTCATTCCCCCAATGCCTTGACCTACTTCTCATTTCGCTTCGTCCTTGATTTCCGCGCGTTTAATTTCGACTCCTGGTAGGCTTTGCCTCCAAAGAGCATTTTACATGAAGCGAAGGCTGAGTGTTCTGTTGCTTGTACTGAAATTTTGGAACCTGGCATGTCCAACTTGTGGGTTGCAGACTTACAATGATGATTTGGTCATACATTGAGGTCTAAGCACCTGTCGGTGACTTGCATATGTTACTCGGTTTACTAAAGGGACAGAACTCGATGTATTTGAGAGAAAAAGGCTAAGGATTCCTAGACAATGGACTGTAATCAGTGTGCACTGTACAACAGACAGTAAATATTAACAGATTGGATCCCACCCCGGTTAACATAAAGCATAGATCGATATTTTAAGCTTTCGGCCGCGTCCGCGAGCAATTCCTATTCAGATTGTTAGGAAGTAAAAGGATTTTTGTCACACCCTTGAGTAATCAATTTTGGCTCTGATTAACACAGAAATCAATAATAAGTGGTGTTCGATGCATGTCATCACTTTATGTTTTGAGGTAAGGTCTCTCGTTCTCGTCTAAGCAGACGAATAATACACTTGTAAGTACGGCATTCCCATCCTGACTGTGTCCAGCTTGAATCACACGGTCAATCCCATTTCGTTGGAGAGAGGTCGGACCAGTACATTTGCTGAATTTTCTGTAAGATTTACCATTCATTTCTACGTGGGAGATTTTGGGTATGTTGTCATTTGCTTATTGTTATTTGGATTGACTGGTACTTAAGCAGTCACTTCGATGTTTGTTTTCACTTGTCTTCTGCTATCATCTATCATCTATGTCATCAGGTCAAGGTCCCTGAGGATTTCTTCTCTATAATGAATGATGTTTACTCCCGCCTACAACTTAATGGCAATATCTATTACTCCTAGTCACTTCATTGAGTCTCCAAGATGTAGGCTCTATTTTGACCAGATGTAGTAGCAGTTACCATTGTGTTGTTGGAAGGTTCGAACGTCATTCATCACAGGCAAGTAGCCCTCGGGGCCCATAACCTGTTGACGCAAATCTCAGATTACAGTGGACATTTAATGAGGTTAGATACTGACAAGTGAGTCGATAGAAAGTAAACTGATGTTTATCAGAACTCTGTTTTTGTGTACCAGTAGCTATTATGTATGAATCGTGCGATTTTAAGAATATCAGCTTGTGATGTGCAACAATGCAGCGACGCTCCTGATACTGGGACATTATATGTTATCAAAATCACTTGATGCTTCTCACCAGAGTTCTAGTTGTAGGGAAATTCAAGGGGTCGTGTTTCTGATGACATTAGAGAACAAACAACAGTATCAATTCCCAGCGTTTCGACTCCCCCGCCTGTGTTGTCAGCCTCATAGGTCAACAAAAAAGTTAAAGACGAATCTATCCGAATTGCTATTTGCTATGGTCTTAAGGTAATCTAAATCTTCATAATCGAACGTCCTCATACATTGAACAATGTCAAACCTTGATACAAATACTTTTCTCTCTATCAATGCGTCTGACACATTTACGTAGCGCTTGTATTAAATTCCGTGCAAGTTTCTTCAATTCATATGACACTGACAAAAAACTGTCTTCAAGAATATCATTTAGAAAACCCAGTAAATGATGACTACATCAGAAACAGCTATTAAAGCATACTCATATCTTAACAAGACTACTATCAAGACTACAACTTGAATTTGGCGATGGCGTAAAATACAACAACAGGAAAGGGGCATATCATAGGAGAGCATAAATTAAACAAACAATCATCAAATTCAAGACTCGGCAGGTTTGCCGGGATGTAACACAGCAAGTAGAGGCTTCAACTGTGGATTGCCCTGCAACAACTCTGCTAACTGTACCTCAGACATTGTCGACAATGCCTGCAAATTCCTTAAAATTGCCTGTTCCATTTCAGGCGTTAGCGTGAACTGTTGTTGTGAATCGCCCTCCGCAGCAGCAGAGCCGAGATCAGCATGAGTAGAAGTATTGGTGAGATCGACCGGTGGTTGTTCGGGAGTTGAGGCAGATGCACTACCGTCGTTACTCGAGGTTTGAATAGGCACTGATACGGTTTCCGTAGTTGCCTTTGGCAGGGGAACGATCCCTGAGGGCGTTCCAGAACCTCCTTCTCTGGTACCAGTCGAGGCAGGTGTCGTGGTTGAAACCTGGTTAGGTTGCCCTTTTCCCAGGTCATCTGACGAGGATTCCGTCTGTGAACCTTCGACCGGCTGGACGTTGACAGACGTTGAAGCAGTAGCTTGT
>Ga0153942_1000591_pt1 | contig 14314 bp, 13 predicted proteins | sample TSNJ026MetaG_FD_104731 | JGI IMG/M metagenome (GOLD analysis project Ga0153942, IMG submission 104731) | Attine ant fungus gardens microbial communities from New Jersey, USA - TSNJ026 MetaG | ecosystem: Host-associated > Fungi > Mycelium > Unclassified | place: USA: New Jersey, Brendan T. Byrne... | reverse complement strand
CTGTATGCGCCATTCGCTGATTGAATTTTTGTTTTTCCCAAAACCCATTTGCTGTAAAGCAATGGATTGACTGTTGCGTGTTTCCATACCGTTTTTATAACCGTTAGCAATCGGGATATAATCAATATGCAAGTGCGGCGTTTTTTCGTCAAGGTGAAGTACAGAATTAAATACATATAAGTTAGGATTTCGCTCTGAAAAGCCTTTTGCGTATTCGTCTAACGCTTGGGTTGCAATATCGCCATCGGCAGAGCCAACTGGATTAGTATTTCTATCCCCAATGCCTACCGCAATTTCATAAAAGGATTTTTCCTTATTTGATGAAGTAGCAATAACATCTTTTTGGGCGTTTCCGAAAAGGTGTTTATAATAATCTTCAATTTTCCTATCAGCACGTTTCTGTTTTGCGTTATAATTATTCAACGCTTGCTCGAAACATTTTTGATATGCTTCGTCTAAACTTTCTTTGGCATAGTAAATATTATTTTTCGTTCTGCTTGGGTCAACATTCTTGTAAATGTGATTACGGTTATTATGGTTCATTGAGCCTTTGCCTCTTGCGTGGGATATTCTGCGATTAGCCATATGGCAACCTCCTTTATGGGTTTGGTTTTATGAGTGCCGTAGGCACGAAAAGCCGCCGGCAGGCCCCCTTCACCTTTGACGCGCCATGAAGCCATAGGCGTAATGGCGTGTCAAAGGTGATAAGGGGTTACTTTTGAAAAAAGTAACAAAACCTGCAAGCCGATTAGCGAGCAGGTTTTGAGTGTTTTGCTTGCGGCAAGTGCCGCTGGGTTTTGCTTTTGACGTTTGCGTTAATTTTGATTCTGATTGTTCGGGCGATTTTAGATTTGTGCTTTATGCAACTGCTGACTTTGCCCTGTATGCGGTTGTTGATTTTGTGAAACTGGCTTTTCTGTTTTTTCCGAATTTGCGGAATTGCTGTTTTCGCTTTTTTCGTTTATCTTCCGCTTCGCCCAACTTGAAAACGCCGAATCGTCCGAACCGCTTTGCAGAATTTCAAATAATTTCAATTTTACGCTGTCAATTTCTTTCGTAACGGCGTTTAATTCTTGTTTGGCTTTATCAAAAGCGCTTTGCTTTTTCTCCTTGCTTTGCAAGAGTTTATCTAACTTGATTTGCAGTTTTTCCGCTTTCATTTTTTTACTGTTATCCATTTTCATGCTCCTTTAATTTTTATTTTTGCAACGATTGAAAAATAAAAAGCAATCCCCGAACCGTTGCATAATTCGAGAATTGCCTTTGATGCTTATTCCGATATTGCTGTTATAAAGAAAGTTGCTTGTGCGTTTCTTTTTGTGTAGGTAGTGTGGGCATTGGCTTCAAAAACTCCGTCGGTATTTCTGAATCCGCAATATCCTCAACTACCGTAAAACAAGAATCCGCAAATGGCTCATTTTTATCTACACCAACTGCATTGTCTACACCAGTCCCATGTTTACAGGCTTTTTCGGGTGTAGAGTGTGGTGTAGTATCGGGTGCAGATGCATCTTTTCCAACTCTATCTGCACCGCACTCTACACCGCCAAAACCCCCATTTTCTGCGGTTAGTGCAGATGGTGTAATGGGTGTAGATGAATTTGACCGCTTTATGGAGAGGTTTTGTCCGTGCTTATTTCTCTTTTCGGACACACAATAAATGCCGACATTTTCCAGATTGCTTTTTATTGCCGTAATGCGTTTGCTAAGGACGATTGCGTTAGCAGGGAATGACTTGTGCTTGACAGATATGCCGTTATCCTCTGCTATATCCGCAAGCAGTCTGTAAAGCGTGGAGAAAAGCCCCGTCCACTCTTGCCTGTTCTTCATAAACTCTACAATCAACGTAGCTACAGGGTCGTTGGCAATGGCTTCTTCGTTTTGGATTTGGCGGTTGCCTGTGTATTCGTTAAGAAAAATCTGTCCTAAACCCTCGCCCAATGCTTCGCCGATAGCATATCCCCACCGTGCGAAGTCCGCCATGCGTGGGAGGTTTTGCAGTTTTACGCTCGGGAAGATGTTGATTGCCTTTACAACGGTGTCAAAAATGCCGCCCAATATATCCGCTTTGTCGGCTTCAAAGTTCGCCAGCACCGCCGACAACTCCTTGCGGTCGCTGTCCGTTATCCGTATTAGTTCAATTAGGATAGAACGGTCGAGCAAATCCGCTCTTGTGGCTACGTTATGAATGCCGTTAATGGCAACACAGCGTTGAAATGTGAATATCGTATCTTCTGAATTGGTATGAAGTCTGCGTTGCTGTATTCCACCGCCAGTAATTGCACGGCAGAGGGTGTCGCTTGTATCTTCGTTGATGAAACTGACATTATCGAATGGCAAGAACCAATGATTTAATAAGTTTACTGCCATTGTCCGTTGGTCGTTCTGCAAAGTCAACGTATCTAACGCCGATGGGTCAATCAGGCTCTTTAATAAACCCGATGCCGTACTTTTAGCTGCTCCTTTTTCGCCGTGGATTATAATAGCGGCATGGGGGATATTAGGGATAAAGCAGCTCACCAGCCAACATAAGAACAGCGTTTTACTTTCCTTAATGTTGACATAGTTTAGAATTTTGTTGATGTTACCGCCATGTTTCGGTAATGCCTGTTGTAATTGGTGGCGGTATCGTGAGAACAGAACCGGGGGATTGTCGGTAATCTCCCAACCGCTGTTATCAATCTTTACCGCTTGCCAAGTTTTATTGGAAAGGTCATACCAAAAAGCCCCCTCATGCTCCGCAATTCTTGTGGACAGCGTTATTGGGTCGGGATTATCAAACAGGGCTTTAGAGGACAGAACCGCCAGCACTTGCTTTACGCCGTCTTTGCTGATGGGCTTGCCTGTGTGCCGATAAAACAGACCGTTGGGATTAGTAAACTGTATACCCAAGCGGTTGTTTTTGTTAAGTCTAATTGTTTATGTAAATCATAAGTTCAGCCCTTAACTGCTCCAGAAACAAGACCATCAATAAAATATCTTTGCGTCAGTAAAAAGAATAATAGAATGGGTAGAATAACAATCATCGCCCCCGCCATCATAAGGCCCATCTCAGAGTTAAATTCACTCTCCATTCCCCGCAGGAGAAGTGTTACAGTGTAGTTAGCCATTCCTTGCAAAAAAGTCGTAGTAATGAGGTATTCATTCCATGAATTTAAAGCGACAATAACACTGACCGTTATGAGCCCCGGTGAAACCATTGGTACCATGACATTCCATAGAAGTTGGCGTGTGTTGGAACCGTCAATTCTCGCAGCTTCCTCCAGCTCTTTGGGAATTCCAACAAAAAAGGTTCGCATCAGAAAGATAGCAAACGGCAGATTTCTTGCGGCGATAATAAAGCTGGTCGGCACGGCAGTTCCTACCAAATGCAGCGCCGACATTGCATAGTAAAGAGGGAAGAGGAACAACTGTATCGGAACTGTCATAGCAACCATAAAATATCCCATAAATAGTTTTGTGCCGCGTACGCGGTTTCCCGCCAGGGCATAACCTGCCAGTGTAGCGGCAAACAGAACAATTACGACCGTACATCCTGATAAAATGATACTATTCTTAAAACCGCTGCCAAAGTTAGCGACTTCCCAGCATCGTACATAGTTATTCAAGCTAATCGCCTTGGGAAATGCCAGTGGGTTTGCCATTATATCAAGCTTAGGTTTAAAACTATTGATAACAACTAGAAATATGGGGATGAGAGCTGTAATTGCAAAAAAGACCAATACAATAGAAGATATAACAGAGTTTCGAATCTTGGTGGCTTTATTGGAAACAGCCATTATACACCCTCCCCAATAGCAATTTTTGTATAAACGATAGATGCAATCAACCCAAACAAACTCATAATTAGACCAACAGCCGCCGCCTTACCAACCTGCATAGAGGAAAAAGCGAATGAGTATGCATAGGTACTTAGCATTTCGGTTGCGTGGGCAGGTCCGCCCCAAGTCATTAATTGTACATAATCGAATGTCAGAAATGAATTGATAAAAGCCAGTACCATCATTAATTTAAATGTTGGGAGTATACTTGGAAAATACACATACCTATATAACTGCCACCCATTACTTCCCTCAATCAGTGCCGCCTCAACTTGATCCATTGAGGTCTGCCGTAGAGCTGCAAGATAGACAATGGTCAAGAATCCCCAATAATGCCATATATCGGTTGCGGCTACAGCATAAAGCGCGGTGCCGGAATTGCTGAGCAAGGAGGGGATTTGCCATCCGTTGCGGTTTAAGTAACCAATCAACCCAAAGATCGGGTTGTAAATGATGCCTTGCCATACCATAGCATTGACAACAGCCGATAAGACATAAGGGACAAGAAAAATTAACTGAAAAATGCTTCTGCCACGCTTTTTGTGCTGAAGGAGTATGGCTGTAAGCATGCCAATTGCAACAGGTATTGTAAGAAACATCAGCATCCAGCTGACATTGTTTGAAAGCGACTGCCAGAATATCCAGTCTCGTGATATTTCCTTAAAATTCCGCAACCCGACAAAATCCATAGACATCGATACCCCGGTCCAATTAGTGAAGGAAGTGACAAATGTCAACATTCCTGGAATAAATACTACGCAGAGGCTAAGCAATAACGCAGGCGCTAATAGGACATAGTTTATTTTCCTCTTCATAACAACGACCTCCTTTCTTGAAGATAAGCCCTGCTTCCGGACAACACTATTAGATCATATCAGCCGGAGCAGGGCTTGCTTCAGTTAATCCATCATCCAATCATTGCCGTGACAGCTATGATATGCTGTGGAGCTTAGATTCACATAGACAATTATTCGATTGATGATACGAATCCGGCCTCTAATTCTTTTGCGAATTCTTCGTCAACCTTATTAAGAAGCTGCTCGGTCGTGATTTGCTTCTGCCAAACGGAGTCAATATCAAAGAATGTGGTCTCCGTGGCAGGAGGAAAATAACAAGTGCTCTGATAACCGTAATTATTGTTTTCGATAGCAGCTCTCATTTCATTGGAAACATCCACAAAGAGCTTTGAAATAGGCGCAGTCACGATACCTTCGGGGATATTGGCATCCTTGATGGGGACAGCCCAGTAACCGGGCCAATCATTTGCCATGTCCACCATAAAGTCGTTACTTAGAATAAAGTCAAGTACTTCAGCACAATCGTCTTTATATTGAGAAAAAGCATTGATACCAAAATTATAAGGAACGCCAAGCATGTAATTTGGATAGCCAACTCTATCATTCGTTGCGGGGAATGCGCAAAATCCCAGATTCTCTGCGTTGTCGCCATCAAAATATTCCGGTGCCCACTGGAAGACATTTGTAGGGCCGATAAAGAAAGGCGACTGCTCCATAGCCAACAACTGCACCGATTCCTGGAAATCTAAATCAAAGTAATTATCTCCTGCGAGGTAGCCTTTTTGATACCATTCCGAAGATTTATTGATCGCTTCTACCATCAGTGGGTTATTCCATTTTTCTTCACCGGCAAGACATTTTTTAATAATTTCCGGTCCGGCAAAGTGGTTGAGGAAGAGGCTGACATAGACAGCATTTGTCGGCCGCCAGCCCTTTGCACCCGTTACACTGGCATACATCCCTTTGGCCATAGCTTCATCCATAATTTTTTCAATATCTTCAACAGTTTGAGGAACCTCCCATCCGTTGTCCGCCAAGACTTTCTTATTGTAAAACACTCCTTCGGTTAGCAGAGAGGTGGAGATGCCATATTGTGATCCATTATACATGGTTAACTGGTAGATTGGCTCAATCACACGTTCTTTCCAACCATATTTTTCGGCATACGAATCAAGATTTTCCAATCTTCCATTTGAAGCGTAATTAAGTAGAGTTGCGGGACCCGATGCACTGACGATATCCGGCCCACTGTTCGCAGCTAGAGCCGTAGCGATTGCCTGAGCGTTTCCGGCTTTGTATTCTATGTTGATTTGAAAACGATCTTGGCTGTTGTTCAATTTGTCGATGAGTACACGATTCATAAGTTCCTGGTGCTGCGGAGGCGGGCTCCAGTACCATAGCTGTAGTTGATGGCGCTCTTCAGCGGGGGTGTCTTGTGAAGCGTCGCTTTGTGGTGTGGATGATTCGACAGACGAAGAAGTTGTCTTGCTTTCAGGCGAACTGGTCGAGTCCGAACTTGATGTAGAACCGCAGCCCGCAAACATTGATGCCAACAGGATCATAACTAAGATTGTTGAAAGACCTTTTTTCATAGTATTACCTCCTCAATATTTCTCTAAAACTATAATAGCCAGAATAAATTCAGGGTTATTACCGGATAAGTTTTATGCGAGCCCCAAACGCTCGTACTGCTCTTCGGGTGAATCGTGAAAAGCCATGGCCTTTTTCAGCTTATTTATCATATCTGCCTCCAACGCAGGGTCATTGAGTGGGTGGTTTTGCTCGAAATCCTTTTCAAGATCAAAAAGCATGGTTTCTTTCACATGTGTAATATCAGGCGACCACTCACACTCGTTACGGGTTCTATTTTTGATTCTATAAACGGGGTAATTGGTATGTTTTAAAAACCTTCCCATTTCGATCTCTTCTGGGAACTCATTCATATAGCACAGGAAGGTCGTCGGTATGGCGCCATAGACGTAGCATGGTTGATTATTCTCCGATTTGGGCGCACGGAAATAAGTATGTTTTCCATCGGTTATGTTTACTGCCATTCCAAACCAGCCGTAGATTGCGGCTTTACGTATGGATTGGTTTTCCCTGATTACATGGAATAGACTGCCTCCTTGCACCGTGGCTGGTATCTCGACATTGTGATGCTCCAGTATTGTTGGCATAAGGTCTATATTTTGCGTGAGTGCCTTCACGTGCTTTCCTGATTTTTCTCCTTTAGGCAAATGTACGATTAGAGGTAAATGCGCAAGCTCGTTATAAACAGGCATAAAGTTTTTGGCTGCATAGCCGTGTTCACCCAACATGTGGCCGTGATCTGTGGTTATGATGATAAGCGATTCTTCATAAATACCGGTGCTCTTAAGTTTTTGGATAAACTTGCCGAACCAACGGTCCATCATACTTAGAGTGCCGGCATAACGTTTGCGCAAATGTATCATGGCTTCTTCAGTCTCGTCAGCTAATGGCAAGTAAGACGGCCAGTCGAAAAACGGTCCATCGTAATTATCCTGATACATCTGAATAAATTCTTCTGTGCAATCGAAAGGCTCGTGGGGATCAAAAACTTCTATCATGAGCAGATAATCATCGGCATCTCGGTTGTTCTCAACCCAGTCGCAGGCTGCCTGAAAGCACTTCGGCGTTGGATAGTCCTCTTCTTTTTGATACCCTATTCGATTCAGCAGATTTTGCTCGAACACTTTTCCCCAATGAGGCTCGGGTATCTTGGTGCCAGCGACCCTAGATACCCATGGATCCCCGCATTGGCCGCGAATAAACTCCCAAGTGTTGAACATGCGACAATAGTTTTCTCCGCCGATATCAAAATAATGGGGATGATCGGTGATGATATGCATAAAGATACCGTTATTGCGCAATTTTTGAATCATTGTGATATCAAACGGTTCAATAGGACCCCAGTTTCTTTCCAGAAAATTTAGCCGACCGGTAAATATATCACGGCGGGCAGGCATGCAGGGAGCAGAGCCAAGGTAGTGATTATCGAACTGTACATTTTCTTTTGCGAATGCCGCCAGATTCTCCGCATGTACAAATGTATGCGGATTGTAACATGATAGGTAATTACGATTCAAACTATCGACTAGTACGACAAATGTTTTCATCTGCATTTTCCTCTCAATGTATTTTAAGAGTTTCTTTCAAAATTAACCTCTTTTCGAAGAATAGCGTATTAGGCTTTCCGAACTGCAAACCCGTCGGCAATGAACGGCGCCCTCGTCCACTACAAAACTAGTGCCTCGTCATGATATGTGTTATCGTCGGCGGAGACAACTGTTTTTCCGTCCACAAGCATCTCCATACGCGAGCCCATCAATGCGAATGCAACCTACTATTGCTAGGTAGAGTAAAATATAACACTTCCAATGTTAGTTAACCGGTTAACCACATGACTATAGGTTTACTATAAAATTAGATGAAGATGACGCCTTGAAGTGGATTATATTCGAAATCGACTTGAAGTAGTTGTTATTTGCCTCATATCTGCCGGGTTACTATAACTAACACACATGTAAATTTCTAAATTAGTTCTACCCAAGAGCTTTTTGTCGTGTCTTGCAGCACAAAATTCAATCTTTTGAATCAGTTGGACGCTCAGCTTTAATTAATTCATCGATCGAAATCTTGAATACTTCAGAAATACTCATCAAGACAGATCCAGTTATGCCTCTGCGGCCTCTTTCTATCAATCCCAAAAACCCTGGTGTTATACCAATAGCTTCTGCAAAATCGTTAAGGGATAATTTGCGCATCTGCCTTAACGCAATGATATTTTTTCCTACAATGATCCGGGCTGCTTCTTTTTCCATATGCACATCACCTCCCTACTTGTGGATTGTTTGTAAACAGCGGACTGCTGTACGCAGTCCGCCCGCTGCTATATCTCTAAGCTCCCAATTAAAAAAGCGCGTGAAAAGGCGTGGCTTATAGCCGCAAAATACCCTTACACGCGCCGGAAATCGACGGTTTTTTGCTTGAAAAGCAAATGTAAATTTGTTACAATGCTTTTGGTCGCACAATGCAAGGGTGTGATGTTTAAGTGTGGTCACCTTTTGCAGCACTGACTTTGATTGCAGTCATTGTCAGTGCGGTGCGGCTCTTTTGCTAGGAGCTATTGAGCAAAAGAAAACTGTGCATAGCACAAGCGATATACCGCAAACTTGCATATTCATTATTAACGTCCGCTATCAGAAGATGGCGGGTGTTTTATTTTCAGTAGGTCAAATTATTAATCTGTTGTTATGAATACATTACAAGTATACAACGATACCAATGTAAAATCAATATGTAATTTATATATCACAGATTTAAGAAGGTATCGCCGTGCAACGTATCAAGCAGGATTTGTCTATTGGTCATAATTTAAAAGCTCTTAGGAAAACCAATAAGCTTACTCAGGAGAAAGTAGCATTAAAAATGCAGCTTTATGGGTGTGCCACAACCCGTGATATATACGCTCAAATGGAAGTCGGAACATACAATATTCGTATCAGTGAGTTACTTGTCTTGAAAGAGATATTCCACTGCGAATTCGCTGATTTTTTTCTTAATCTTCCTTCTCCTCAAAAATCGAAACAATCAACTAAGGTTTAATGTATTGTGCGCGGCTCTCTTATTGGACCATTAAGCATTAGTTGGTCTGTGTAAGCGTCTTTTTGAATAGCATTGTTTTGTTAATCTTAACTCAATTTGCGTTGTAAGCTAATTAATTATAGGAATGATATTCCCTTTTATATCATGATAACCTCCTCTTTAATCCAAATTGGGTTGCGCGCCCACAACACAAACAACTTGTTTTTATACATCGGCGGGATACTCTGCTTTAATTAAGTCATCAATTCAAATCTTAAACGCCTCAGAAACACTAACCAAGAATGATGAAGTTTTGCCTCCGAGGCCTCTTTCAATCAACCCCAATAATCCCGGTGTAATACCTATAACTTCCGTGAGGTCATTAATGAATAAATTGCGCTCTATCCTTAACGCCCTGATGTCTGTCCTATTTTCGTTCGAACCGCTTCTTTTTCCATAGCACATCACCTCCTGTTATATACGTTTTGTTGTTAACAGCAGGCTGCTGTGCGCAGCCCGCCCGCTGCTGTATCTCTAAGCTCCCAATTAAAAAACGCGTGAAAAGGCATGGCTTAATAGCCATAAAACACCCTTACACGCGCCAGAAATCGACGATTATGTGCTTGAAAAGCAAATGTAAATTTGTTACAATGCTTTTGGTCGCACAATGCAAGGGTGGGTTGCTTAACGGGGTTCACCTTTTGCAGCACTGACATTGATTCCCGTCATTGTCAGTGCCGTGCGGCTTTTTGCTGGGAGCTATTGAGCAAAATTGGCGCTTGCATAATTACGCAAGCGATGTGGCCGCAAACTTGCAACTTCATTATTTAATTTTTCAATTCTAAACGTCCGCTGTCTCATAACGGCGGGCGTTTTATTTATTCTGTTGTCTTTGAGTGGCAGGGCGCCGCGCAGGACGGCTCCCCCGCCTTTCAAGGACTCTGACATATAAAAAAGCGCGCATTAGGGTGAGCTGTATGCCATAAATACCCCTACGCGCGCCGGAATACGACGTTATTGTTCTACCAAAGCTGCCCGCCACCTTGAAATGCAGATTCAGGTCTGTTATAATTGCGGGGTGAGCCAATTGGTAAAACGTAAGGGTGTGTTGTGTTAAGTGTGTCCACCTTTGCGCCGTTGCAAGAGGGTGCAACCAAATGCAACGACCATGCGGCTCCTTTGATTTCAGAGCCTTTGATTGGTTTATTTTACCACGCATCTTTTTTGTTGTCAAATTGATGAAATCTTATAAATTTTGCGTATTGACATCTTTCGACTTCTACTCCGCATCGTCAACCGAAGCAAAAGAGCTCGCAGGGTGTAGGTTTTCACGTAAAATAAAAAGGCTGCCTAATCAATCATCGATCAAGCAGTCTTTTTTGGATTTGCATTCAGCTTTCATAGTGCCATTTATTATCCTCATTAAACAAACATCAGAGCACTTCTTACCTATTTCTTTTCTTTAGCCTGTCAAATCTATTCGCCATGCTCTCTTTACGGCTTTCAGTTTTTTCAGTATCGACGAAGTATTGATCTGATGATACGCACGCTCTTAGCACTGAACCTTCCTTAACAGCTCCAACTATTGAGGATAAGGGTATTTCAATTGATTTATATTCCTCAATGCATACAGCAATTCCATCAATAATCCTGTCAACAACAATCATTAAAACTCACCTCCTATGGCTTGCAATTTTTGCATGGTCGGAAATTCGAGCTGACAGCTTTTTCACGCATATCGAAAAAAACTCGGTTCTTCTCTGCTGGAAGGGTTCCGCAGGAAGGCAAATGGAAAATATTACTATTTTTATTTCCGATATATTGCGTCGACGTTTTAGGTATGGAGCTTGTGGTCTCGGAAGTTGTTACGGACTCAGGCGCATTCGTAACTTCTGTGGTCATCTGTACTTTATTAGCATCAACTGTAATATCATGTCCGTCAGTAGTAAATGTAACCGTGCCATCCTTGTCTGTACGATATACCTCGCAGCCTGCCTTACTTAGTAGTTCTAGTACGCTGGCATCCGGATGGCCATAAGAATTTTCTTCGCCTACCGATATTACGGCGATTCTTGGTGCTATACGCTCTAAATAGCTCCATGTAGTACTTGATCCAGACCCGTGATGCGCAACCTTTAAAATATCCGATTTTAGCAAATGGTTAGCAGAGAGTTGATCGCTCTCGGAAACGTCTTCAGCGTCTCCCGCGCACAAAAAACTAACTTCTCCGTAAGTAAGTCGTAACACAATCGAATAATTATTTAGGTCTACGTAGTTATTGTTATTCGGGGCAATCACCTGTATACTCGCGCCGCCCAACTCAAACACTGCCCCAGCTTCCGGTATCGTTACTGGAAAATCCCTATGCTCTATCGCTTCCAAGACCTGTTCAAAGGTAGCTGTTGAGTGGACAACATCAGGCATAAGTATAGAATCGATGTTATCCATATAACGGATAACGGCGGACATAGAGCCTATATGGTCTGCATGGGGATGTGAAGCGACAAGGTAGTCAAGTTGTCTGATCTGGGCATCGTGGAGATAATTCAAAATTAAGGCTTCCTGTCCGATATCTCCCGCATCAATGAGGGCTGTATGCTCGCCAATTTTAATAAGTATACAATCACCTTGCCCCACATCAAAAACAGTCACCTGTAGAGTTTCGAGCCTGTCCGATTCTTTACTAGAAATCTGTTCGACCTCTGGGCTTGTTGATTCTATTTGTTCACCGCCAAAAGAGCTTGGATTTGTAGTCTCTTCTGCCATAATAGATTCTGTATAGCTCGTGAGTGATTGATTAATATCTGTAGGTAGTGTTTGAGCCTTTCCTACAGTACTGCACCCAGTCAAAGAGATTAAAACAAATAACAACAGAAATGTTCCTGTGCTTAATAATTTTCTCAAGCTATATTAACACCTCACACATTAAAATTATTTTGTTCCCTATTAATATCCTACGAACTTCCTCAATATCCATTTCATTGATAAACTCATATCGGCCAAATATCAACTGTCTACCTCCATAAACCAAATATTCTCATCCATGAATAAGTATATCTGCTTGTTGCGAATCATACAAGTAAATCTAAGGCCGATACCCCCTGCTCTCAAGGACGCTGCGCGACGAATATCATCTACTCTGTCAATTTCATAAACCCTGCCGTCGTCCCAAATGATATTCAGAGGCTTGATTTTACCGGATGCTGAAAATCTTGCTGTTACATCAACGAATTTTTTGCCCATGTGATTTCCGCCTTTCATATTATTTTTCCACTAAGGTAACCAACCGGATGTATTACGTGATCGTCTTTTGGGGATATATCAGTAAACTCCTTGTTTTTGAGTATAATACCTCGCTGGATAGATTTGTATCCGAATCTCTCCCTGATTTCGTCGACTGTCCGTTCAAGCTTTTCAAATTTATCTCGCATATTATGATTTGTGAGAAGGTCCAGTTGGTATGCCGAATCCTCTGGAACCAGATTTATCCCTCTTACGCCTATACTGCGCAGAGGCTTAATCATCCGATACTTTGTTGAAAATATATCTATTGCCTTGTCTGCGATTTCTTTTGTCAGGAAGGTTGGAAACGGAAGCTGCGCCTGACGCTCACAAGAAAACAAATCTTTGTCCCGCACATATATCTGAATTCCAGTACATTTCAGCCCATGTCCTCGGAGCCTGGCGGCCACACTCTCAGACAGCATATATAACACTGTCCTTATATCATCTATAGTACACAAATCCCTAGGCGCCGTTGTGCTATTTCCGACAGATTTGATATATGCCTCCGCGCCTTTTTGCGCTACGGGAGAGTTGTCCTGCCCGTTAGCAAAACGATGAAGCATTAGACCGATAACGCCAAGGCTGCTCTGTAACAGCTTAGGGTCGCTATTGGCAAGGTCGCCTATGGTCCGGATACTCATCAGCTTCAGCTTTTTTGTAGTTGCCCGGCCAACATAAAGCAATTCGGAAACAGGAAGACGCCAAACCATAGATTTATAATTTTCTCTTGAGATAACTGTGGTAGCGTCCGGTTTTTTCATGTCACTGCCAAGCTTTGCGAAAATCTTGTTGAAGCTGACTCCCACAGATACGGTAACACCCAGTTCCTCATAAACTCTCTTTCTTATTTCATTCGCAATTTTCTCGCCAGAGCCAAACAATCCTGTGCTGCCGGTAACGTCCAGCCAGCCTTCATCAATTCCGAACGGTTCAAATTGGTCTGTGTAATCACTGTAAATTTCTCTCGTTAATTTAGAGAATTTTAAATAGAGCTTGAAATTAGCAGGTACAGTGACCAGTCCGGGACACCTTTGACGAGCTTGCCAAAGCGCCTCACCTGTTTGTATGCCATAGGTTTTGGCAATTTGGTTTTTTGCTAATACAATTCCGTGCCGCATTTCTTCGTCTCCGCCTACGACCACAGGCATATTACGTATTTCTGGATGGTATAAGCACTCTACGCTAGCATAAAAATTATTCAGATCGCTATGGAGTATGACCCTATCCATATAACCACTCCCCAAAACCGAATATTTGTTCTGTAATCAGATTATATGTTCGATTAATTAAAAATACAATAGGCAATTTATACCATGATTCATCAGCGTACACCTCACATGCTTTATCATCCCTCGATCTCATAAATGTTGGCAATCGTGATACGCAGGCGTCCTTTTCATATATTTCAAGGATCGTTTTAAAATGGGCAAGTCCAAGAAGAAAACTGTCTTTTAAGTCATTATTCACATCCTCAGTCCAATGATATGCATCATGCTACACACTTGCGCGCATTTTTTATTGAACTTTAGTAACTGATAATTATCTAAAAACGAAAACCTACTAAACAAAATCCAAATCCCTATGATGGAGAAATTTTCAGGACGGAAAGTATATGGAATAATATACCGATAAGTCAATTGACGAACAAATTTAAATAACATATAATTTCGTTCGCTTCGTACCTGAAGACGTGATGGAAATTACATAACAACTAGATAACTGCATATGTCGTTAGCGTTGGACGGTCGGGCCGCCGAAAATAGACACTTACGTCGCTAAAAATGGACAGCAGCGTCGCCGAAGATG
>Ga0153942_1000588_pt1 | contig 14353 bp, 11 predicted proteins | sample TSNJ026MetaG_FD_104731 | JGI IMG/M metagenome (GOLD analysis project Ga0153942, IMG submission 104731) | Attine ant fungus gardens microbial communities from New Jersey, USA - TSNJ026 MetaG | ecosystem: Host-associated > Fungi > Mycelium > Unclassified | place: USA: New Jersey, Brendan T. Byrne... | reverse complement strand
CTTTTTTATCATCTAATTTTAACATTTGATTTAATAATTCATTTTCTTTATGATGAACTATTACCTTTATTTCTTTTTGAATAATATTATTTTCTTGAATTGTTGCTCTAAATACTTTAATAAATTCAAGCATTTCTTCTATCTTGTTTTGTTCAGTTTCAAATAAGTAATCATTGTTAGCAATTGGATATGTACTTAAAGTAATAGAATCTTTTTCTATCATACTATAGATTTCGTCAGTTACAAACGGCATGAATGGATGCAATAATTTTAGAATATTAACTAAGATATAACGTAATACTTGTTTTGTTGTATTCTTTTCAATGTTAAATTTAGCCATTTCAATATAAGCATCACAGAAGTCTTCCCAAATAAAGGATGTTAATTCTGTTCCTACTAAATGAAAATTATAATCTTCCATATGTTTTGTAACTGATTCAATTGTTTTTTGTAACTTTGTTAAAATCCATTTATCTTGTGTTGCCAATGCTTCGATTTCTAAATCATTTTCTTTTAATCCTTCAATATTTAATAAGACAAAGCGAGAAGCATTCCAAATCTTATTAATAAAATTCCAATTAGCTGCTACTTTATCTGGATCAAATCGCAAATCTGTTCCAGGACTTGTTGATGTTGTTAAATAAAATCGTAGTGCATCTGTGCCGTACTCATCAATAACGTCCGTTGGATCAATAACATTCCCTAAAGACTTCGTCATTTTTCTTCCATCTTTAGAACGAATAAGACCATGAATTAAACAATCTTTAAAAGGTCTTTCATCCATAAATTCTAAGCCTTGGAAAATCATTCTAGCTACCCAGAAAAAGATAATATCATAAGCTGTGACTAAAACATTGGTCGGATAATAACGTTTTATATCTTCACTTGCTTCTGGCCAACCTAAAGTTGAAAATGGCCATAGAGCGCTTGAAAACCAAGTATCTAATACATCTGGGTCTCTTTTCCAATCTTCACCGGGAGAATCTATTTGAACACACACTTCATCATTTTTATACCAAGCAGGTATTTGATGCCCCCACCATAATTGTCTTGAAATACACCAATCATGACAATCAGCCATCCAATTATGTAAGATTTTTTCAAAACGTTCTGGAACAAAATTTACTTTTCCATTTGTTTTTTGTGTTTCTATAACACGATTTGATAAGGTTTCCATTTTAACAAACCATTGTTTTGATAAGTAAGGCTCAATGATAGCGTCTGTTCTTTCGGAATGCCCTACTGAATGTGTCATTTCTTCAACTTGTAATAACAATTCTTGCTTTTCTAAATCAACTAGCAAATTTTTACGGCAAACAAAACGATCTTGACCATTATAAATTCCTGCGAACTCATTCATAGTTCCATCTGGATTAATAACTTTTATTCTCTCTAAATTATGACGATTCCCTACTTCAAAGTCATTAGGGTCATGAGCTGGTGTAATTTTAACACAACCAGTTCCAAATTCAGGATCAGCATATTCATCTCCAACAATTGAAATTAATTTATTAACAATTGGCAAGAGAACATTTTTTCCAATCAGATGTTTATATCGTTCATCACTAGGATTGACTGCTACGGCTGTATCCCCAAACAAAGTTTCAGGACGAGTCGTTGCAACATCCAAGAATTCTTCACTATCTTCTAATTTGTATTTTAAATGATAGAATGCTCCAGTTTCTTCTTTATAGATAACTTCTTCATTTGATAATGCTGTCATTGCTTCTGGATCCCAATTAATAATTCTTTCGCCACGATAAATAAGATTCTTATTATATAAATCAATAAATACCTTATTAACGGCATTATTTAAACCTTCATCAAGCGTAAATCGTTCTTTTGAATAATCTAGTCCTAAACCTAACTTAGCCCATTGAGAACGAATATTTTCTGCATATTCTTCTTTCCAAGACCAAGCATGTTTCATCCACTCTTCTCGATCCATCTCGCGTGGTTTTATCCCCATATCTTTTAATTTCTTATCTACTTTGGCTTGAGTTGCAATCCCTGCATGATCCATACCTGGTAACCATAAAACATCAAAGCCTTGCATTCTCTTAAAACGAGTAATAATATCTTGTAAACTAGTATCCCAAGCATGTCCTAAATGTAATTTTCCTGTAACATTTGGAGGAGGAATTACAATCGTAAATGGTTCTTTCTTTTTGTCCACTCCACTTTTAAAATATTCTTTATCTAACCAAGTTTGGTATTTTCCCTTTTCAACTTCTTGATGATTATATTTTGGTTCTAACATTTTAATCTCTCCTTTATATATTTTTTGATTTGTTTTACATATTGCTCCGTGGTTGTATCTTTTGTTTTTTCCTCTAATTTATTTACTATCTTATTTTTATTTAAATACTCAAAAGACCAATCAAAATTAATATCATAAATATAACTTAACCATGCTACGAAATTATCGGTTGCTGTTTTCATATTTGGATATTTAACACATTTTCCAATTACAATATCATCATGAATTTCTTTTGTGACTTTTCCATTACACTCATAAGGAAATGCATCATTTATTATTAAATCAAAGATATCTAATTTATCAGCATCCCTCACAATTTGACAAAATAATAATTCTTTTTCACTTAAATTGCTTTCAATAGCGTGCTTATTATGATTATATACACATTTTTCAATAACAGAATAGTTTTCTTTTTGGTCTGTAAAATGTTTGATCAATCCTTTTTCAAACAAAACTAGAACACCATAATCACCATGATCCATATTTTCTGTATCTATATAAGTATGATGTACCTTGATTTGCTCAAATCGACCTATATCATGTAAAAATCCACATAAATAAGCAAGTTCTATATCTTCACTAGATAAATTTAGGGTTTCTGCCAATTCTTTTGCTCGAGTAGCCACTCGAAAAGTATGTTCATATTTTAAATTAATATCAAAATCATTTAAATCATAATTTTTCATGTATCGTTCAAAAGCTTCTTTTGCATTCATAATTTTTCTTTCCTTCTAATTAAAAAAAGATGGTTACCTAAGGAGTGCTTAGAGCACGGTACCATCCTTTTATTTTACTTAATTTTGATAACGCAAGTGTTATCTTGCGGAAGAATCTTACTTTGATTTTTTTCAGATTCCCAACTCCCTTGCTACCTTCTAATAATATCAATGTTTGTTTCCACCAATCACAAACTCTCTATCAATAACATTATTATACTCCTCAAGTTCTTTGTATTTCTTGCCTTATTATATTATATTTTTTTGAATTATGCAAACAGCTTTTTATCTAGATTTTTGTATTGATTGAATTATCTCTTAAATAATATGTATCAAATTGTTTTTCTGAACATTATTTGTTATTTTAATCAAATTACATTTTAACGTTTCTCTTGTTTACATACAATTCCAAGTTTTAAATCTATTTTTATATAATCATCATCTTTTAATGATTTTGATACGTGTTCAGTTCCAACAATACACGGAATGTTCAATAAATTAGTAATTTATCTAACTATCTTTATGAATCTATTATCTTATAGCAATTATTTTTTATTAATTAATATTAATGGAACTAAAACCTCATCTTCAGTTATCCCTGCGTGTAGTCCTTTTAAAGGATTAGCGTCGTTTACATCAATAATTGCTTTATCAGATATAGCCAATGCGATATAATCTCCTAAACAAGTATAAAATTTTTCATTAGATACGCCATTACCAAATAATTTTTTATCAAGAACTTCTTGTTTCGAAAGTAAAATAAAGTCATCTCCAAATAGTTTATTAAACTCATTTTTAAAATCTACTACCATATTTTCTTTTACAAAGAAGTTAGTAGCACGAGGTTCTAAAGATGTATCTCTTATAAGCATATTTTTTAGAACTGGATAGTTATCTAAAACAATATAATCTCCTGCCGTTATATGACCGTGATCAGCTGTTACAATTAACAAAGTATCAGTCAATTTATTGCTTAATTCCTCAGTCTTTTCGTTTAAAAACTGCATTAATTTTATTACTCTTTCATCTTCTGTCCCATATTCATGCATGGAATGATCCGGTTCATTACAATAAGCATATATAAATTTTTTTTCATTATTATCACAAAGTTCAATAATTCTATCATACATTTCGTCAATCTTATTTGAATCATAATAAATGCCATCATAAGGTGACACATGGTAAGCTTTTGCATTGTTTGTTTCATTTATTTTATCAAATATCGTAGTGTATGGAAATTCTTGTTTTGCTATGCTATAATCAGCTACTTTTGTTTCTGTATTTTTAATAATATTCCAATACATTGTAACAACTTTATCAATTGACTTTATATAATTATCCCAACCTAGCCAGCAATGTTCCATTGGTGTTAGCCCTGTTATAACTGAAGTAGTAGAAGCGGTTGTTGTGGCAGGAAATACTGATGTAATATCTTTAACTATATTTTTACCTAAAAATGATTTTTCTCCTAAATGTTTTTTGATTAAATTACTACCAAAACCATCATACAGTAATATAACAACATTTTTATAATCTTTTTCTAAATACTTATCTAATTCTGCTAAAGTATTATGGACATTTTTTACTCCATAATACTTTAGTATTGAATTACTTACATTTACTAAACAATTATCATAATTTGGATACATTATTTTCATTTTTTAATCTCCTATCTTAAATTAAAAACATAGATTTATTGTTCTCATTTAATAGCCATCTTCTTTTATGAATTATGTTTATTAAACAATAAATTAAATAGTTTGTCTTTTTCTTTACTCTTAATTATTTATATTTTTGATACCTACTTCTGGAATTAGGACATCTTTAGGGGTATCAATAATAAATCTAACAAGTCTTGCAACTTCTTTTGTATCAAGACCATTTGCCATGTTTTTTTCGATATTCATTTTTTTAAACATATCTGTTATCATCATGCCTGGCATCAAGTCAGTTACTCGAATACCATATTTAGCAAGTTCTGGTTGTAATGATTTAGTAAAACCTGTAACTCCCCATTTACTGGCATTATAGACAACTCTTTCAGCTTTGTAATTAATTCCTGCTTGCGAATTAATGTTAATTATTAATCCATCTTTATTTTCTTTCATACTAGGAACTATAGCTTTAGTAACATTAATTGCCCCCAGTAGATTAACTTTTATTACTTCTTCAATTCTATCCGGATCGTTTTCATCTAATTCTTCTTGAATCCATAGACCCGCATTATTAATTAAAACATCAATTTTAGAATACTTGTTTTCAAGATGAGCTATTTTTTCATCAACTTCCCAAAAACTGGTTACATCAGCAACATAGTAATCGCAGCCAATTTCTTCAGATACTTTCTTTAATTTTTCTTCACTAGTAGCCATAATAATTACTTTATTATCTTTCGCTAAATCAGTAGCAAGAGTTTTACCTAAGCCGTCACTACCACCTGTTATTAAAATTACTTTACTCATTATTATCATTTTCCCTTTCTTCCATAGCTTCTAATATTGCCTTCTCAGTTTCAATTTCTCTTATTAATTCTTCTTTAGTTGGTAAATATGTTAAATAATTTGATGCATATATATTTTTATGTTCATCACCAAGTGTCATTTCAACTACGGTATCATTTTTGTCAGCACACAGCAATATTCCAATTGGTTCATTCTCCCCATCTATCATTTGTGTTCTCTTATAATAATTTACATACATTTGCATTTGACCAACATCTTGATGAGTAAGTTTTCCTATTTTTAAATCTATTATTACAAAGCATTTTGCTAATCTGTTATAAAATATTAAATCAGGATAGAAATGATCTCCATCTAATGTTATTCTTACTTGATTACCCATAAAAGAAAACCCTTTTCCAAGCTCAAGCAAAAATTCTGTTAAATGATTCAATAATGCTTTTTCTAAATCTGACTCAAGATATCCCGTATTTTCTTTTAAACCTAGAAATTCAAAAACATATGGATTTTTAACAACATCTTCAGGTTTATTAATAATTATCCCTTTTTCAGATAGTTCTTTAACTTTATTTATATCAGCCCCTAATAATAATCGGTTATATAGCATAGCATTTTTCTGTCTTTGAAGTTCTCTTACCGACCAATTTGACTCAACTGATTCATTGTAATAAAAATCTCTTTCTTCTTTTCTATGAATTTTTACTAATTCCACATAGTGAGACCAAGATAATTGTTGCGACAGTGTCGCAATATTTGGAAAATACTCATAAAAATTCTTCATCCTTGTTAAGTTGGCAATAGAAAAGCCGTTTCCAAATTCTTTAGTTAATTTTTGTGAAAGTGATTTCACTATTGCTTTTCCATATTCTGCTCTTGAGTCACCTTCTTGAAGTTCTATTATAGTTTTACCAATATACCAATAAGTTTCAAGAATAGTTATATTAATAGTTGTATAGATTTGCTTTCTTGCACCAAGTAATTTTGTTCTTATTTCATTATATATTGGTGTTATATCTACCACTTCATTTTTTTCATTCATATTTCGCCTCCTTTTTAATAATGTTTTTTTGATAACTGGTTTTTGCAAGAACCTCTTGCAAAATTAGTTAAATTTCTATTTCTTTTTCGGTTACCAAATATCCACTACCACCAACTACAACTTTTTCTATTGAATCTACCTCAACTTCTAGCCTTACAATTATTTCAGATGGTTCATTAAGTGAATATCCTTGTTCAATTATATACTCTTTTTGTTTTATAATATTATGTTTGTATAAGTAACAAGCTAGAGCACAATTTGATGTCCCTGTTGCTGATTCTTCTGGAACATCATATAATGGAGCAAAATTTCTGCATATTATTCTGTCATCTTGAATTACAAATGCATGAATACCGACTGAATCATATTCTTTACTTAATCTTGAGATTTCTTCAAAGTTTGGTTTCATAACGTTTAAAGTATCTAAATCTTTTATAGGTAGCATTATATCTTTTAAACCAGTTGATACAATCTGCGTTTTTAAATCGTTTGATACAACTTCTATATCAAAGCATTTTTTGAAAATATTAGCATCTATTTCATCAAAAAATTGTGGTTTATTTTGTTCCATAAAAATCATATTATCTTTAACTTCAATAGATAAAATACCACTTTTGGTTTCAATATTATAATCGTCTTGCTTTAATAAATTAAGTTGTTTCATTACTGTAAAGGCTGCTATAGTTGCATGACCACACAATGGCACTTCTTCGGCTGGAGTAAAATATTCTAGTTTAAAAATCGCTTCTTTTTTATTAGATGCAGAAATAAAGGTTGTTTCAGCATATCCTAACTCAGTTGATATTTGCTTTTTTTGATTCTCATTTAGATATTCTCCTATTAAGCAAACTCCTGCTTTATTTCCGCCACTATTATCTTTGCTAAATGCACTTGCAACATAAATTTTCATATTATTTTGCTCCTTCGAATGACATATAATGACAATATATATGGAGTACCCTTAATTATTTGTCATCTGTCATTTATTTATATTTCTATATATTTAATGTATTCTTCAATTATTTTATCTATATTATTAGGGTGTGTATCAGTTACAGTAATATTAATAATATGAGGTATTCTATCACTTAAATTATGAAAGAACAAAGCAAGTAGTATGAGAAAAAACTAGATTTTTACTTTTATTTTGTAAAACATAATAAATATCTTCTAGTTCATCAGGTAAAATAGAAATAACACGTTCAATTCTTTCTAACTTATTTTTTAACTAAACATCCTAAAAACCTTCTAGAAATATTATTGTTTTCAACAATTTCAGTGGTAATGTAACTATTATTATTTTTAGCTAATTCTAAGATTTTTTCTTCATTCTTCATATGCCACACTCCCATTCACTACTAAATTATATCTTTTTTCGTAGCAAACGGGAATACATTTTTAATAATATGCTATAATTAGTTATTTTTTTATTCATCAACCTGATTAAGTATAATGTCTTTCATATGTAATAATTCGTCTAATCTTTCCTTGTAAATATATTGAGTAGTTATTATTTCAATAGCTTTATTAATATATAGTAATGCCATTTCATTATTATCCTTATAAATAGTAATTCTATCATAAATTGCGTTGATGTCATCTGGATTACATCCTAAAAAACAAGGTGGTGTCATACCCATTTCTTCGACTTGAATATAGAAATCTAATTGTTGAATATTAGTAACTTGAGGTAAAAACAAATAATTTGTACTAGAATTCAAATAATCTTTTCCATCATCTCTGTAATTATTATATATAATACCAATTTGATTTTGTGGGATATACAAACCTACTCTGCTATAGGATTTATACATTAATATACTAAAGCTGCCTGTTGCTGATGATTGAAATATATTTAAACCAAAATTATTATTCACTTGTTTTTCCAATTGATTATAACTTTTTGAGTAACTATCATAATAAAAACTTTTTTTATTTGAATCAAATCGAACAACTATTAAAAAACCCCCAACATTTTTATCGCCACAATCATTAATTGTTTTGTGAAATATATTAAAATTTTTATCAAATTCTTGATCGTTTTCTTTTTCAGAACCAAATGTCATTTCTACCCCTAAAGGGTTATTAGATTTTATTCTTGTCATTTTATTATTTAAATTTGTATCTTGAAAAAAATTAAAAGCATCATAAGATCCAAGCCAACTCGTATTAACTTCTTCACAAGTTCCTTTTTTTATTTCATAAATATAATTTGTATTCTCATCTTGATAACATACCATAAAATCAATCTGTTCTTCTTCTGGTAAAATTAATGCTTTAGTATGAATGGATAAGGCTTCTTTCAATATTTGGTTAAGTGATAACTTGTTTATTTTAGATAATAATTCATTCATTTTTATTGTATTACCTGCAAATGAAACGCAAATCTTTTCACTTATAATAATACTTTTTATTAATCCAAATTCTTTTACTAACCTATTTGTTTTATCAGACCATAACAACTTGCTCAATGTTTTTGAAGAATCAGTTATTTTTGTATCCGAAAAAATTATTATAGAATTATCTTTTTTCTTTTTAGCATATATAAAGCTCATATCCATTACCTACCTATAAAAACTTCTACACTATATTTTATCATATTTATTCTTAAAATTAGGTAGCGTTTTATTAAACTCTCTCAAATGTTTTTAAACCTAATTAAAATATATGATTGAATTATTAAACTGTTTTAATTCTATATAACAATAAAAGTGGAGCCTCTCGGCTCTTTCAGGGAGTTCTTTTCACAAAAAAACTCTTTTTAAAGAGTTTTTAGGCGATAGAATAACTATTACTAAAAATATCGTAGGTATTATTGTTTAATCCTTTTTCTATTTTAATTGTATAAGAATTAAGTTGTGAAATTTTATAAGGTCTAATATCCCCACTGGTAAAGTTATTTCGTTCTAATATGATACCATCTTCAATTAAAGGATTACTTGGAGCAGCATATTTATAAAGATTTAAGACATTACCGGAAACGGCAGCATAGAAACTATTATATAAAGAAATATAAGTAAAGCCGTTATTAATCAATTGATTGCCTTGATAGTCATAAATATAATATAAATTATCTTTTAATATTTTTACATAATTACTATTGTAATCAATAATTTTCGCATTATAATCATCAGTTATTTTATTTCCTAGAGCATTATACAAACTGAATTTTGTAACATTTTCACTAGTTTCTTGGACAATGTAATTGTTTCCTGCTTTTTCAACACGATCATAGTTGAATGCTAAAACACCCGTAACAGTTGTCTTGGTCATCTTAATCATTCCAAATTGTCCTTTTTTATTTTCTGCAACAACATAAGTTTCTGCAGAATTTGAGAATGATACTTCTTTTAGTTTTGTATAAGAATATGTATTGACTGTTTTATATTTGCCAAGAGTTTTATTTGCTGATAAATCATATAATACAATATTTTTGTTTTCTTCTGTTTTTATAGTTGGCGAATCTTCAATAAAAACGAATCTATCGTTATAGATGGAAATAAAGCCAACATTAGCAGATTGATCTACTTCTAGTTCATTATTTTCATAGGTGCTATCAATTGCGATTTTGCAGTTATTGTATTCTGTTGTAGATGCTATCATTTCATTTTTATTTTCACAAGTGTAAGAACCAATTAAATTGGTTTTCTCTGTATCTTTGTAAAAATATAAAATGCCATTAAAATATTCCATATTTTTGATTTTTTGATTTAATTTTCCTTCAAGAAGATTGATTTCATGATTTATGTAACTATCTTCTTTTTGGACAGTTAATTTGAATAGATTATTATCAACGGCTGCATTAAAACTTTTTTCGGTTGTGAATGCTGTGGTTTCTGTATTATAAGTAACTTTGTTTCGATATTGGAGATGATTTAGTTCAACTCCCGTAATATTCATTCGATTATTGTTATAATCCTTAATATAGGCTTTCTTACCGTTAACATAAACAAAATAATCTTGTAATAATTCTACATAATCATAAGCTTCATTATTAATTTGATTTCCATCATAATTAAGGACCAAATACATATTACTTGAATTTATTACTTTAATATTAGAAGCACTAAATCCTTTGATTTGATATGTTGTTCCTTTTGTCAAATTGGTTCCGGTGATGTCCGTTAAATACCATTTACCACTTTTCTTAGTAACAAGTTTAGTTAATTCTTCATTTTCTTCGTTAGCTACTCCAATATAATCGTGATTAAAGTCAATAATTGTATTAACTGAAGACTCTAATTTTAAAACACCGTAGTTTCCGGTTTTATTTTTTGCAATTACATAATTATCAAACGTTTTGAATAATTGATAAACTTCAATTGTTTTATTTTCTTCTAAATCATACAAACTTATTAATTTTGTATTTCCTTCTTTATTGTCACTAACAAAAATATAACGGCTATTAAATACTTTGCTTGGGGCTTCGTATTGATTATTATTTTCATCAACGATTAGAGTATTATCAAATTCATCTTCATTCGAATTATAAGCTACATAACATAAATCTTCATGTTTATTTTCACATTCATAAGTTCCAATTTCATTTTGTTTATCATCTAAAATAATTAATTTTCCATCTTCATAACGATAATTATCTTTAATAATAACAACTGGTGGTTTTGTTTCTACTATATCATCTTTTTTCTTGTTTAATGTTATAACTAACAGGACAATGACTAAAATGATAAAAACCGCCAATAAACTTAAAATAATTATTTTTTTCTTTTTGTCTAATTCTTTAAAACGTTGCAGTAGGGATTTTTTATCTTTCTTTTTTTCTTTTTTAGTTTTATTATCACCTTCTGGTTTTTCAGTTGAATTATCTTCTAAATTTTCTTCTTCCTTATCAAATTGATTTAATAAATCACTTTCTAATGATTTTAAAATGTTCTCTGATTCTTTCGTATCAATATCACGATCTATATCTTCAAACTCAGGTTCTTCATCATAATTAATTAAATCACTTAATTCATCCAAGACTTTGGTTTGTTCTAAATCTTTTTCATCCATGTTTTAGGTCACTCCTTATTGTGATCATTATAGCATATTTTTCTAAAGAATCAAATCAGTAATATAATAAATATCTTTCCATTTGTCTAAGAAATTATCTGTGAATAAACCATAAATAAAAACTTCGATTTTCTTTTTTTTAAAATATTTTATTAATTCTTCACTCACGATACTACTAAGAAGACAGATAAAATCATAAGGATAGTTTTCTTCACTATTTAGGATATAGTTTAGGATTCCAGTTTTAAAGTTCTTTTCTTTTAGACGATTCAATTTTTTCATAACACTATTATGAAAACTCATTAGATATATATTTTTCTCAGGATATTTTTTAAGCAGATTGTTTAACAGTTTTACGTCAAGATTTTCTTCTTTGATTTCAATTAAGATAATTTTATTTGTTTTTAAGTTTAAGACAGATTCTAATCTTTCGATTTGATGTTTATTTTTTAATTCTTGATAGGTATGCTGTCTAATTAAACAAGGACCAATAAAAGGATCATGATTCACAATAATAATATTATCTTTGGTAGTTCTAATATCTAGTTCAAATCCAGCATATCGATCATCTTTAATTGCATTTAAAAAGGCGGGAATTGTATTTTCTTTTGCTTTGTTTTTCTTCAGCCCTCGATGTGCAATATAATTCATAAAAAATCACCTACAATATTGTATGTAGATGATTATTTTTTAAAACCAATAACGATGACTTTGAATAAAACTATAATGGATAATAAGCAAGCCCCACCAACATAGTATTCTAAGTATTCTATTTCTTTTGTATTTTCTGTTTCTGTTTCGATATATTCATTAAATACGGCACTTTCTTCTTCTTTGGTTAAATAGAAAGTATACGAAGCCATTTCTTCGGTTGCTTTGTTTTTAATTTGAATAACAACTGGTTCACTTTGATTATTTTTATACTGGTTGTTTAATACCTCAATTTCATAATCATTCACATTTAAATCGATGTCATAATTAAATTCGAGCCTTTTTGCATCCTCGTTTAAATATACGGTGTAAAGATTGTTTTTGCTATCAAAAGGAATAGATAAATTTCCATTTGTAACTTCAAAGCTGCTTAGTTCTAAAGCATTTACATCGAGAATAAAGAAACATGTAAGAAGAAAAAAAAGAATTTTTTTCATAATATCAGACCTTTCTATACTAGTTTAATAAGTATTTCGTTCATTAAATATAGCATGTCCGGATTGATGAAAATCATTCCTTTTTTTTCAATTAATTGTTTTGATTTTAATAAGGGTTCGATTGGATATGTTTCTTTGATTTTAATTTGATATTTGTTTTCAAATTCATTAATATCAATTCCTTTTGTTTTCCGAAGACCAAGCATAATTGCATAATCCATAATATCTTTTTGACTTAGGATTATTCTCTCACTAGCATAATCGCCTTTTAAATATTTCGTTAAGCTTTTTGTATTATTATAGCGAACGCCATCGATATAACCAGCTGCAGAAACTCCAAAACCAAAGTATTCTTCATTATCCCAATATGCAAGATTATGACGGCTTTCGTGTGTTTTCAAAGCAAAGTTGCTGACTTCATATTGCTGATATTTTCTTCTGTTTAGTTTTCTTTTAATTAATTCATACATTTCGGCATCAAGATCTTCATCGATTGGTTCAATTCGGTTTAGAAAGAGAATGGTGTTTGGATTAATTAATAAGCTATAAGTTGAAATATGATTAGGTTTTAAGGAGATAAACAGATCTAAGTCTTCTTCTAAATCTTCTAATGTTTCATTTTGAAAACCATAGATTAAATCAAGATTAATATTAGTGAAACCAAGTTCTCTACATAATTTTATTTTTTCACTAGCATCTTCATAATTGTGATCTCTTCCCATTAAGAATAATTTATGTTCATTAAAGGATTGAATACCAATACTTAAACGATTGACTCCCCCACTTTTTAATTGTTTTAGGAGATCTTTATTAATGTCTTCTAAATTACATTCAAAAGTAAATTCTATTTTGCCTATTTTTTTAAAATTGGAACATAAGTAAAATAAGTAATCTAATTCTTTAGTTGATAAACAAGAAGGGGTGCCTCCACCAATATAAATTGATTGAATTGCTCGATTATCATAAAAATCTTCAATTTCTTCTTTTAGTTTAATTAAATAATCATGAGACCATTTTGGATTGTAAAATACCTTACAATAATCACAGTAAGAACATATTTTTTTACAAAACGGAATATGAATATATATTCTTGTCATAAGATTCCTTTCCATTCATTTTTTCGTGATTTTAACAAGCAAAATAAGTTTTTTATTCTATTGCTCTTCACTCAAAACAGCTAAGAAGGCTTCTTGAGGAACTTCAACACTTCCAACCATCTTCATTCTTTTTTTACCCTCTTTTTGTTTTTCCAATAATTTTTTCTTTCGAGTAATGTCTCCTCCATAACACTTAGCAAGGACGTTTTTTTTCATTGCCGAGATATTTTCTCTAGCAATTATTTTTGATCCTATACTAGCTTGAATTGGAACTTGAAACATTTGTCTTGGGATTAACTCTTTTAATTTCTTAGTAATTGCTTTGCCACGATTATAAGCAAAATCTTTATGAACAATAACTGATAAGGCATCTACTATATCTCCATTTAATAAAACATCCATCTTAACTAGTTTGCTTGGACGATAGCCTACAATTTCATAATCAAATGATGCATATCCTTTTGTTGAACTTTTTAATTTATCAAAAAAATCATAAACGATTTCAGATAATGGTATTTCATAATGAATATTCACTCTAGTTTCATCAAGATATTCCATTGAAATATAAACACCACGTTTATTTTGACATAACTCCATGATTGAACCTATGTATTCGCTTGG
>Ga0153942_1000587_pt1 | contig 14373 bp, 18 predicted proteins | sample TSNJ026MetaG_FD_104731 | JGI IMG/M metagenome (GOLD analysis project Ga0153942, IMG submission 104731) | Attine ant fungus gardens microbial communities from New Jersey, USA - TSNJ026 MetaG | ecosystem: Host-associated > Fungi > Mycelium > Unclassified | place: USA: New Jersey, Brendan T. Byrne... | reverse complement strand
TGAGTATCCGGGACCCATACCTCCACTCCCTAAAGATCCATACAACTCTTCCTATAGTGTTTTTGCACTTGCTCGACATCTATGGCCACTCCAGACTCACTTCCCACCCGAAACTATAGCTTTCCTTGGTCTATTGTATCGTGTTGCACCATTCCCATTAATGGAAGTGCAAGCTCGCGCAGCATTACGCGCCTTTGAAACATATGAAAAAGGAATTGAGGACGGTAGTAGGACTAGAGGGATTGACGCACAAGCAGAAGCAGTGGATATTGTGACCCGTTGGGAGAAGTTGAAGGCCGAGGAAGGTGATGAATCGACTGTGGTTAAGGTTTGGCACAAATTTGAAGAAACCGAGCAGTTCGATTATCGAGACCATCTCTCGTTTTTTGCCGAGACAGACCCCCTCTCTCAACATGAAAACCAATGCCCGACGGGGCAAAGTAAAGCCATCCGATCGCAAGAATGGGAGAAATATGGGTATCATCACAAATTCATTCTACGAACAACATGGATCAAGATTGAGAAAGATGGCGAAGCAGGGAAGTGGCTGAAAGGCGTTGGAAAGAATGGGATCGGTGATTGGGTAGATCTTATGCATAGGATCGTAGAATATGGACAAGAACTAGCAAGACAAGGCAAAGAAGGAGGCAAACTCTGATCATTTCAATGAATACACCTCGGAATTGAATTCGGTCCCCTCACAGCTTTTGTCCCTTCTACAAAATGTTTACTCAGAGTCGAACATTGGACCATAATTGATTTTATACATGATGAGATTCAATGCCCATAAATACACCTAGAACAATTCGAAGTGATGGTCGACCCATCCATGTGAACCGATTTTTTTTGGATTCAGAATTTCTATTCCGCAACAAGCAAGGTAGTGCTGAGACGCGGAGGGTCTAAGCAGGGCCCAACATTAGGGGTGTACCTGCAGAAGGCACGCCAGAGGAGGAAGGTGGAAGGTGTGGGCGAAATTTGTCATGTGGTCTAGTTTTTTTAGGTTCAGCATTTCCCATAGCTTTGTCGGGGGAGGAAAGACAAAAGCTCTCACATATTGACTAGCCCCGGCGACCGACCTGGATGGTTTCTAAGCCAACCAAGGGCCACCAACCTTCAGGATGCCATGCTATGCCCTTTTGACTTTTGTTCACCAAAGTTCACTAGAAAACCTCGCCCATACACTGCTCATCCCATTTGAACGTTCAGGACTGCGTACATACCAAAGCGGTGATCACGTGTCCCGTCAGCTTCAAATATCATCGACCATGAGCTTAATATCCTGTCTATCTTTCTAGATACTATTTCGCTCTAGATACTGGTGTAGTACAGGAGAATGGCATGATCTCGTGATCGATGCACCAACTGGCGATGGAACGGTTTTGAATTCTGCAGGAGTTCCCAGGTTCTCAGGCCCTATTCGCAGCTTCTTCGGATGCATACAAGCGGCTCGCCAACTTCCATCACATGTCTCCACAGACAGACGTCAGAGCCGCCAGGCCGCAGAGGAAGCACGTCTAATAGGATCATCCTCGACAAAATCCTCACTATATAGTTATTGCACAAGTTTACAACTCTCAACTCACAGATACTCATAACTCAAAACAGTATGATCCAATTCTTCTCCTTCCTACTTCTTCCTGCCATACTGGTCTCGGTTCACGCAATTATATGGCGAGGAGCTGACTTTTCTTCACTTGCAAATCTTGAATCATCCGGACGTACATACCGTGATGTCTCCGGTGGTGCAGTTACACCTTTTGAGGATATCTTGCATAGTCATGGTGCAAACCTCGCCAGGATCAGGATTTGGACAAGTACATCCCAGGACCAGTACAGCTTGAACTATGGATTAGCGCTGGGGAAGAGGGCCGCGGCTGCGGGTATGAGTCTCTTGGTGGATTTGCATTATAGTGATACTTGTAAGTGCTGCTTCGAGTGCTGCTTAGATATTAACACCGGTTGGCATCGTCAGGGGCAGATCCAGGCCACCAAGCCATTCCGTCTTCCTGGCCACAAAATCTCAATGGCTTAAACACACAAATTTTCACGTAAGTTTTGTATGCACCGTTAGAACTTCGCATCCAATAAAGTTCCTCATAGATACACCCAAGGCGTCGTTAATGCCTTTGCGAACCAAGGAACCCCTATCCAATTCATCCAGGTAGGGTGTGCTCACCATCACCAAGCCTATCATCCTGATCACTTCATGTAGATTGGTAATGAGATCAATGACGGTCTCCTGTGGCCCGTCGGCAGAATCTCGACAAATGGATTTTCCCCTGCTTCCCAGCTGCTTCATTCAGCCGCCAATGGCGTTCGTTCAGCCAGCGGTGGCTCCAGCATCAAGATCATGGTTCATATTGCCAATGGCTGGAGTTCCTCCGACGTTAATTTCTTCTGGAATAGCATTTTCATTGCTGGAGAATTTGCTACGACTGACCTCGACTTGTTTGGTTTCTCCTTCTATCCCTTCTATGATTCCGGTGCTACTTATAGTGCCTTGCAAAGTACATTGACTGCAATTGTCAACAAGTTTGGGAAGGTAAAGATCTCTTACTCGGTATTATAATATACTCAGATCACAATGTTTTCTAGGACGTCATGGTCGTTGAAACTGATTGGCCCGCCACTGGCTCTTGTCCTGGTGTTACTCTAAGCGAAGGAAATATCCCAATCTCTGCCGCGGGTCAGACAACATGGGTCAACGGGATTAAGAATGTTTTGACTGCACTGCCTGGTGGCCATGGTATTGGAGTCGTTTACTGGGAGCCCGGTTGGATTGGCAATGCAGGTTTAGGTTCTAGTTGCACCGTGAGTGACTCCAAGCGTTTTATGAATGAACGCGAATCTGAATCCCTGGTTTTAAGGACAACTTGCTCGTCGATGGTTCTGGTGTATCCAGAGCAAGTATGTCGATGTTCTCCAGCTAGATACTTATTTGTTTGAATACATTGGTGAAATTTCCTGCAAGGGAAATTGGTTTTCACGTTCCAACTGATATACTCGATGAACAATCAAAGTATATAGTCTTCTTGATGTGAAATGTCCAACCATATCAAAGAAACATCAACAGCCTTGAGTATGCCAAAGACCGTGGATTGTGAAAGAGCAGAAATACTGTATGAAAATTACTTCTGGCATTGTTGAATCTCCCTACTTTGAGAGAGCCACCGTTCTAGTTTCTGAAATGTGTACAGTAAGGTGCAGTCTCAATACATGATACAAAATCTGGAATATCAATAATATTGGATTGATTGCGAGCGGGCCAGCGATCAAATTGCCAGAGATTCTGGCCTATAATGGTTAGCAATATTATACCCCATCCTAGGTCAATATTCATCTGATACAGCCGAACTTGGAAATTGTCAGGACCGATGCCCACAAAAGTAAAATTGAAAGATTCTACTTGTAAGTTATCAATATCTATGAGTCAGCGGTCAGAAAAACCCCCATGGATAAATAGCCAGAAACCTCGATTACGTTCTTTCCGACGCAGATGGCTGATGCTAAGGGTGTTTTGGAAGGTCTCGAAGCTCGAAGCTTGTTCGACCTGCGAGGCGTTGTCGCCGTTGTCACTGGGGGTGCCTCAGTGAGTTCAGTTCAAATCTATCCCAATCACTGATCAGATTGTTCTCGGATAGGGAATTGGATTGATGATTAGCTCTACGCTAATGGTCAATGGTGCAAAGGTGTACATCGTAGATATCGATTCAGAACGCCTTGAAAGGTTCGTACTTGTCTTTATTCCCTGTTGTCCATACTTAAAGAATGAAAGAATTCCTAAATTATACAATCAGAATGCTGCCTCTCATATGGGTTCTTTGATTGGAATACAAGCCGATATCAGCAAGAAGGTCTGGTTGCTAGATGCTTGCCGTACATCCATGCTGATGACCTCATGATATGATAGTCGGAAGCATCTCGCCTAGCCACATATATTTCGTCCCTTGAGCCGAATGGTATCACTGCTCTCTTCAATAACGCAGGGATCATGGATGGGGAGTTTAAGCGCCCCGAAGTTCAGGAAAATTCTCATCCAACTGCCCAAGATTTCGTAAAGGCACTTTTTGACGATGTTTCAGAGGAGAGCTTCACCAATTCGTACAACGTAAATGCTGTAGGACCATATTGGCTTACCATTGCATTCCTACCTTTGCTCGAGAAGTGGAAGAATCAACGTACGAATGGGATGGCCAACGGTGGAAGGGGATTTGTACCTCAAGTGATCATGACGAGTAGCATGAATGGGTGGACCAAGGCAAGCTCCAAGTCACGCTATTGTCGTTTTGCTAACTGACTGTATTTGATAGGATATGGCTACGTCTGGTCATTCATTCCCATATTGTTTCTCAAAATCGGCGATAGGGCTTGCAACTGCATCTCTCGCCCACGAGTTGTTACCTCTTGGTATCAGAGTCAACGGTATTGCCCCAGGTTTATTTGCAACAGAGGTTTATCTTCCATCATGTTTGCAATTTTACGGATGGCTAACCTACATATTCCCTGATCCATCATCTTTTAGATGGCTGCGCCTGGGACTTCGAACAATCTAGGAATATCCTCCCTAGTCTCTACAAATTTGCCATTTAAGTCACCAGCAAGTAAGGAAGGTGGCAGTAGATTTGATATGGGAATGCTTGCGCTGTTCCTTGTATCAAACTGGTTTGTGAATGGGGAGACGGTGTTGATTGATGGCGGAGTAAGTCAATTCCTATGAATTCACGCAACATATTATTGAATGAACCACCCAGACTTTACTTGTCCACCCATCCGCTTACTAGGGAATGTATCTTGAGACTGCAGTGTTTGAAGATTTGTAAATATTGTCAAGAAGTGACATCACAACTATTCAATTACCGACGATTATCGTATCCAATCACGCCAGTGATTACATATATTCTAAATCCCACAAATTTAAACTGAAACTCATAACGTCGAACGATCAAGGTCTCTTCAAGCTTGAACGTGGACACCACATCTGATGCAGACCGTCTCTTTGTCCCGGCTGACAAAAAGGTGAAAGTCAAACCCAGGGCTCAAGCGATGCTCAAGCAAGTCACTCACAAGAAACATAACAACCCACAAGGGAACAGTGCCTGGAGAAATGGTCAACAAAACTAGAGTTAGGCCACATTCAGGGCGTGCCTCACTATGGCCATAAGAATTCCCATTATCCCGTGTTTTGTTTTGAATTCATGGTCCCCGTCCTCACATTCAGGTATATCTATTTCTTGTTAGTGAACTGTTGACGAAAGGAAAATCGACTTTCTGGGCAAAATCGAAAAGTTCACTAACCCGTTTGATCTCCTGGTCTGACTCCTCCAGAAGATGATAATGTATTCTGACCTTGTTCTGGATCAGAGTTCTCCTGGGGTAGTTTAATACAAGTTCCTTGGAAAGGAGTTGGAGCTCGAGGACGATTTTGATCGTCTGCACTCGAGTCTCCCTGTGCCGGTTCCACGTTTGTGATTTTCATTGAGCTTGATGATCCCTGAATGGTAGTCATAAAAATCCTTCGCATCGCACCCGCTTAAGCAGGTTCCATGTAAGATCTGAAAATTGGATACTCACTCTACTTCAAGGGAAGTTTTCGGGAGAACAGTGAAAAAATAAGTGGGAACGGGTTGTAGGTAACGTACATGGACCAGTGGGTGCCGGTTTATGAGATGCGAGAGACTGAGCGAGGAGCATGCATGATGTACATGTATACTATGCAGTCAGACTTCATTAACAGACATTGAAGCTGGTGGGTTAAGCGCAACCTCAAGGTCATGGTCAACTGCGACTTTGATGAAAGCGTCTTTTGCAGCCGATATGAGACAATTCTTCCTGGTAAGGAATTTACTGAAGTGTGGCGCTTTTCGTCGGATACATGTTCGTAACCAATTCTTATGCGAGCTCTCTAACCTGGAAAGCTACCTGTCACCCATCATATTGAACAACAGATGGATGAATAGAAGACGCCCGATGGATAAGTTAAGGTCGTCCTTGCTTTCATTGAGGACAGATGAATATTAATTTTACGGTTAGCCCACAGGAAAACTGGCTGTAGCGTCTAGATCCAGCCCTTCTGCCATCTTTAGACCACATATTCAAGAAAAAGCCCATGTCAACTGATCTGTTTTTCTGATAAACTCCTCCACTCAAGGCAAAAGAGTCAGGATGTATTGGGAGTCTCAGACGAACATTCAAAACATGAACTCAAATGCACACGGGGATGTCTCGTCTCGCAGAGACTTGCGGAACAAGTAAGTCATCACGATGTCGATACCCAGGGGAATTGTAAGCCAGTGGCAGGTGTTGTTGGCGACTGTACACAAGTGACTATTTACTTTTACTGTCGTCTCTCCACGTTTGGACTTCAAAACCAACACTCTTCGAAAGAAGCGTTTTCGTGGATGATCTCATATCGAATTGAGGCCGCAAGTGTCCTTTTTTTCGGGAAGATGATCTCGAGTTGGAATGAAGTGAAGTGGTGTCAAAATTCCTCGGACATGAACGTGGATACAAGTTCAACTCGATTCAAAATTCCTTGAGAATAGAATAAAGTTATGCTGAAGAGCCCAAAGTTATCTCTGTAAACTTCCAACTTGGAGCAGATTGGGAATGAGAACACTCGCACCGCGCGCTGCCGGCAACTCCGCGAGATATTTGTTGATAATATCATCCTGGAACGTGACATGAGGACAGCGCTCTGAGTAAATAAAAATAGATCAAATGCGAAAATCATCCCTGTCAGGCTGTAGAGGCGACAACATGAAGACTATCGCCGTAGAAGGTTGATAATAGCGACAAAATTCATGCAGAAATTTGAAACATATCAAAAGAAGAAAACAACAGTAGTTGAATACTTTCCCCTGCACAGACACTCGATTTGTTCTATTTTATTATGGATTTTCTTCCAATGCCATTCGCTCGCCTAGATCTGCTATCGTTTTTTAAAAAAAATAAAATTGTACGTCAAGTGTTCTTGGCTTGTCCGTGCCACAGTGATAGATTTTTCCTAGTCCATTCATTCTTGGTTTTTTAAAAAAAGTGATATGCCAGATCATCATCACCAACTCGAAGAAGAAAAGCCAAGGTGATATTTTGGCTCCAGCTTCTGGGCCCAAGACTTGAATTTCTTTTTCATGCCAGACTCCTCACAGTCGTCAAAAGTCCAACCTCCCCAATGATAGGCCATCCACAAAGATGACAGGATTTCCAGGATAGATCTCTCTCTCTCTTTGATTGGCTGTATTGAGTACTGAGATGAATCATTGACAGACTGACAATAGATTGACAACAACTAGATGTCGTCCGGGTTATATATACGATAAAATTTGAGGATTTTGGAAAGGTCGATGCGCTCTGATTGAATGTCAAAGTTTGAATCTAACTATGGGAGGAGGGGGTTGTCCTGGATTACCAAGTCGTTCTCTGTTCTTGTTTTTTTCCTGCTTCCGAGGTAACCACATACCTCATTCAATTTCAAAACACCGCAATACCGAATACTAAATTATATTCACTCTTTAAAAAAATCAAAAATCCAAGTTAAATTAAACCACATTACAAAAAAACGACCATTGCGAATTCGAAAAAAGCGAGTAGATTATTATTAAATACTTTAGGGAAGAAAAGAAAAGAATGTCGTTTGAGCTGCTACCGTTTGATGCTCGTTTGTCAATTTCTCAAGCTCGTCGAGCGCCACATCGTCTACAAATCCTCTCTCTATCAATACTACACCATGTATTCCACCAAATCAGCATTCTCCCGAAAAAAAAAGAAAAAATAAGAGTTACCATAGTCCCAATAAGCCACACGGAAAACAAAACTACAAGCAGGTGAGGGAAAAAGTCAAAACAACCATGATTTGACAACGTACAATGGCACATAATATTCCTCCTAACCCATACTCCGTTCTCCAATCATGTTGTCCTCTGTAACACATCTGCATTCCTTTTTCATCATCATCGTCAACCAAAGATGATTCGGAGATAGAGAGATCATGAACCGTACCATAATCATAATAAACATCTGCCCTTCTAGGTTGTTGCTGTTGCTGCTGCTGCTGCTGTTGTTGGGAATAACCAGGAGGTGGCGGCCCATCATTTGTCGAACCATATCCATAACCTCCTGGCATACCACGGTCTTGTTGCTTCGACGGCATAATGGTCAAGAGTCAAGCAAAGTGTAGAAAAGAAAGATAAGAGTGGAGTATGGCGGTTCCATGGAGCCGAAATTGGAACACACAGGTGAAATAGGAGAAAAATGTCTTTGAAACCCACACACAAGAATTTCAACTACGCTAGAGATTGATCATAACCACTTTGAACCAGAATTTCTCCCAGCAAGTACACAGTCTGGAACACTAACACCTTCAACGCCTGCTCCTATGATTTCTAATTTACCTCCCCATCCTCCTTCACTTGGATCTTTATTCAACATCTCCCTTATTTCATTGATCCTACGCAAGTGGCCAACAGTATAGGTTGGTATGCAGTCTTCATTTCGCCATAGACGATAGTAAATGGGGGGGGATTGGAGCGGTTGAGATGGGTGGAGATATGGTTGAGGATAATTTGAATGTGGTGGGGGATGCTGGCGGAGTTGCCAAGGGAGGAGGGCACACAAGGCGGAATGTACAAGGGATAAGGGCCTCCAAGCATGACGGTAATTTTAGTGTGGCTGCCTTTATTGTACCATTCGTCAGCTGCGAAATTTCGACCAGGTTCATCTTGTTGCCAAGTGGAACAGGAATCAAAAACAACACCAAGTATACCGGGATTGTCGTCGCTGGAGTGCATGGGATAGCCATGTTTTGGACGAGGAATGAGATATCCGAAACCGGGAGGATGGATTTCGCGTGGAGGGGTGGGAAAGACGAGATTGAGGACATGGACGGTGGATGAAGCATTGGCGAGCAAGTGTGGAACGGGAGTAGTAGATTGGGTGATAGCGTGGAGGACAGGGAGGGGGAGAGCGGAGACGATGTGCGTTGGATTGAAAGTGGCGATAGAAGAAGACAACTAGAGAGATGAGTATTCTGATATCAGATTTGTAAATGGTTACACACCTCGAATGTATGGTCTTTGCGCACGCCGAGGCGGTGAATGGGCGAATTACATAAAATCCGAACATTGGGCTGGCGTCGAAGATATTGCTCAAGGGCATGCGGAAGCGTCTGAAGGCCGTGTCTGAACGAATAAACCAACGACGACTTATGCAGGGAGTCGGCTAAAGACGATTCTGGGTGAGCCATCCGCCCTGGTCTTGTTGCGTGCGCACTGAGCTGGCGTGAGTCGGCGGCATAGACACCGTGGCAGAAAGCACTGCCAAGTGTGTCGGCCAAGTCTTCGCTAAGGAGGCGAGAGAGCCTAGTATGGACTGGCTCGTCGGGACCACCGGTGGCAAATTTGGCGAGTCCGAGAGTGCAGAACGAGGAGAAGGTATCAGAGAGCAGCCATCTGAGGAGGGACAGAGACGGCGGCATGCCTAGGTTGACGAGGCCGGCCAGGTGGGGGATGCGGCCTGGGGGGAGATAGACATAGCGCCGCCGGGCAGCGTCGACGGTGCGGGGGACAGCAATGAGCTCGTGGTCGATGCGGAGGCTGCGGACGAGGTCGAGGACGGCGGTGCCTTTGGGTCTGAGGGTGCGTGGGCCGCGTTCGAGGAGGATGCGGCGGTCATTGAGGACGACGAGCTCTGACTGAAGCCAGCCACCGAGGCGGGCGTTGGCGTCGAAGAGGAGGATGCGGGCAGCGGGGAAGGTGGAGGCGAGGACGTGGGCAGCAGCGAGCCCAGTGACGCCGCCGCCAAGAATTGCAATTTCCATTTGTTTGCTCGCGCTTTGGCTTTCCTCCTCCACCCATGGCCACAAATCCTGTCCCCGTCGTTCCCGACAATGCTCCCGGCAAACGCAGTGAGCTTGATCCCATCATACCCGCCGACATCGGCAACCTGCCTCCACACGACGACGATGACGACGACGACGACGATGATGACGACGACGACGACGATGACGATGAAGAGGAGGAAGAGGAGGACCGCCCAGATGCTATCATGGCTGACGGTCGCGACGACTCCGCAGACTCAGACGACGACAACGACGACGACGACCCTGCCCAGCTCGAGGCAATCCGTGTTCTTCTGGAGGACCAGGCCCGCAAGTACCTCGCAGCCCAGACGCATGAAATTATCATCCCCAGCTACGCTGCCTGGTACAACATGGACAAAATCCACCCCGTCGAGCGACGTGCTCTCCCAGAATTTTTCAACTCGCGTAACAGGTCCAAGACGCCTTCCATATACAAGGACTACCGCGACTTTATGGTGAACACCTACCGTCTGCGTCCGGCAGAGTATCTCACCGTCACTGCCTGTCGTCGCAACCTTGCTGGCGACGTCTGCTCTATCATGCGCGTCCATGCTTTTCTCGAGCAGTGGGGCTTGATAAACTACCAGGTCTGTCCTGCCTTTTTGTTTTGTTTTTGTGTTTTTTCGCTCATGCTGCGCAACAAGATTGACCCCGACCAGCGTCCTTCTGCCCTTTCTCCACCCTTTACAGGCCACTTCCGAGTCACCCTCGACACCCCCCGCGGTCTCCAGTCCCTCCACCCAGGCACCCGGCCCCCCATTCCATCTGCCCCTCTACCTGGTACCTCCGCTCCCCCTCCCAATAGCAAAGGTTTTTCTGCATCCCTCCAACTCCGTTCCTCCATCTACCAGTCCACCGCTAAAGCTTCTCGTGCCCTCTCCGCCTCCGAAGCCACCGCACTTGCAAACGGCTCCTCTGCCAATGGCTCCTCTACCAACGGCTCTTCACAATCCCATACCCACACTTGTGATACGTGCAGTGCAGACTGCTCTCAGGTCCGCTACCACTCCCTCAAAGACAAAAAACTAGAAATCTGTGCTCCCTGTTACCTTGACGGTCGATTTCCCTCAAATCTATTCTCTGGTGATTTCGTAAAACTCACCGCAACCCCTCCTGGCATTCCAGGCGCCTCCTCCGCTAACAATGACTGGTCAGATCAAGAAGTTCTGCTGTTGCTTGAAGGTATCGAGATGTACGACGATGACTGGTCCAAAATCGAAGAACATGTCGGTACTCGTACCTCCCAACAATGCATCCGCAAATTCTTGGAGCTTCCCATCGAGGATCCATATCTTCGCACAGAAGGGAGCATGGGTCCTCTTAGGTTTGGTAGAATCCCTTTCGAGCAAGCCGATAATCCTGTCATGAGCGTCGTTGCTTTCCTTGCTGGTGTCGTCAATCCTAGTGTGGCCGCCGAGGGGGCCAGAGTTGCTCTGAGAGAACTCACCGATGGCGAAGGCGGCAAGCAGGGGGGCAGTAGCAGTGGTGTCGAAAGTCAGCAAGAGAGGAAAGACGAAGATAAGATGGATGAGGATGTACCACCGCCGCAACGGAAAGACGATTCTAGCATGTCTATTGACCACAACAATGCCACTTCATCTCCCTCTACAACAACAACAGCAACCCATGCCATTCCACACTCTCAAGTCCAACGTGCAGCCCACCTTGCTCTCTCTGCCTCTGCCAAGGCCGCCTCCTCTCTCGCCTCTGCCGAACACGCTCAGATCCGCCACACACTCGCTACTCTCGTTAAACTCACACTGACAAAACTTGAAATCAAAATGTCACAATTTGAAGAATTAGAAGATATTTTAGAAGAAGAGAGGAAGAATCTCGAAAGTGCGAGAGTGGCGTTGGTGAATGAGAGGTTGGGGTTGAAGAAGATGTTGGATACGGTTAGAGGAGAGATAGGCAGGCACCAACAGAATATGATAGGTAGTGGGCAGTCCATATCGCCTTTGGGGTTTTCGCAGGGGTTGGTGAATGCTGCTACGAATCCCAATGTACAATTGGGGACGGTGGGGCAGGGAACGGTGGTGAGTGAAGTACAGGCTAGTCAAAGTGCGGAAGGATTGCCTGTTCAGGATGGACAGATCTTGCAGTTGAGTTGAGTTGAGTTGGGCTGGGTTTCGTTTGGTGTGGAGACGATCGAGGTGGTGACATCTTCTCTCGTCGTCGAACCTCTTGCTTTTTCTGATATGCATGCATACTAGTTTATCTCTAATCTTTTTTCAGCGAGGGTGTCGTCTATCGGACACTTTGTCAGTCAAAATAAAAGTATGCCATTTTTTCGCCATTTGTGTAATTTACTACATCGCCTGTAACGCATTTGATACATCCTCCATGGTCGGACGGTTATGTGAAGTGTCCCAGCACTTCTCCATCAAAGACCACATTCCATCCGTCAACCACGATGGATCCATTGGACGTTGAGGTAAAATTATGGGGAGTTGGGTCATGGCGCGGATAAGAGTGAGCTCTTTTTTGTACTCTGCAAAGGGGTGTTTTCCAGTGACGAGTTCGAGAATGGTCATTGAGAAGGAATAGGTGTCTGAGGCTTTGGACGGTGATGATTCTCCTTCTATGATTTCTGGGGCCATCCAGCGGATACAGCCCATAGTTTGGAGTAGTGTGGTCGTGATGGGGGTTTTGGTGACGTCTTCGAGGACTTTGGCCATACCGAAATCGCTGATGCATGCTTCGTTCTTGTTGTTTTGTTTTTTGGATACGAGTCAATGGAACGAGAGGTATCTGATGATGGAATGGACTTACGTGGTCGGAGACGAGAATGTTGCTCTAGGCTTTCGAGTGAGTTTTGTGATGATCACGTTTGTAGAATGATAGACATACACATTTCACTATTTTATGGAAATGAAATCAGTATATAAGTATGAGAGATAGCGTGTTTTACTTGCTATTTCCATGGATGATGTCTTGACTATGGAGATAGCCAAGGCCTTTGGCTGCACCTTGCAACTACGATGAGAAAAAAAAAGCAAGGTAGGATGAATCAACGATAGAAACATTTTTTGGGATTTTGCGGGAGAAAAAAAAACTCACAAGGTGTAGTTTATTCGCTTCTGGGTGTTTGGTCGTATACCTGATCATGATCAAACGCTCATTTGTTTCTTCATATCTAGGCATTAAACAAACCAACTGACACTAACACATTCCCATTCTCAAGCCAAGGAGAAACCTACTTCAGGGTCAGTTATGGACAAAGAGAACGATGTTTTTTTTGGATATACAACCAACTTTCCATATGGATTTGCATTCCTATATCGGTCACGATCCCATAAAATTGAAGAATGTGTTGATTTTTGAGTTCGGACCAAATATTGAGCTCGCGAACGAAGCGCTAAAGGACAAGTCCGATTTCATCAACAAGAACTGCATTTTAGAAAACAGAAAAAAAAATAGGACAGACTTTTTGAGCTTTTGTATGGTTGGATTGTACAGCTCTGATCGTCTTGAGTGCGACCTTGATTTTAAAAAAATGATGAATGGCAATCAAGTTCGAAAATAAAATTAAAAAAATATGGGATACGGACTCGTTTCTGTCCTAACCAGATTCCACACCAAATGTCACTGCTTGGACCACCAGCAACAGCCAATTCTCCCGTCTTCTTGATCTCTCCATCCAGAATTTTAACCAACGGAGGAATGCCAGTCAAATCATGTAGATTCATCAAACCTCGTTGTACATCGAGATATTGCTCTCCATTCGAATTCCACGGGAACGATCCGTGACTGTGGGCGGATCTCATGTGTTTTAATACCTTTTTTGAAAGAAAAAAAGTGGTGTTTTCGTTGAGAAGAAAAGAAAAAAAAGGTATGTGTGTGGGTGTGTTTACTTTTTGTCCTTCTTCCATTACTTCTCTGGCGATACTTTCTCCAGCTTGGTGAAGTTGAACGACTTGTGCTAGGTTTTGTTGATTAGCGAGGATTTGTTGAAGCATCTCTTTGTTCTCGGCATCAATTTGTTGAGCTTGGGCTCTTGCTAGATTCTGATTGCGTTCTTGAGAAATTTGTGCCCTAGGTGAAATGGTGGGTGATATAGACGAGAGAGAGAGAGGCTACAGAGAGATGAGACATACTTGAGCTGGGAAATTCAGAGAATTAGAATAAACTAACTATTTTATCTATACTCGACTCACTGAGAAGATATGGAGTGCGATATCGAGTTCTTGAACAGATTGTTCGATTCCAGATTCGATTTCATTTCTCTTCCCTAAGTAGAACGTAGAAAAAGAAGAAAAAATCAGTGGGAAGGATACTTTTTTTCTCTCTCATACTAACACCACCGTACCACAACCGACATTTTCGTCCATTTATCGACGCGGTTTTTTGTTTTCTCTAGAACACTTTTGGGAATAAGTGTTGAAACATGTATAAGGGAATAACACCCCAAAGCAAAGTAACTTGACAAGGGAGTGACCCGGACAGGAATCGAACCTGTGACCTAAGGTAACTAGCCCATTCCAATGAGCTATTAGTGGCCCACAATCTAGGGT
>Ga0153942_1000582_pt1 | contig 14410 bp, 9 predicted proteins | sample TSNJ026MetaG_FD_104731 | JGI IMG/M metagenome (GOLD analysis project Ga0153942, IMG submission 104731) | Attine ant fungus gardens microbial communities from New Jersey, USA - TSNJ026 MetaG | ecosystem: Host-associated > Fungi > Mycelium > Unclassified | place: USA: New Jersey, Brendan T. Byrne... | reverse complement strand
AGCTTTTGCATAGGCTCCTCCCCTTTCAGTTCATTGACCTTCCGTGTGTGGAAAGTCAATATATTATATGAAAACAGGAGCCTGGGCTTGCAGGTTTGGGATGTTTCAGGCGGTAATTAGCCGCCAGCTCTAAGCGCAAAATAATTTTTCTCTGGGCGGATCATGGACTAAATACCCATTTTTCCCCACAAAGCGGTTATTTCCTGTTTTGCTCCAAGTTATGTAGGATTTGGGAATACTTGATTTGTAAGCATTTATTTTATACAATAGAAGTATTGCTTGGACAATTTTCGCCAAAGAGCCGGAGCAAGGCTTTATAAATAACTGGAAAAGGAGTGAGGCTTGTGGATATAGATGTGGAGGCAATATTGTCAATGATCAGCAATTTCTATCTATTACCCATGCGGTTTGTCTTTGTACTGCTGGCTATTGGTATTCTGCGCCATTTGGGGAAACTAATGCTGTGGCACGGCCAATCCCAATATATTCTGGCGGTGCTGGATGTGGAGGAAAGCGCTATTCGGCTGCCCATCACCCACTATGAGATCACCATCGGCCGCTCCAAATCCTGTGATGTAGTGATCCCATTGGCCTATATCTCCCGGCAGCACGCCGTCCTCACCATGACCAGCGAAGGGATGTGGCGGATTCGGGACACCAAATCCAGCGGCGGGATCTTTGTCAATGGAGAGCCCTTAGGGCCTGATGCCCTGATTGGCATCGGGGATGAGATGACCTTATCGGGCGTGAGGATGGTATTGATGCCCGCCTCCGAATCGGACGCGTCAGCCATAATACAGCAGCGGCGGGAGCGGCGGTCAAAATGGTACTACAAGCTGCTGGCCTTTTTTATTCCCAAAAAGAAGAAGCCTGCCCGGTTGAATACGGCCCTGCGTTACCTGAACCTCTTTCAAATTTTTGCCTTTATTCAGCTCTTTCTCACTGCCGGCCAGGAGTACTACCTTCCATTGGCTATTTCCTTTGTCTTTCTATTTTTGATTCCTTGGATATATAAGCCTATTGCCAAAAGGCTCGGCATTAAAAATATGGCCGCTGAAGCGGCGGCCTTCTACCTGACCACCATGGGCATCTGTTCCACAGCCAGCGCCGCGCCCGACAGCCTGTATAAGCAGCTTGGCGCCATTGTCCTCGGATTGATTATTTTCTGCGTCATGTGCGGTATACTAAAAAATCTGAATATTGTTATGAAGCTCAGACGGTATGCGGGCGCGGCGTCCTTTCTTGTCCTGGCCGCCAATATTGTTTTTGGGGCCAACATCAACGGCCAGCGCAACTGGATTAGGCTGGGTTCTATCACCATTCAGCCCTCGGAATTTGTCAAAATCCTCTTTATTTTTACCGGAGCCGCCACCCTGGAGTGGCTGCTGACCACCAAGAACCTGACCACACTGGTCATCTATGCCGGGGGATGTATTGGCTGCTTATTCGTAATGGGGGACTTCGGCACAGCCTTGATTTTTTTCTTTACCTTTATTGTGCTCACCTACATGACCACAGGGGACGTGCGGGCTATTGTTTTGACCTGCGTCATTGCGGCTATGGGCGCGACGCTGATTCTCTATTTTAAGCCCTATATTTTGGACAGGTTCTCCACCTGGCGAAACGTGTGGAGTGACCTGGACGACACCGGTTACCAGCAAACCCGCGCATTGATGGCGATTGCCAGTGGAGGCTTGTTGGGTTTGGGCGGCGGCAATGGATTCGTAAAAAGGGTTTACGCGGCCGATACCGATATTGTGGTGGGTGTGGTGGCTGAGGAATGGGGCATGATTATTGCCTTGACCATTGTAGCCTGCTATATCCTTTTTATGGTGGTCGCCATGCGCTCCCATCAGACTTCCTTTTCCTCCTACTACGTCATTGCCGCTTGCGCCGCGGCCGCCCTTTTCCTCTTCCAGGCGGCTCTAAACATTTTTGGGACCACCGATATCCTGCCCATTACGGGTGTCACTTTGCCCTTTGTCAGCAATGGCGGCTCCAGTATGTCCGCCAGCTGGGGGCTTCTCAGCTTTATCACCGCGGCGCTTAACTACGCCCAACCCAAGCTAAAGCCCACCGTGGCGGCGATGGCTGTGGAAATAGAGGAGTAGCTTTATGAAAAGAATAGGAATCCGGGCTACAAGCCTGGTTATGGTTATTATTTTGTTTTTGGTGGGGATGGCTGTTTTCTTCGTGGATTATGGCCGTAACGCCAGTACCTGGGTGGCCTATCCCTATAATTTGAACATCTACAGCAAAGGCGTTCTGACCCGTTCAGGAACCATTCGGTCCTCCGACGGCTCCACCCTGCTCAACATCAGCGGCGGCGTCACCTACTACGCCGATGACGCCACCCTGCGGCGGGCTACCCTTCATGCCGTGGGTGATACCGGAGACAACATCGCCACCGGTATACTGCGCAGCTATAAGGGTCAGCTCATTGGCTACGATCTGGTTAACGGGGTCTACAACCCCTTTGACCGGGGCAATACGGTTACCTTAACCATAGATGCCGACGTGAATTTGGCGGCCTACAACGCCTTGGGCTCCTACAACGGAACCGTTGGGGTATATAATTATAAAACAGGCCAGGTTCTCTGTATGGTCAGCAAGCCCACCTTTGACCCGGGAAATCCCCCGGACTTGACTTCCGACGCTTACGACAGCGTCTATGTAAACCGCCTCTTTTCCGGCCTTTACACCCCCGGCTCCGTCTTTAAGGTGATCACCACCGCCGCCGCTATCGACACCATCCCCAACCTGGACGCGATGGAATTTACCTGCGAAGGGGGCGCCATGATTGGCGATGAATGGGTGGCCTGTCAAGGTTACCACGGCACCATTGACATCCACGAAGCCTTTGCCGTATCCTGCAACGCCGCCTATGGCGTTCTGGCCAATGAACTGGGGGCGGATGTCCTCACCCAATATGCAGAGGCCGCGGGAGTGGGAGAGCAGTTTCAGGTGCAGGGCGTCTATAGCGCAAAGGGCAACTTTGACGTGACGAAAGCCGACGAAAACGACCTGGCTTGGGCGGGCATCGGCCAGTACACCGATGTGGTCAACCCCATGCAATTTTTGATCTATATAGGGGCCATCGCTAACGGAGGCCGGTCCCCCACCCCTTACTATGTGCGCAATGTGGTGACCTCTTATGGGCTTCCCACTTATATGCATATTTTCTCCGCTCCCCAAAAGAGTATGATGTCTGAGGAAACCGCCAATACTCTGCAGGACATGATGCGCAACAACGCCCTCACAGCCTACACCAGCTTTGCCGGCTGGGAGCTCTGCGCAAAAACCGGCACAGCCCAGTTGGACAATGCCGAGCCCCATTCCTGGTTTGTGGGATTTCTGGACGATGCGGACATGCCGCTGGCCTTTGTGGTTGTGGTAGAAAACGGCGGCTTTGGCAGCTCCACAGCCATCCCGGTGGCGCGGGCCGTATTGGAGGCTGCCGCCAGTCTTTATCAGTAATTGGGGTTTTGAGCTTTGTTCCCACATCGCCGTTCTCCCCCTTTTCGCCGGATGTGCGGCAAGCCTATATCCCTTCTTTGCGGTCCAAAGCGTCGGTCACGCCTGCGCTTATCCATGGCTGAAACGGTTGGGGTACGCAAAAGGCATAAAAGTGGGTATGTCTCAAAATAATGATAGAACAGCCACCGTCTTAGGTGGCTGTTTTATCATATTGCGACTATATTTAACCGATCCGCCGGGCATGAATAACCGAAACGGGCCCCATTAATCCGGAGGGAGGGATTTGGATATTGGTGGAGAAAACATCCTTTACCGTATGGACAAGGGTATTGGCTATGTCAATGGTCACCTCATTGTCCCCCTGAACCACCGCTTCTGTAATGTCAAAGCGGTAAGGCGGGCAAATACGCAGCCCCAAATCCTTGCCGTTGACCTTGACATGAGCCACCTGTCCAACCCTGCCCAGATCAAGCAATACCTTGTCGCCCACATCACCCACATTGAATTGGGTTTCATAACGAACGGTGCCTGAAAAATCCGGTTTTGCATCCCGGCCGGTAATATTGGTCAACCGGTCCGCCGTTCCATACGCCTCAAAATCATTGGCGCCTGACGCGCAAAGGGAAATGTTGTAGGTCAGGTCAGGGTTATCTTGATAATAGGCATACTGCTCCGCCGCCTGTATGTCGCCATAAGCCCCGCCGGCCGCGATGATAATAGACTGGTAAGGCGTCAGATGCACTGGAATCCACCCATCGGCTGTATTGCCCCTGTCATAGACCTCGTCCAATAGGTTCATCCGCAAATAGTCCCCGGCAACGGGCATTTGAATGCGGGTATCCACCGCCTCGGTCACCGATTCATTAAAGAGCATTACATATTGCTCGTTGCCCCGAATAGCATGATAAATCCGAAGAAGGGGATATGTTTTTTCTACCAGTATATCGGTCATTCCACGGCCTATAAGCTCGCTGGCAAGCTGCCGGAGGGCAACTACTGTAGGATTCTCAGCCCCCTGAGGGGCCCCATCCACATAGACTACAGCCACTCCGTCCCGCTGTAACTTGTTAATTGCCCGAACGGCTTGAACCGGCAGCTTGGATGCAAACGGCACCACCAGGCAGTCATAGCTCTCGCTGTGGATTTTGAGCTTACCCTCCGCATTTTTTCCCAGTAGCAGACTGTCAATTGGAACAATATCATAGTCGATATGGGCGTCATAGAGGACCTTAGCGGGCTTTTGCGTCAGCATGCAGTCATCGCCGTTCATCCACTCCGCCTCGGCGTGGTACAAAATCGCCGCATTGGCCACGTGGGCGGCCCCCGCCAACAGGTGACTAACCCGATTCACATAACCCATCAGCTTGCCAAATCCCGCAAACTGAGGATCTCTCCCCTCCGCGCCAAAATGGGGGGGACAATCAGGATCAGGAAATTTGGGTGAGAAGGCGTGAGGCACAAAATGATTGATGCCCCGCACCAGCAAATGATCCATCAGCCACTTCATCATGGGGACGCCTTCAGCCCAACCGTAAGCGCCGAAGACCTCGCACATGGCTCTGCCCTTTGTGCGTGGATTGAGATGGGCCAAGGATGCCCCGAGCTTGCCCAAGACATAGTGAAAGAACTCGGGATCAGCCATACCGCCGGCGCCGATACAGGTGTGCTTGAGCTGGCCGAAGCCCGGTATCACCTGATGCAAAACGATGTCAATGCCGCTCATGTGCTGCCCTTCCAGGGACCGGAAATAATGGCCCGCGCTGCATCCTAAACGGGCATGGGCGTTCATATCCTCTATAATATGCCCGATATATTCCACGTTGTGGCCGGCGCACCAATTCCCCAGCTGGTAGCTGAAAGCATCCCTGTACAGCCTGGTGACCACATCCATATAAGCGTACCGTATGTAGGGCGTCTGGTCTCCCATCGGATACCACAAGCCCGCCATTTTTGAGAGGGCTCCAGGCCCCAGCGCATCCTGCATCAGCCCATACAGCTCATCGCTCCAGGGGAGGGCCAGCCCCGGCATACCCAATTTTTCGTCGTACATCTCGTTGCTTTTCATCCCAAAGCTCATTACAGGACCGTTGCCCAGACTGGGTTCGTCGGAGAAAAAACCCACCAAGGTGGTGCCAAAGTACTCCTTAAAGTGCTCGTAGTGAAGCTCGTATACCGCCTCAATCAGCACCTTCACCGACTCCTTGTCGATGAGATGAATATAATTTTCCTCTCCCCTTCGGTGGCCCTTTCTGGTTTTATAGTAGAAGAAAACGCGCCAACAGCCCTCAGGGATATCCCAGTAAAGGTATCCATCCTGGACATTAGCCGTCAGGTCAATGGGGACATTCTCAATCTCCTCGGACGCATTGATTCTGCGGTAGGCATATACCCCTAAAAGCTCATCAGGATCGGGATTGCCGTCAGGCTGCGCGCCAAAAAAGCCCCCTTGAGGCTGATACAGCAATGAGGCGCCGTCCATGGGACCTATGACATCCACATGCTTCTCCATAAGTTGCCACTTGCGCAGATGGGGATATTTTTTCTCAATCAGCCCATTGGCATAGCCTGTGGGGAAATGCTTGTCGTCCAAAATCCAGACCTTCATGTCAAGCCTTTTGGCCTCAGCCAGCAATATCTCCACGTCCTCCCACCACGCATCCTCGCCAAAATGTTCGTGGGGCCGGGATTCGATGCAGAAGGCCCTGGCACCGCTTTGGTACACCTGCTGTACCTGCGCCTTCAGCTTTTCCCGGTTTCCATCATGCTGCCATAAAAACGGCAACAGATAATTGCCGTAACTGCCGTTAAGAACGTCCCGAGCTTGCTGCTCCATTTGTCATGCCTCCTTTAAAATATGCTTTCTTTATTCCTTTACCGATCCAATGGTAATGCCCTTCACAAAATATCTTTGGAAAAAGGGATAGGCGATCAATATGGGCACGATGCCCACTACGGCAATAGCCATCCGTATGGTGCCGCTGGGAAGGCTGGTGGTGTCCACCGTGCCGGCTAAGGTGGAGGAATTGTTCGCCAGGAAATTTACATTTTCATTGATCTTATTGAGGATATTCTGGATGCTGAATAACTTCTCATTGGTGAGGTAATACAGTCCGTTGGTCCAGTCATTCCAATAGGCAATGGCGGACATCAGCCCAATGGTGGCCAAAATCGGCAGTGACAACGGCAGAACGATCCGGAAAAACACCGTAAACTCCTTGGCGCCGTCAATCTTGGCCGCCTCTATCAACGCCGGCGGAATATTGCTTCTAAAGTAATTCCGCACCAGCATCACATTGAAAGCATTCATCAACAGCCCCGGCACAATCAGCGCCCAGATGGTATTTTTGATGTGGAATATATTGGAGTAGATATAGTAGGTGGGCACCAGACCGCCGTTAAACAGCATGGTAAACACCACAAAAAACATGAGCACATTTCTCCCCGGCATCCCTTGTCTGGACAGGGCATAGCCCAGCATGGAGGTGATGACCAGGCTGAGGAAGGTGCCTGAAACGGTCACCAAAAAAGTGACGCCGTAAGCCCTCCCAATGACGCCCCACTGCTTGAGGATGTAGTCGTAGGCATCCAGACTCCACTGTTCCGGGAAAAAGCTGTATCCGTTGCGGATGGCGGTCATATTGTCGGTGAACGAGGCAATGATCAACAGTACGAAGGGAAGCAGAGCGCAGATCGCCAGAAAGGCCATCACTATATGGGCAATACCCTGCATCACTTTGTCTTCTTTGGTATGCATCTTTTATCCCCCCTTAGAATAAGGCGTCTTCACGGCTGAGCTTGCGCACAATTCCGTTGGATGCGATCACAAGCACAAACCCAACCAGGGACTGGTATACCCCCGCCGCGGAGGACATGGCAATATCGCCCAGCTGCATCAAGCCGCGGTAAACATAGGTATCAATGGTATTGGTCACCCGGAACAGCGGTCCTGAATTCCTGGGCACCTGATAGAACAGCCCGAAATCGGAGTAGAACATTCTGCCAATATTCAGTATCGCCAGGGTAATGATTGTGGATTTCAAAAGAGGCAGGGTGATATGTAGAATCTGCTTCCACTTGGACGCGCCGTCAATGGTCGCCGCCTCGTAGTAGTCCTTGCTGATGCCCACAATGCTGGACAGGTAGATTACCGTGGAGAAGCCGATGGATTTCCAAAGGTTGACGATGGTGAGAATAAATGGCCAGTACTTCGGCTCCGCGTACCAGGAGATGGGGTCCATTCCAAACAAGGGCAAAAGGGTGCCATTGATAAAGCCTGATTCCGTACTGAGCAGGGCATAGCACAGATAACTGACAACCACCATACTCATCAGATAAGGAATGAGGATTACGCTTTGATAAAACCTGGCCGCAATCTTGTTGCGCACTTCATTGAGCAGGATAGCCACTGTGATGGCCAAGACGATTCCCAAGGCGATAAACACCAGATTGTAGCCTATGGTGTTGCGCGTAATGATCCACGCGTCCTCTGTCTTAAACAGGTATGTGAAATTGGACAGCCCAGCCCAGGGGCTTCCAAAAATGCCCTTCGAAAAGTCCAGATTCTTAAAGGCGATAACGATGCCAAACATAGGCATATAATTGTTGATCACTAAATAAGCAAGGCCCGGCAGGGCCATGATGTAAACAGGGATAAATTGGACGAATTTGGATTTTTTTTTGCGGGGCTTTTGTGGGACGGCAGCTTCCGTCATCTAGATCACCTCTCCATTATAAATTTGGCAGGCAGGGTAGGCCCTGCCTGCCAAACACAGGCCAAAAGCTTTTATACGAAGATTCGTATTAGCCGTTGGCTTCTAACCAAGCATCCAGTTGACGCTGATTTTCTTCTATGATCTTGTCGATCCCGGCCGACTCCAGCTTGCTGATAAATTCAGGCAGCGCTGTGGTTGGGTCAACGGATCCTGTTTCCAAGGCGGCCCGGTACTCGGCAATGACGTTGGTAACGGCGGTAAATTCGCTCTTCACGCTGTCCGCGTTAAACACATACCCCAAGGTTTTAGAGACACCGTTTGCCGCAACCTCCGCATTGAGCGCCTTAAGCTGGTCAAATACGGCCGGATCGGTGGGAACCCAGGCATACTTCTTCATCTTATCCCCATAGGTGTGCAGCGGCATATTGTACCCTGTGTTGGAAAGGTCCATGCCCTCCGGATAGGTGATAATCATGGGATCATCCGTCTTGACATAGTGGACGCCCTCAATGCCGTTGGAAAGCAGGTTGACCACCGTCTCATCCTTATAGGTCAGGTTTAGGAAATCCATGGTTTTCTCCGGATTTTCGCAGGTAATGGGGATGCACCACATGGTGGTTTGGTACGTATTGGTGGTGGCATAGGCCGGCACCAGCTCAAGGCCTACCATCTCATAACCCCAGTCACGTGAAAGGTTGGACACCTGCCCGGGTTCAACGCTGCCCAATCCCGCAAAGGCACGGCCCGCTTTGCCCAGGTCAACGGAGCTGTCGCTGGTGGTGATGGCGTCGGGCAGGAAATAGCCCGCCTCATACCACCGCCGCATCCAGGTCACATGTTCCTCATATGCAGGGGTAGCAAAGACGTTGAGCACTGCGGTATCCCCCTGTCCAGCATTTAGCAGTCCGCCGCTGGCAATGGTGGAGCCCAGCAGATCAAGGGGGTTGAAGACGCTGCCGAAGGTGGTGGCATTGGAGCCCACGGTCGACAACGGAATGATGTCAGGTTCATTCTCCTTGATGGTGGCGAACATCGCCGTTATGTCCTCATAGGTTTTGATGGAATCCACATCAATATTGTACTTTTGGACCAAGTCCGCCCTAAGGTACATCCCCTGTGGACGGCCATACTTCTCCTCCGAGGGAACACCGTACAGCTTGCCGTTGTAATAGCCGCCTGCCATAGCGATCTGCTCCGCCTCCAGGATGTCCTGGCCCCGCTGCGCCACCAAATCATCCAACTCAATGATTTGGCCTTTACTCACAAAGGAACTCACAGGCGTTAAACCTACAAAGGACATAGCCAGATCTAATTTCTCTCCGGAGGACAGCATCAGGCTATACTTTTGAGACAGCTCGGTGATAGCGATAGGCAACAGCTCTACCGTGGTATTGGTCTCCGCCAAAGCGATCTTGTTGATCTCCTCCTGCACCAGCTGCAGATCAGGAGGGGTTACGCCTATGGTGGTCACAGTCATAATTACGTTATAGGCCTCCTCGTCCCCTGCCGGCTCACTGCTGGAATCCCCATCATCTTCGCCGCTGGCGGCGTTTGAGGAAGTATCGGAAGGGGTGCTTACGTCATTTTTTTGGTCGGAACCGCATGCTGCAAGCAAGGTGACCAGCAATATGACAGATAAAAGCATCGCGACGATTCGTTTCATTACATTGCCTCCTTAAAATAATCCATTCATGGAATATACCCATAATCTACACTATCCATGAGGTAATTACCATGCACATTTCCGATCGTTGCGATGCACATTTCCGATGAAATATATAGAAAGCATTCCCCATGCAAATATTTTTCAGTTGTTTTTCCTATATTGGCTGGGACTAATGCCAAACTCCCGCTTAAATAGCCGCACAAAGTAAGAATAATTGGGGATCCCCACCTCCTGGGCCACTACATTGGCGGAGCTGTTGGTCTCTGTTAACAAATATTCCGCCAGCTTCATTCTTTGCTGAATAATATATCTGAGGAGAGGCACATCCTTTTTCTTTTTGAAGAGACGCGTCAAGTGGTCCGGGTGCAGGTGAAACTGCTTGGCTATGGAATCTACGCTTAAATCCTCCCGTATGTTTTGAGCTACAAACTGCTCCACCGCCGCCACAATCTCCTGCGCCGCCGTCTCATCCTCACTCCGCTGGCTGCACTGATCCACTGCTTGCTCCATCCAGCCTTCTCCATATTGCAGTATCCGTTCCTCCCTCTTTCGCTCAGAGATGCGGTATATGGCATTTTGCAAGCACCGCTCCAGTTCGGGATACGGAACAGGCTTTAGGAGATAGTCAATGCTGCCCAGGCGCAGAGCTCGCTGGGCGTACTGGAAATTGGCATGGCCGGTAATAAAGATACAGTCGATATCAGGATACTTTGCACAGACCCACTCATACAGCTCCAGGCCGCTTCGCTGCGGCATCTCAATATCGCACAGCACCAGGTCTATGGGAACCTCCCCCATAAGCCTCATGGCTTCCCTGTAATCATAGGCCGTATAGATATGGTCAAAATGAAGTTCATCCCAATTCAGTCCCGCCAATAATCCATTGATGGCAATCACCTCATCATCCACAATTAGCAAGTTCATTCCACCCCTCCTCACTCATCCAGGGAAACAGGCAGGGATATCCGTACCCGCACCCCTTCACCGGGCTTAGATTCAACCATTAGTTTCGCGCGTTCTCCATATTGAAGCCGCAGTCGTTGGCGGCTGTTCCAGATCCCAATATGCTCCCTACCGTCCATAACAACCTTCTCCCCGTCCGCAATCAGCTTCATAATTTGAGGATCAATGCCCTCCCCGTCATCAGCCACCGAGAGGACAACGCAATCTCCGGCACGCTTAGCGCTGATAAAGATATGTACTATCCGTCCCCGCTGCAAAGTATATTTGATGATATTCTCCACAAATCCAACCAGCAGCATAGGGGGTATCTGTTGCCTGTCCAAATCCTCCTCAATGAAATACTTTGCCGTAAACATATTGGGGAAGCGCATTTGGGAAACATTGAGGTAGGTCTCTACCATAGCCAATTCTTTTTCCAAATCCACCAGCTCATGCGTATTTAAGCTGTACCGAAAGTAATCACTCAAATAAACGGTAAACCTTTGAACTGCCTGGTAATCCTGTATTTGGGCCAGTTGATAGATTAAGTTAAAGGAGTTCACCAGAAAGTGAGGGTTGACCTGGAGCAGAAGGTTCTGATATTCCACCTGTTGCTTCTCGATTTGCTGTTCATAATTGTCAATCTTCAAGCTTTGAATTTGGTGGGTCATATTATTTAGAGCGCTATTGAGCCTTCTGAACTCATAGGCGGAGTTTTGAGGCGGAATGCGGTAGTCCATATTCCCCGCTTCAATGGTATTGAGGGCGTTGTTCACTGTCTTAAGGGGCTCAAGCAAAATCCTGCGGATCAAAAAGAACATAGACGGCAGGGCAATGATACAGCAAGCAATCAGCAGGTAGATGGCCGCCTGAATAAAGGGCAGCGATCCCAAAAGATCGCTTTTGGAGATCATCTGATGGAGATAGAGGTCCTTACTGGCTGACTGCACAGATACCATTAACTGTCCCCGGTCAACAGGGATGTCCGGTTGGGTGGACAAGACCAGGGATGTGGAAATACTGTCGTCTGAGGTGGACATATATTCATCCACATTCACTAGAGCCCCCAGGTAAACTCCATTTTCATTAATCCACCGAAGCATATACGTACTGTTTTGAATTTCAGCCAAATACCATCGGTTGGGGAGATCTTCACCGATCCTCAAGCTGATGTATTCCCGCAGGGATTGCCTGTGGTCAATGGTGCTGCTATGAACAGCCAGCAAGATTTGACCTTCACGGGCATCCATCAAATAAAAGCCGAAGATGCGGTTGGAGTAGACCAGCAATTGATTGAGCTCCTTCCATACATTGACCCGGCGGAACACCCTCACATTATAGGTTGCATCCTCTGAATATAGCTGAAGGTCCGGATTGCTGTTCGCCAAAAAAGCCAAATAACGCTCCGCCTCCGCTATGGTATTGTCCAATTGGGACATTTGGATGGCCAACTTGGATTCTATAAGATTGATGGATTGGTTCTCCAGCAGATCAGTGGAGTAGGAGGATAGAAGAATGAGCATGAGGTTTAGGGGAATGAGGAAAGCAAAGAGGATCATAATTATCTGGGTTCTAATGGATTCAAACAGCTTCATTGTTTTCACCTGCATGGTTATTATAGTAAATAGGTTTAAATCATCTCACATATGAAAGCAGGGAACAGGAAATGGATTATGTAAAGTCAGAAAATACAGGAATCAATATTGCCGGAGAAACCGGGTTGTGGTATACTGAACTGAACTAAAGGGAAAGGGTTGAAAAAGCTATGCGAATGAGCCAGCTGTTGGGTGAGCGATACAAGGAGAAGCCTTCCGACGCCACCATCGCCAGTCACATTTACTTGTTGAGGGGCGGTTACATCCGTCATGTGGGTAATGGAATTTACACTCTGCTGCCACCAGCCAAGCGGGTGGCGATGAAGATAGAGCGGATTCTCCGCGAGGAAATGGACGCACTAGGCGGCCAGGAGGTCTTGTTCCCAGTATCCATGCCCGCGGCCCTTTGGCAGGAGTCCGGCCGCTACCAGTCTGTGGGCAAGGAACTGCTCCGTTTTACCGACCGGAACGGGGTTCCCATGGTCCTGGGAATGACCCATGAGGAGGCGGCGGTACTGCTGGCCAAGACGGAGGCTCAAACCTATGCCAAGTATCCCTTTTTTATATATCAAATTCAAACCAAGTTCCGGGATGAGCCCCGCAGCCGTGGCGGATTGATCCGCGTCCGCGAGTTTACCATGAAGGACGGCTACTCCTATCACACCTCCCAGGACGATCTGGAGAAATTTTATATGGAGTGCTACAGGGCCTATGAGCGCATTTACGCGCGGGCGGGCATTCCGGAGGTGGTGTCGGTGGCCTCGGACTCCGGCATGATGGGGGGCAGCCTGGCCCATGAATTCATGCTGCTCTGCGATGCCGGGGAGGACACCATCGCCATCTGTGCCGGCTGCGGTTACCGCTCCAATGTGGAGGCCGCCCGAACCAGGATACGCCATGAAACCCGTTCTGACGGAACGGTGGAGAAGGTGGAAACCCCTGGTACCGAAACGATTGACGACTTGGCAGCATTCTTCGGACTGCCGAAGAACCGGTTTATTAAGTCCGCCGTCTTCGCGGTGGAGGGCAGCGATAAAGTAGTAGTAGTCTTTTTACGGGGTGATTATGAGGTCAATGAGGCCAAGCTCTGCAATCATATTGGGGAGAATGTCTTCCCCTTGGCGGCGGCCCAAGAGGTCCAATTGTCCTTTGGGTATATCGGCCCTTATGCGTTAAACAACAAGGATGTTCAGGTATTGTTTGACGTTTCCCTGGAAGGTGAGGCGGATATGGTTTGCGGAGCCAATGAAGCGGGCTTCCACTACAAGGGCGTTTCCGTCGCAAGGGATTTGCGGGTGGAGAGTTTTGCCGACCTCTACAAGGTCAACGACGGGGATATCTGCCCTGAATGCGGCGGCGCGCTGCGTCTCAGCCGGGGGATAGAGGTCGGACACGTCTTTCAGCTGGGCGGCAAGTATACCAAGGCCATGGATATGACTTATACGGATGAGAATGGAAAGGCCCAGCACCCCATTATGGGCTGCTACGGCATCGGCGTGGGCCGCATGATTTCCTGCATTATTGAAGCCCGCCACGACGATTGGGGCCCTGTCTGGCCGTACTCCGTGGCTCCTTGGCAGGTGCACATCTGCGCGCTGAACCGGAAAAAAGGAAATGTGGCCCAGGCGGCCGAGTCGGTCTATGACCGGTTAAAGGGCAAGTATGAGACAATCCTGGACGACCGGGATGCGCAGGCGGGCATCCAGTTTGCCGACGCGGATTTGTTGGGCGTGCCTATCCGGGTAATCGTCAGCCCAAAAAATATTGAAAACGGCCAGGTGGAGATCGTCACCCGGGACAAATCCATCAAGGAAATCGTGCCTTTGGAACAATTGGATGAGGCTGTGGGAAAGGTAGCCGCTGCTCTGATGGAAAAGCTAACTATATGAGCGTAGGGGGCCTCGTGGATAAATAGATAGCGCGGATTACTCCTTAATGGGATTCTCGCCACGAGCATACCGCGGCGTTGATAGAATTGAAAAGAGCTGCTGGATACAGGCATATCCAGCGGCTCTTTT
>Ga0153942_1000580_pt1 | contig 14434 bp, 13 predicted proteins | sample TSNJ026MetaG_FD_104731 | JGI IMG/M metagenome (GOLD analysis project Ga0153942, IMG submission 104731) | Attine ant fungus gardens microbial communities from New Jersey, USA - TSNJ026 MetaG | ecosystem: Host-associated > Fungi > Mycelium > Unclassified | place: USA: New Jersey, Brendan T. Byrne... | reverse complement strand
GACCGAAGGCACGATTGAAGAGATGGTCGCGCGGCTTAAGGAGAGGAAGACGGACCTGCTGGAAGGACTGATAACACCGGGGGAGGGCCTTTTGCAGGGGCTGGGGGAAGATGAGATCAGGGATTTGTTTTCTGCTCCGGGACATGAGGAGGCAGTTATCAGTTGAAAGGGGCAGTCGAGACAGGCTGCCCTTGTTTTATGATCCACATAACTCATCAAAATATCTGATCGTAATATCAAAAAAGTATTGACCTGGCATGGAAAGATATTTTCTCTGATGTCTAATGAAGGCAATATCGTGAAGCGGCATTTCAAGAGGCTTAATTATTGGAAAGAAACAAATATCATTACTCACATGAGATCGAATGTGATAGTATATTGTTTTTGTAATAAGCGAAGCAGCAACATTTTCATATAAATTATGTTGTGAAAATAAAGGGTAGGTAGTGGTAACACAAAACCTCGGGTTGCAGTCAGAGTAGTTGAGAATGTCCTTGAATATTTTACTTGAACGTACATTAACAAAAGGTAGACGTTCAAACTCTTTTAAATGAAATTCTTCATGAGCGCGATCAATCAATTCCTGAACACCTTTATTGCCAAAGTATTGCTCTAAAAGCTTTCTGGATGTCATTAAATAAATGGTATCCTTAAACAGGCGTGCAGCAGTAAGGCTTGGCGGAATATCCTTAGCGATGCTGATAGAAAAATCCAATTCTCCGGTAGTAAGCATTTCTACGAGTTCCATGGAGTGTGCCTGAAAAAACTGGAGTTCTATATTGGGATATTTTTGCACAAAAATTTCTGTAATATATGGCATAACAATATTGGTTCGGATTGGACTGCAGCCAATTCGAAGAACACCCTGTTCTCGTTCGGCAATGTTTGTAAGTACGTTTATCAGATTATCATGGTCCATTTTGAAGTTTTTGGCATAGGCAAGAAAAACTTCTCCAGAATATGTCAGGGAAAGGTGCGGCTTTCGTTCAAAGAGCTTAACACTGTAAAAGTTTTCCAGGCGGGCAATATGATTGCTTAGATTTTGTTGCGAAATAAAAAGACGTTTGGCAGTCTTTGTAAAATTTAAATCCTTAGCGGCTTCCACAAAATAAAAGAGACCCATCGTATCCATATCATTCCCTTCCTTTCCCAATAATAATTAAGAGGTACAACCATTATAATCAAATATAGGACACTTTGTCAATAAAATAACAAATAATATATGTGATATGAAAAAAACCAACAACAAATTTTTGTTGAAATACAAAAATTCTAGATTTTACATTTAACAATACCTGGTTTATCATAAGTGTAACAAATGTTTGTTTATTTGTAAAATATAACAAAAAATGAAATAGAGGGGAGAGAAAAAGTGAAAATAATGGATTGCACCTTGAGGGATGGCGGTAATGTTTTGGGAAGTGGTTTTCCCGAGGATCTGACGGTTATGATATTGAAAGGTCTGACCGACAATGGAATTACAGTTATTGAATATGGAAATGCAAAAGGATTAGGGGCAAATGATATAGGTTTTGTTGCACCATGTACTGATGAAGAATATTTTGGAATTGCAAAACCGTATTTGGATAAAGCCGAAATTGGTATGTTTTTAAATGCAAAGAGATATAAGAGTGAAAATGTAAAAAAAGTTTCCCAGGCAGGACTTAATTTCTTACGGGTTGGTGCAGATGCAGGGGATGGACATTTATATTATGAGGTGATTAAAACTGTAAAGGATGCTGGATTAAAATGTAGGTATTCATTGATGAAAGCATATCTTTTGATGCCGGAGCAATTAGCTGAAGAAGCTTTTCAGCTGCAGGAGCATGGGATAGATGAAGTTACCATTATGGATTCGGCCGGATATATGATGCCAGATGAAGTCAAGGAGGATGTAAAAGCACTAAAAAACAGGTTATCAATTCCCGTCGGGTTTCATTGTCATAATAATTTGGGACTGTCGGCAGCTAATGGACAGGCGGCTATGGAGTCAGGTGTGGATTTATTAGATTGTGGCCTCTTGGGAATGGCGAGAAGTGCTGGAAATATGGCAACGGAGGTTGCTTCTGTTTTGGCGAAAAAGTACGGAGAAGCACCGGAAGTCGATTTTTATGGTTTGTTAAATTTTCTTGAAGAGGAATTGATTCCTGCAATGGAAAAACATAATTACAAGCCGGCGGTCACACCACTTGAGATGATCCTCGGATATTCAGGATGTCATTCGGGATTTTTAAAAACATTTAAGGCAGTGGCAAAAGAATATGGAGTTGATGTTAAAAAACTGATTGTTGAAGTTTCAATGATTGATAGAAAAAATCCTTCTGAAGCACTAATAAGAGAAATAGCGGTTAAACTATAAAACCAGTAGGTGAAAGGGGCTAAGCTGATATGGAATATACAAAAGCAGAGATACCTGTTGGAGACGGCATGGTAGTCCTGTCGGTTCCGAACATGATGCCGGTAGTTGCCCCAAGACATATACCAGGAATACGGAATATCCGTGAAGAAATTTGCCGCGCAATTAAAAATCCAATTGGAACACCAAGATTAAAGGAGCTTGCCAAGGGGAAAAAGGATGCAGCCATTGTAGTAAATGATATTACACGTCCTTATCCTGGAGGCGGTATGATTCTGGAAATAGCGGATGAACTACATGCTGGTGGAATGACGGATAGCCAGATATTTCTGGTGGTTGCCTATGGGGCACATCGCTTTAATACGGATTCTGAACTTAGAGGAATGTTTGGAGATGAGGTGGTTGACAGATTTCGTATTGTACATCATGATGCATTTGATCAAGAGCGTCTTATGATTATGGGCGAGACAGACGGAGGTGTGGTTGTTCAAGTCAATAAAGAATTTGTGGAGGCCGATTTAAAGATTCTGACAGGTTGTATTGCACCACACCAACTTGCCGGTTTTTCAGGAGGACGTAAAAGCGTGGTTCCGGGAATATCTGGATTTGATACCTTGAAAGCTCATCATTCATTTCCAATACGGCCTGAACGAACTTCGCTGGGATGGCTGGAAGGTAACCCATTTCATGAAGAAGCGATGAAAGCCGCACGAATTGCGAAAGTGGATTTTATTGTGAATTCTGTTGATAATGAGGTACATGAATTGATCCAATGCGTAGCCGGTGATTTAACAGATGCATATATGGAAGGGGTGAAATTATGTAAGACAATCTGGAGCGTTCAAGTCGCGCATAAACCGGATGTGGTAATTGTTAGCCCGGGCGGTTATCCTAGAGATTTTGACTTGCATCAGTCCCAAAAAGCAATTGGATGTGCGGAAATGCTTTGTAAAGACGGTGGTATGATTATCATGATTGCAGAGATGCGCGATGGAATTGGAAAACCAGGAAAGGTTTTGCTGCAAGCAGATAGTCCGCAGGATGTTATTGACAGATTTTATAAAACGGGATATCAGCCAGATGCACTCAGTAAAGCTTTTATGTGGGCTCGTGCCTTAAAGAATTACAAAATTTCCATTCTCTGCAGTAAGGTCTCTGACGATATTTTAAGTGATATGTTTTTTGAGGTTTTTGAATCTTTTGAAAAAGCCATCGAAAAAGCAATTGAGTTATATGGGACTCAGGCTTCATTTATGGTGGTTCCGTATGGTTCGGAAATTATTCCGGAATTTGGTTAGAATAATGGGGTATCATTGCATGGTACTAATACGAGGAGGAAGTATAATGATGAAGGGTCGCAAAAAAATATTTGTACTATTGTCACTTGTGTCTGTAATGTTAATTGCTGCTGCCTGTACACAAACAAATCATGAAGAAAAAAAAGAGAGTATTCAAGAGAGTGCTGAAGAAAAATGGGTATGGGAACGTAAAATTGAAATCATTTGCCCATATTCTGCCGGTTCTGGTAATGATCAGGCGGCACGTGCACTTGCAACTTCACTTGGAGAAGTTCTCGATGTTCCTGTCACAGTTACGAATGTATCAGGTGGCAATAGTGCTGTTGGTTTTGAGTATTATCTTGAATTGCCAGCTGATGGCTACTCGTTTTTTGAGTGTTCTCCGGCAATTATCATACGTTCTCTTGATGGTGATATCTCCAGGGATATAAATGAGTTTTTGCCAATAGGTGTAATTTCCAGTGGCTTATACTGTGTCCATGGGGCAAAAGGGAAATTTGCGAATATTGATGAACTGGTCGCTTATGCAAAAGAAAATCCAGGGACACTACGAATTGGCGGCGTAGGAAACAAAAGTGTAGATTTTATTGCAACCCGTCAATTTGCAGACACCTTTGGTATTGAATTGTCATTTATTTCCTTTGATTCTGATTCTGAGATTACAACTGCATTAATGACAGGTGATTTGGATCTTGCAGTAGCAAGTCCGGGCGATGTGGCAGAGTACTTAGAAGCGGGTACGACAGTTGGTTATGTGGTCTTTGGATCGGAACGTAATCAGGCGATTCCCGATATTCCAAGTATGGCGGATATTGGTTATGACAGTGACTTTATGACGTGTCGTTATCTGTTATGTAATCCGGAAACTCCGGCAGAGGCAGTGGAAGCTATGCGCGAAGCAATGAAATTGGCTGCAAATACCGACAGTTATAAAGATTACCTTACGGCTATAGGGAACTTCTCAGAGGCAGAAGGATATAAAGATGCTGAATTTCTTCAAGAATACATGCAATTTATGTCTAACTACATGATAGAAACGGGTATGTGTGAGTGATTGTTTAAGAGTTGGAGAAGACTAATCCTGGATTATTCATGTTGGTGCAAAGTATCATGAATAATTCAGGTTAGTTTTATATGGAGGGTTTAATTTATGATATTTGAATTTGTTGGAAACACAGTGTTGTTGTTAGTGTCAATCTTTTTTTTCATTAATTTGCAAATAAAAACACCACCACCAACTGACGGTGGTATGAGTGCAAAAACATGGCCGCAGATTTTGCTGATGGTACTTATTGTCTGCATTATTTTTAATTTGATTAAGGTATATAAGAAAGGCAAGTCGGAAGGAAAGCTTTTTTTCGAAATGAGTGAAAATGAAAAAAAAATACTTAGCTGGAAAATCTGGGCTGGAATTTGTCTTTGCTTTGCTTATCCGATTGGCTTACGTTATATTGGCTTTTTTGCGGCCTCTTTGATTTATCTTCTGCCGATGATTTATCTTCTTGGAGGTCGAGCAAAGAAGACGTTAATATCCTGGTCACTGGGCATTGCGATCGTAGTTTATATTGTTTTCCGAATGATTTTGGGAGTTCCATTGCCACGTGGAACAGGTGTATTCAGAGAGTTTGCTATTTGGTTGGAAAGTTTCATATAGGAATGAATCATTATAATATACATGCCAAAACGTATGAAAGGAACGAAGTATATATGATTGAAATGTTAAAAATGGGATTAGTAATAATTTGCACGCCTACGATGATACTTATGTTGACTGTAGCAACCGCAACCGGTGTTTTGTTTGGTGCCCTTCCAGGTGTATCAGCCGCTATGGGGGTGACATTAATGCTGCCATTTTCATATTCTATGGGAAATGCGGAAGGTGTAGCGTTTTTAGTTGCAGTATATTGTGCGGCGATTACAGGTGGAGGTATTACTGCCATTTTGTTCCGTATTCCAGGTACGCCGGCATCAGCCCCCACGGTTTTTGACGGCTATCCTATGGCACAAAAAGGACAAACCGGAAAGGCATTAGCTACCAGTTTGATTTCTTCAGCCATTGGTGGTATTTTTTCAGCAATAGTAATGTTCTTTTTGTCAAAACAGTTATCAGACATAGCCTTGCATTTTGGTACTGCAGAATTATTTGCCGTTGCACTGCTTGGCCTGTCAATATTGACCAGTTTAGATTCAGAAAAACCACTGAAAACCTTCATGTCAGGAATCATGGGTTTAATCATTGCCACAATAGGAATTGATTCTGTTACGGGTGTTAAACGATTGACATTTGGAGTGACATCCTTATTAAGTGGGATACCTATGATTTCGGTTATGATAGGAATGTTTGCACTGACAGAAGTAATCGTTCGTATAGTGTCCCCGATTGAGATGCAATCTTCCAGTAATGATGGTAATGTAAGTAATACATTTTTATCTGTTAAAGAAGCCTTGACATTAAAATGGATTTGGCTTCGGCAGTCTGTAATGGGGACATTAATAGGTATTCTGCCTGGAGCCGGAGCATCAATTGCTGCTTTCTTAGGGTATGTGGCAGAGGTTAAATTATCTAAAGAGCCGGAGAAATTTGGAACCGGGTGTCTTGAGGGAATTGCGGCACCAGAAACAGCAAATAATGCAGCAACAGGTGGAGCAATGATTCCATTGCTATCGCTGGGAATACCAGGGGGAAATACAGCAGCGATTATTGCTTCTGCCATGACTATGAAGGGTATGCAGCTTGGTCCCTTATTGATGAGCAAACAGCCGGATTTGCTGTCTGTGACATTTCTTTCCATGATTTTTGTTAATATAGTGATGGTGTTTATTGCAATTGGAATTGCAAAGATTTTCAGCAAAATTATTAATCTTCCATATTGTGGTTTGGGTTCATTTATTATTATGCTGTGCATGACGGGTAGCTTTGCTATACAGAACAATGTTGCAAATATGACAATTATGGTAATTGCAGGTGCAATCGGTATAATTTTTATTCAAATGGGATTTTCACCATCTGCATTTATTCTTGGATTGGTGTTAGGCCCTATTTGTGAAACCAATCTGAGACGTGCAGTACTTATTGCTCATGGCAATTATGCTAAGGTGTTTACCCGGCCTTTGACGTTGATAATTGTAAGTGTTTGTGTAATTGTTAATATAATTCCTTTGGTTTGGCCTAAAATCAAGGCAATGCAATTAAAGAAGAACAGTTAGCATTAATCCAATAAGGAGTCATTGACATGAATATTTCCAGGCAATTTTCAAAATTTATATTTGAGTTAGAGTATAATGAGCTGCCACAGGAGACAATTATTAAGGCAAAGGAACGAATTCTCGATAATCTTGGCGCTGCGGTTGCAGGTTGTATTAGTTGGACATACAGAGAGCCCTTTTTGGCGGCCTGTAAATTACTGGGTGAAGGTAGTTGTGGGGTTATTGGTGATTCTGAAAAGAAATATCCTATGGCAAGAGCTGCCATGATTAATGCTACATATGCAGAGGCGAATGAATTGGATGATGGACATATATTTGCAAGTGTTCATGCCGGGTGTGTAGTAGTGTCAACAGCTTTAGTGATGGGTGCAGAGTTACATTGCAGCGGCAGAGATATTATTACGTCAGTAGTTGCTGGATATGAGATAGTTTACCGCCTGGGTGTGGCTATGTGTCCACATTTAATTGTAAAGGGATTTCACCCGTCATCTGTACTGAATACCTGTGGGGCAGTTGCAGTTGCTGGAAAACTTCTGGGATTAAATGAGGAGCAGTTAGCAAATGCACTAGGTATGGCGGGGATGTATGGTAATGGCCTGATGGAGGCGACTATCACTGGTCAGCAAACAAAATGTATTATGGTGGGCAATGCAGCAGCAACTGGTATTATGGCTGTACTCTTTGCTAAAAACGGATTGCCGGGTGCGTTATCTGTATTTGAAGGACAGAAAGGGTTATTTAATACGATGAGCAGAGATGTGGATAGGGATAGCGTTTGCCAGAAACTTGGAAAAGTGTTCTCAATTGGTGATACTTATAATAAATTATATCCTACTTGCCGACATGGACAGGCAGGAATTGAAGCAAGTTTAATTTTGCATGAGGAGCATGATTTCATGCCAGATGAAATTGATTCAATACATGTTGGAACATATCAGATCGGTGTGCAACTTACAGGAACGATATATGAACCGAAGGATCAAGGCGAGGCAAAGTATAGTATGCCATATGGCATTGCGCTTGTTTTAACATATGGAGCCATTGCTCCCTTATATCTTAATGAAGAGTATTATACGAAGCCAGAACTGCTGTCTCTTGCGAAAAAAGTAACAGTTTCGCCGGACGATTCTATTCAGCGCGAATATCCGAGAAAAAGAGGTGCCCGCGTTAGAATACAGATGAAAAATGGGATGTTTTTCGAGAAAACACTTTTCAGCTTAAGGGGATCACCAGAAGTACCTGTTGGATGGGATGTGTTGGAAAAAAAATTTGTTGCTAATTGCACTCCTCTTTTGGGAAACAATGAAGCAAAGAATATGGGCCTGCAGATACAAAGTTTGGAATCGGAAAGTGATATAAGCGATATCTATAAAAAATTATGTATATAAGACAATTCTGGAAGGAATGATAATAACATGAAGAATATTTTGATAGCGGGTTCATATTCTCCAGCGATAAAAGAAAAAATTATTTTTCTTTTAGGAAAACAATTTCATTTGTGCTTTGTAACGAAGCAGGAAGAACTATTCCAGCACCCGGAAACAGACTATGCTATTCTGCGTATTTTACGCATTGATGAATTGGAAATGGATGCAATGCCATCCCTGAAATTTATTCAAAGATGGGGCGCAGGAGTGGATACTGTGGATATTGAATCAGCAAGTAAAAGAGGAATTGGGGTTGCTAACATTGTCGGCGGAAATGCACCGGCAGTTGCGGAACTGGCGATAAACCTGATGTTGGCAACCTTAAGAAACACTGCTTTTATCGATAAAAATATCCGAGAAGGGAATTGGATCAAGTCATCTATTGAAGCACGTTCTTATATGCTTCGGGGAAAAAAAGTTGGCTTATTAGGCGCGGGACATATTGGCAGATGCGTTGCGGCAATTGTACAGGCTTTTGATGCAACAGTACAATATTATGACACATTGCGTTTACCAGAAGAAATAGAAGCAAAGCTGGGATTAAATTATGTGTCTCTTGAGATGCTTATGCAGTCTTCGGATATTATTAGTATTCATATTCCCAGAACAGAAGCTACTTATCACATGATTGGAAAGAATCAATTGGAATTGATGAAATCTACGGCGATTATAATAAATACTGCGCGAGGCGGTATTATTGACGAAGAAGCATTATATAAGCAATTGAAGAGTGGGAAGCTGTTGGCAGCAGGTATCGATTGTTTTGAAAATGAACCAATAGCTGAAAATAATCCATTATTAACATTGGATAATATTACACTAAGCTGTCATGTGGGAGGTAATACATCAGACATTGGTCTTGTAATGGCAGAACTTGTAGCGGAAAACGTTAAATTATTTGATGACGGAAAAATAGACATACTTTCTATTGTTAATAAGCAGTTTTTGAAAGGAAAATAAAATGGAACAATTTAATACTTGTAAAGTTTTGTCTGATTGGGTTTCCGCTTTTCATTTTGATAGCAGTAATATAGCGCTGGCTGATAGTGCAAGATTTCGGATTTTGGATTACATAATATCGTCGGTTGCCGGGTTAAAAGTAAATAATGCTTATAACCATGCAGTAGAACGTGTAATGTATAGTTTTGGCGGAAATCAACAAAGCAGCGTTTTGTTTTGCAAAAGAAAGGTGCCGGCACCTTTTGCTGCTTATATGAATGCATCATATGGCCATGGAGCAGATTTGGATGATGGTCATAAAACGGCAAACGGTCATCCGGGGGTGGCGGTCATCCCGGCAGTATTAGCTCTTGCAGAAGCGGAGGGCAGTCCCTGTAATGATATTTATGAAGCTATTATTTCAGGCTATGAAGTTTATATTCGTGTATCGAATGCGATACAGCCGAGTGCATTGCAACGGGGATTTCATGGAACCGGTGTGGTTGGGGCAGTGGCAGCATCAGCGGCATGTGCAAAGCTATTACACTTAGATAAAAATCAGATTTTTCAGGCAATTAGTTATGGCACTGTTCAGGCTTCGGGTTTATTTGAAGTATCAGAAAGTGGTCAGATGACAAAACCGGTGAATCCTGCTAATGCATGCCATACAGGGGTTATTTCAGCACTTATGGCCAGAACTGGAATCCATGCACCAGATATTCCCTTTGAAGGAGTTAAGGGATTTTATAAAGCTTTTTCCGGTGCGCCAAATTTGGAAGAAATTACAAACGGACTTGGGCAGAAATTACTAATTGATACTTCTTATGTAAAATTGTATCCGGCATGTCGTCATCTTCATCCGGTGGTAGATGCGGGTGCAATATTGAGAAAGCAAGAAGCCTTCCGGTTAGATAAAATTTCCAGAATAGTAATAAACACTTATCCAAACTCCATTTTGGTAACCGGACATATTAAAAAGCCAGTTTCTGCTGATGAAGGGAAATTTAGTATGACTTATGCGCTGGCGAAGTCTTTGCTGAATGGGACATACACATTGGAAGATCTGGACAGCTGTAGAAATATGGATTTAGAAACAGAGACGCTGATTGATAAGATGGAAATCATTTCTAATCCCGCCTATGAGAACAAGGAAAAACATATTCGTGGTTGCAAAGTAGAGTTATATATGACGGATGAGCAGAAATTGGAGGCAAGTGTCCCCTTACCCAAAGGGGATCCGGAAATACCATTGACAGAACAGGATATTCTTGGGAAAACAGCCGTTTGTTGTGAGGGCATTTACGATAAAAAAACACAGGAAAAAATATACAGGTGCATTGTACAAGATGAAAAATTTCTGCTTAGTTCTCTATTTGATCTGTTGCATTGCTATAACAATATGGAAGGATGAGGTGATAGCATGAGCGGTATGACAATCGCAGAAAAAATTCTTTCGGCGCATAGTGACAAAAAGGTTTATGCTGGAGATATTACGTATTGCACAATTGATAAAATGATGGCACATGATGCAAACGGTCCCATGGCAATTCAGGCGTTTCAAGATATGGGTGGGACAAAGGTTTGTAATTCTGCGCAGATTTTTTTTATAATGGATCATGTGTATCCGGCTCCTTATGAAAGAGCTGCTAATATACATTCCTTTTTGCGTAGTTTTGCGAGTGAACAGGGTATTAAATTTTATGAAGGTGGAGAAGGGGTATGTCACCAGCTCATGATTGAAAAAGGACACGTAAATGCAGGCGAATTGGTGTTAGGTACTGATTCTCATACATGTACTTACGGCGCAGTAGGGGCATTTTCAACTGGAGTTGGAGCTACAGATATGGGAGTGGCTTTCTATACAGGCAAGAACTGGTTTAAGGTACCGCAGACTATTAAAGTAAATATAAATGGAACTTTACCGTTTGGATGCAGTTCGAAAGATGTAATATTAACTGTGATCGGGAAAATCGGTGCTTCAGGTGCAAACTATAAATCAGTAGAGTTTTATGGAGAGTATTTGGATAATTGCTGTTTTGCTGATAGAATGACAATTGCGAATATGATTGTGGAGATGGGAGGAAAATGTGGCTATGTTTGTTCAAAGGACATAGAGATCAAAGCGGATTTTGACGCGGAATATTGCCAAGAGGTCAACGTTGACTTGAGTGAGATAGTTCCGTGTGTGGCAAAACCTCATATGGTAGATAATTATGCACCTGTCAGCGAAGTTGAGGGAACTAAAGTTCATGAAGTGTTTTTGGGAAGCTGTACAAATGGCAGAATTGAAGATTTGCGTATTGCAGCAAACATGTTATCAAAACATCATATTGCTGACGGTATAAGAATGATTGTTACTCCCGCATCCAGAAACATCATGATCCAGGCTGCACAGGAAGGGATCGTAGAAACGCTTTTACGGGCTGGAGCTGTGTTTTTTACGCAAGGCTGTGGTGTGTGTGTGGGAAGCCATGGTGGTGTTCCGGCAGATGGTGAGGTGGTGATAACTACTGCCAATCGTAATTTTAAAGGCCGAATGGGAAATAATAAGTCCTTTATTTATCTTGCATCGCCACAGACGGTGGTAGCATCTGCCATTGCGGGTTGTATAACAGATCCGATAAAATATTTAAAGGAGCTGGATCAATGAAAAGTAAAGTAATCAAATATGGTGATAATATTAGTACAGATTTAATTATTGCTGGTAAATATACAAAAACTCTTAACAAGCAGGACCTTGCTATACATGCCATGGAAGATCTGGATTCGGCGTTTCATGAAAAGTCGGCTGAACGAAAAATAATTGCGGCTGGGGTTTATTTTGGCTGTGGATCTTCCAGAGAACAGGCCCCGGTAGCATTAAAAATGTCTGGTGTAGAGTGCATTTTAGCTAAGGATTTTTCACGTATTTTCTATCGTAATGCAATTAATCTGGGCCTTTGCGTTGCAGAATGTAATACGGATCTGATTGATGACGGTGATGAGATTGAATATACTGTTGGGGAAAGCCTGGTTCATAATATCACCCAAAATGTTGAGATTCCGGTAGGATCTATGCCGGATGTCATGAAAAATATTTTGGCTGCTGGTGGTGTAATAGCTTATATGAAGAACCAGTCGAAGGAGGCATAAAATGGGTCAGACATTTGCTGAAAATCTATTAAGTCAAAAAGCAGGAAGAGATGTAAAAGCAGGTGATATTGTGGTTGTTTCTCCTGATTACTGTATCAGTCATGAAAATGCTTCTTCAGTAAGTCAGACTTTTTATAAAATGACAGATAAAGTATGGGATGCGGAGAGAATTGTTCTCACTTTGGATCATACCGTTCCGGCTTCAACTGAAGCCTATGCAAATTCGCACAGCATAATTCGACAATTTGCAAAAGAGCAAAACATAGTTCATTTCTATGATCTGAACAAGCATGGTGGAATATGTCATCAGATCATGTGCCAGGAAGCATATTCTGCCCCTGGCAGGTTAATACTTGGAACCGATTCTCACACATGTACTGCGGGAGCAATGGGGGCATTTGCTACTGGAATCGGAAGAAGTGAAATGGCTTCCGTTTGGGCGCTTGGACAAATTTGGTTGAAAGTACCGGAGACGATTAAAATCAATGTACATGGAAGGTTTGCAGCAGGCGTGTATGCAAAAGATTTAATTTTAACCGTGTGCGGAATGTTTGGTGCAGGAGGTGCAAGCTATAAGTGTCTTGAATTTGATGGAGAAGGTATTCATAATATGAGTATTGCAGAAAGGATGACAATCTGTAATATGGCAATTGAAATGGATGCGAAATCCGCGGTATGTAAACCTGATGATAAGGTTCGGGATAAATTGGTTAAAAAGAATATAACCGAAAATGTGAACTGGATATGGGCTGATAAAGAGGCTGTATATTGCGAAGAACTTGATATTAATTTAGCCGAAATAAAACCAAGTGTTGCAAAACCAAGCCGGGTAGACAATCATGCCAATGTTGAGGAAGTGGAAGGCACACATATTGATCAGGCATTTATTGGCGCATGTACAAATGGCAGATTAGAGGATTTACATGTAGTTACAGATATATTACGGGGGAGGCAGGTTAAGGTTCGCACAATTATTATTCCTGCTTCTTGCGAGGTGTTATCAGATGCTCTGAAAGAAGGGATTATTTCTGAACTGGTTGATGCAGGATGCACAATTATGCCTCCGGGATGTGGACCTTGCGTAGGTGTTTCTGGTGGAGTAATTGGTGATGGAGAGAGCTGTATTGCAACATCAAACCGTAACTTTAAGGGGAGAATGGGGAGCAGAAATGGAAACATATATTTGGCTTCGCCGGCAACAGCAGCTGTATCAGCTTTAAATGGTTATATATCAGACCCAAGAAAGATACTATAATGAAGAGGTCAAGATTAAGAACAAAGTGTGATTTATGCCCAGGTAAGCGAAAGGAGTGAATATAATCTTGAAAGTTGCAGGGAAATGTTGGAAATACGGCGATGATATCAATACAGATGTAATTTATCCTGGACGATATACATACCAGCTGTTATCAGAAGCAGAAATAGCTTCTCACGCGCTGGAGGATCTTGACAGCGAGTTTGCAGAGAAAATGGATCCGGGAGATATTGTAGTTGGCGGTGAAAACTGGGGTGTTGGTTCAGCACGTGAACAGGCAGTTAAGACATTGAAATATAAAGGGGTTGCGGCAATTATTGCGAAAAGTTTTGCAAGAATTTATTTTCGTAACTGTTTAAATGAAGGTTTACTGGTAATTACCTGCCGGGATGCGGTCGATGCCATTGAAAATGGGGAAATGGTTACGATTGATATGGAAGAAGGAATTATAGAGACGAAATCAAGGATGTTCCGATTTGAGCAATATCCGGAGTATGTAAAAGAACTGGTAGAAAGTGGCGGAATTATATCTTATACAAAAAATAAACTTTCGTCATATTAATAAAACAGCGAATATAAGCAAACAACAGTTCTTTCTGAAGGTAATTAAAACGTGTCAAGACCATGGATTTCAATCCCGTCTTGGCACGTTATTTATTAGCTGGATAACTTAACTCAATGCTCTAATGAAAATTCATCCATAAATGAGCGTATCAATTCCCAATAATACTTGATATAAGAGGGAAGGTAACGATTGTGCTGATATATGGCATAAAGTGTAATTTCAGTTTTAGTTTTACCCACCGAAAAACATAAAGGG
>Ga0153942_1000578_pt1 | contig 14443 bp, 10 predicted proteins | sample TSNJ026MetaG_FD_104731 | JGI IMG/M metagenome (GOLD analysis project Ga0153942, IMG submission 104731) | Attine ant fungus gardens microbial communities from New Jersey, USA - TSNJ026 MetaG | ecosystem: Host-associated > Fungi > Mycelium > Unclassified | place: USA: New Jersey, Brendan T. Byrne... | reverse complement strand
TACCCGTAGAATTTGAACTTAAGTCACGTGTTTGGAAAGCTCTTGGCGGCTATCAGCTTTGTGATGATGCGGCTTACCAAAAACAGCACGCTCGTGCACACCAAAATAAAAATCACTCGTCCCCCCCAATCCCAAGCGCGCGATATCTCAACCATTTATTTTTGGAATGTGAACATAAGGGTCACCGGCCATATATCCCTTAGATGTCTCTGCTGCGACATACCATGGGAAGTTGTAAGATAGTCTCCTTATTCTTGAGGTCCTTGGGTATAGCTCTTCTGAAAAGGAGGGACTTGTTTTATTACAGTCTTTAACTGCCTGATAGTGCTGTAACCCATGTATCTATCCTACTTCCTTCTAGCTTACACTGATGTAGTCACCTGAAATTGCAACCATGTAATAGTAAGTCATATGAGTTGAGGCCTAGATCATTCCATCTGTCTATTTTAACTGCAGGAAAAAGAATGTGATAAGAATGTGATGTAAGGCTATAAATAAATAAAGTGTTAAGTACGCATTTGACAGCTATTTCTTTGATTACAGAAATAACTTAAGCACTGAATAACACTCCAAATATCTAAGGATTATTTCTAGCAAAGTGTCATATCCTTAATCTGACTCTGAGGTTTAGTTGCAGCAAGTCTTGCTTGATAGACACCATTGTCTAAGTTGCTAGGTTCAGAGGTCATTTAGGTTGTCAATATATCTCTAATAGCAAGTGCATAAATCTTCTACTTACATTCAAAGGATAAACTAGCTAAGTTATTTACTCTAGGGCAATGTTTAACTAATAAGATGTATTACTTAAATGTTTTCTTAATGAATGAATAGTAGAAAAATATATACCAACTCACAGTCACAAGAATTCCATGGTAATGAAGGAGGCCATCTTCTTTTTCTCTTGTGAGTAGAAATTCAACCCCTATTTTCTGAATGGGAAGGGAGATAGGAGAAAACCCATGCGTTAAATTATGATTCAAGCATACGCAAAGATAGCAAGATATGCACATATATATCTTTACTTTGTTAAATCAATAGAGTATGATACAAACAAGGAAGGAGGAATGAAAAAACAAATTATGACAACAGACTGCAACAGATAGAGAGACTGCGTATACATATGACAATAAGCAATGCAAACATGTCAAAGATAACACGAAGAGCAATGAGAGCAGCACAACTTTAACAATAAGAACATTTCAACTAGATCTCATGCACAATAGCGGCTACGAGCAAGATGATAAGAGATGCGGGGAAGACCGAATTGTCGGGTATGATTTCACTATGACACAGACGATGATGAAGATGTGATGCAACACATTGCGGACGCACTCCCAAGCGACACTTGCACTATAAGCGAGGCCCTAAATCTCAGGAATCGAAAAAATATTAGCACAAAATGCACCTCACACAGTATAACCGTCACTTACAAACTTGTAAGGGACAAACGTTTCCACTTGATATTTATTCACTGATCGTTTTCACTTTCGCTCGTCCCCACAACAGCCCCTAGCCTCCTTTCGCCCACCTCGGGACTCGACATCTCATCCGACGATATCGAGATCACGCTTGCGGTTCTTCCATATCGCATAGTACCTCGAATAGGATTTAGAAATCCCACCCGTGTCCGCGGAACAAGGGTACTCGGCACAGCAAACGAGACTTCTCCAAACTCTGGTGTGGGAACGCGATTAAAGTACATCCCACGATACGACGAAGGAAATGACAATGTCGCAGGCACGGTAGAGTGAACATCCCTCATCTGCAAATGCTCTTCATGTAAGTGAGACGCAGATGACACAGATGAGATGGGAGCAGGCGAGGCATCTACTGCCTGACAATGTTCAGCAAAAGTTGTCCTGAAACGGTAATTCCTTGAGCCTGAACCGATAGCTTCGGCAGAACTTGGTGCGGCTGGAACTTCGGTATGTGATGCAGTTGAAGCTGCACATGAAGCGGAAGAATCGCTGCCATTAGGTTGATAGGCGACAAAAGTCGCGGCTGCAACTCCCCCAGCAGTGATACCAGTTGATCCAGGGACAGAAGGTCGGCCGACTTTAATCCTAGTATATGGACCACGTTTACGTCCTCTTTTCGAAGTCTTAACAGCCGCCACACGTCTTCCTGTGGCAGCTGTCTCTTCGTCAGGGTCGGACGAGTCCCCGGAATTGAGACGATTTCCAATACCACCGGGAAGGTCTCTTGTACCATTATATGGAGCAGTATTTCTTCTCTTACGCCGACGTTCTCGTTTGTAACCCTCACCCCTGGATATATCAAGGGACCAATAGCGACCTTTGCCGGGTTCGGTCATCGGCCTGTCACACGAGCGGAAAACTTGATTAAGGGAGAGATTGTGTCTAATGGAGTTCTATGGACGCAGGCGAAACAGTCAGAGCCGAAGTTTGATTGCGATAAACATCCGAATGCTACAAACCTTCCAGGCCGTATTTTGCAGCAAAGAGAAATACTCAAACCGGTTCTCCAGGGCCTGGTAAATTTCCTGTAACGTCAGCATGCCTTTTTCGCAACCGTGGATGGCAAGTTTCACAAGAATAGGAAGAGGTTGTTGGGGCTTCTGACCAAGTGGAGGATCGGGTAGAGCCCATAAGTCGACACGAGTCCCCTCAGGGATTCCGATCTGGTTTCTGAGATACTTGTCTGTCTCAATCCAGCGCTTTAAATGCAGAGGACCACTGGAGTCACTAATTTTGTCGGAATGGCGATTTTCCTGGACAGGACCGTTACAGCGGGGCGAGGGTACTTGGAGGGGTGGAGGGGCGTTATCAGATAGAGAGTCAACCTGAGACGGCACTTGACGGACCGAGTCTAGTATGACGCTACTGTCAGAAGATGAGGAGATCGACGGCTCTCTTTGAACTGGAGGGGCATGGAGCGGATAGGATACAAGCTGCGGAGACGGAGAGTCATATCCGTCATAACTATTTTGTGAGGTCAGCAATGGTGGGTGATTATCTTGTGAGGTCGACAGTGGTGGGAGATTATTCTGTGAGGTAAGCGGCGGTGGGTGATTGAAATTGGGTGGGATATAGGGGTCATCGGAATAGTCAGTTAAATTATCCGTCTGAGCTGGAATGCATTCCGGTGCGACCAAGTAGTTTAAAGGGCTCGGATTGCCCGTCGGCGAATAGGGCTGCCTAGATGGGAGATAGGGTTCGTTTCTTGTGGCGAGCGAGTTTATGGGCAAGCCTGCTCTCACAAACGCATTGCCCGAGGCAGATGCCGCAAAAGTCACAAATCCCGAGCCCTGTCGAGAGGAAGAACTGTAGGCTGGCAGGGCGAAAGCTGTCTAAAGGAGAGGAGTAGCAAAACACAGACCCACAAGGGTGAATCGCCACATTACATGGACACATGACTAGACTCACTAGACTGTGGAACATAATCACGTGGATGTCTGAGGCACGTGCAGAGGAGCGACAAGAGGTCGATTTCACAGCAGCCCCGAACCTGCCTTTTATCTTTTGTTTTCAATAACTGGTGTCGGGCATTTTGTGACCGGCTACGCGTCGTTGCCAAATATCATGTGGCTATCCGTTTGCGACGCACGCCTGATCATGTCTTCCCTTTCTTTGTCCTATTTAGTTTTTCCTCGTCTTTAATGAAATGTTCCTTTTATGTGCCAAGGGGCCACCTGGGCATTCTCGATACGTAATGATCGCCGGATCGGGGTAATTATACCTTATCGGCCATCACCCCTGTATTCAAATTTGGCTTCCTTTTTAAGTTTGCCTACAATAGCTTTACTGCCAACCATTGCACTTCTCCCAGGACCTGGGAAAAGACGGCTCTCTGAATACTGAGATGCACAATGTTCTCTGTCAACTTCCATTTCGACATTATATCAAACTTTGCCGTCCCGCTCCAACTTCTCGCTCCGGGCTAAAAAAAAAAGGAAGGGAACTTCTGTTACACAATCAAGCTATATCCCGATGCATTCAAAATGAATAAATTGTGCTATTCTTGGCCCCTTTATTTAATCAGTATACCTCTCATCCAACCCATCGCATTTTGGCCAAAGAATTTTCCACTACTTCATTCAATCACTAGCCACATCTCTTCTATCCTACATTCTTCCATTCGATCTTGTGTCTCGTTCGTCGTGTCCCTTTCATTAAAATACCTTTTTTCCTACAAGAGGGTGATACAAATCAGAAGAGCTCAGCAATTAAACAGGCGACTAAAAGGAGATCGGACTATTTCCGAGTAAATTATTTCAGAAGAGGTGACTATGGCTCAGTCAGAACATATGTGCGATGCTATCGGCAATATTTATGATAGACCCAGGGTTCACTGGTTTCCCGTCTTATCGTTTGCCCCGTAAACGATTTCCATTGTTCCTATAAAAGGCCATAATCTCATCCCTCCTGACTGCCATTGCTACCTATTTCCGGCCAGATCCTTCGGAGATCACCATAACCAGGATTATATAAAACTAACCAATCTTGGTCGTCAAAAGGTTCACTAGGACGAGATTCCAGCTGGTCGAAATACAGTCGACTTTGTGATAGTCACTGTAATAGCCCATACCCTGTCATTACCTATAGATTTTCTCATCTCCCAAGCTGATCTTTAGGTATCCAAACCTTTCTGTCATAACTCATGGCCTAAACCTTCTAAATCGCGAGAGGGGACGAAGACTGGACGAGATAGATTTTCCCAATCTTTGCTAGAAGGCTGACCGAGACAAATATAAATCGGGAATCTCTGAAACTTTCATCCGTTTTATTCAATCCGAGATCTCTGCATCTTGCATCATTCAGACAAGGTCCTGTTTTCCGCCATGTGAATGCTTATACCTATCTCGAGGATTGGACTGTTCAATGTTCAGAACGGCTTAACCAGCCAAAGAAGTTTATTCATTTAATGGTTGCTTAGTGCCTACTCACTGACTATGTCTCGAAGTGCATTCTGACAGGATATCAAAATAAGGATTGGATCTCTTGTCATTATTCACCTCTGGGCATAAAATAAAATCAATACTGTGCAGGCACTGTGCGATATATTCATCATGATGAAGAACTGGGAATCGGATACCATGTATCATGGGAACTGGACCATTCATATAACATAGAAATCCAAATCTTCACCGAGATATGTGCAAATGATGGATCAGAGCTCCAGAAGCTTTCCAATAAAAGGCATTGTCGTTGGATGATTCACCTGATCAACATTTTCAATATTTAAGAAAGTCCAGAAAACATATGGTGACAATAGATCGCACGGAAGACAATTGCAACATCGTAATGACAAAGATCTTTACGTCAGTGTGTAAGAGAGAAGGTAGAACGATGGAGGACTCCTACGACGAACCCTCTGCTATCCAATAACGAGAAGATTTCACCGGTATTAACGTTGACTGGTTAAAATCTTTTGAGGTTTGTTCTCTGTTAGAGTCGTCTTACCCTATCCTGCTTCCACACAGTTATTTGAATCCCATTCTAGCAACGTTTGAAATTAATTCATTCATCTATCCTTCTCATACAGTTTTCGATCAAATGACCGGTATCACAAAAGTAATCAGGCTTAAGTGTTTCATCTTAATACAGTCATAGGAGATACAGCACTGAAGTCTACGTACGATTGCCTTTCACTACAAGCTATCATTCCCTTTGCAGATTGCATGATTGTTTCTCGCCGGGAGCAGGGTAAGCGGTGCGCGGCTGGCTGCAGCGTCTCTACTCAGCTCGAGAAAGATAGCAATTCCAATGTAGATCGATCGGTCGCTATGAAGTAATTGAAAGCAGTAAATCGACTGCTAGCCATTGAGAGCTGAAAAAAAGGCATATTTTTTGACAAAGGTACCTACCTCCAAATCTTTCCAGTCATCGTTACCAATCGCTATTGGAGCGGGATCGCTTGACATCGCTTTTTCGCATCTTCTCAAACTTCCGTCTTGCTTTTTCTGCAGCTTGATGCTTCTCTACTTTTTTCTTTTGCTCTTGTGAAGGCTCGAGCTTGATATGTGCCTTTGCCGCGGATAGGATGATATCATGAAGCTGTGTCATGCAATCTTGAGAAGGAACCACAAAAATGACTGCGTGAAAGAACCTTTGTTAAACAATCATCAGCGTTCTGGGCCTGCGAGCGCGTCAAAGTCGACGTAACTTGAAGACAATGTGATGAGGAAGCATAGTGACGCTGAGGATAATCTCATCAGAAATTATAGTGGCGACAGTTGATGAGCTCACAGATTTTATGAGATCAGCCTTGGCCCACCTTGGGATCCAAGGACTATCGAGAGAGCATTTGACGACTGCTTTCGTGTTGACCTTGTTAACGTTCTGCAAAACAGTTCAAATGCAAGAATGACTTTCTAAGAAGTTCATTGACGGACCTGACCACCTGGTCCTGAACTTTTTGCGAATTGAAGATCGACACGGCTTCGAGGTATAGCAACTGCACTGAACCTTGTTGTCCACCAGGTCGCATCAATCATGTCATCATGAGTCTCGAGAACTTTGATCTCTTTAGGAACTGGTAGAGTAGTAATGGTATGTTTAGCGCGGCAGAAGAAGGAGCTGCCGCAGAGAGGCCGTACATGAAGGAGACCGGCGGTCAGCATAAAATACAATTTGTGCAATATCATTATTGGTTACTCAAGACTGATAAATATACACAAATACTGTTTATCAAATTGATTTCAGTCCTGGTCATCCTCAACTCAAACTACCATGAGTGTGCGAACCCCATTTATGCCCCTCGCTCAGTCAGGGTCTTCCTCTGCCTCTTTAAATGCACCTGGATTTACTCCCAACCAAGGAAACCCCTTACACCGTTCTGCAAACCCGGACCCAGAAGTTCCTCTCGGGATGGAAAACTCGGTCCTGCCCCTCCCAGGACTCATGGCTCACCGAACTTCTTCTCATGGTAATATTTCAGCACCTAAAAATATATTTCAGCTTGCTGGAGCAAATCTTGGTCGCCCAAAGACAACCGCTCCTGGTTCCAAGCAGCTGAACAACTCGTTAAGCACAAACGGTGCCATTGGATACGCCGATACAATCGTGACTCCTAAACCCATCCGCGCGTCCATTGAGAAACCGCCGATTCTGACAACGCCAGATACTGGGTTCAAGGCTCCTGTTTTACCTGTTCATATCAGTTTGTCGCGTGGGATGTCGCCAGGCGAATCCTTGGGCTCCCTCGACATTTCTAATGCGCATATACCCGATCCTATACAGCATAAACGCCAGAGTTGTGGAGTTCTTATTCGTCAGCAACCGTCGCCTGAGACTTCAGGCGGCTCAGATGAAATTAATGCGGACTGCCTGGGTTCATTCAGGACCTCTACTCCTTATGGGCGCAGGAATGGGCAAGCTCTAATAGAAGGTCACGGGCCAGAGTCTAGTTTTACTGGTCCTCAGAGGGTTTTCCCCCAGAATTTTACGATGGAGAACCCTTATGACCAGCTTTTTGCGCAACAACAACAGGCTCCAGTCAATAGGAAACACTCTCGAGAACGCTATGCCGCTGAAGGTGACACAGACCAGTCTGCAAAGCGCCAGCGCAACTCAGTACTGCTTTCTGTTTGCTCTTGTAACACTTTTCACTAATAGGTAAAGGCTCCTGGCCGCTCTCTCCATCCTTCAAATTCAGCCTCTGGGGATCGTCTTGGGGGAAACTTACACCCGCAGTCGGTTCTGCCTCAAACTGATGTTTGGCAGGATCTCTGTGGCCTTGATGGCGATAAACTATTCCGAAATCAAGTAGAGCATTTCCATAATCGCATAAACATTTGGCAAGCGGCATCCAAGGAAGAGTGGATAGCAGGTGGTGAAGGTATTAAGCAAAGGCTTTTGCATTCTACTGTACCTGGATTGACACGTTCTTTTGATAGAACTTATGGATCGATTGAAAAGTATGATAAAGAAGGTTCCTTCTCTTTCATCTATATGTCGTCCGCCAATGATCTAAGTTTGTTTTCCGGTTGCAAAGACGATAGATTTCATGAAGTGTGTAATCTTCTCGCCGCTTCCTTCCCGCTGCTGATTCTGATTCGTAGTCAGAAGGAAGAGCTCTTTGAGGCTCTTGAGGGTCAACTCTCCAACCATCAAGATTTACTCAAGGATCGTGAAAAAGCATTGGTGACTGCGAAAACTCAGCTTATCAATGATGGCCAGAAAGTTATAGGTGACCGTGATCTGAAGTAGCGCACTCTTGATATTGGTTTCTCCTGCTCTGTGTTGTACCTCCTTTCCTGGCTTAATCACTGGCTTGTACTTATACTGAATTCTGGAGCCCAACCATTTCCTTCTCATGCTTTGGCAAAAGTGTGCGGAGGAATAGATCGAGCACTTGAACAAAAATATGTTGTCTATTAATTAATGTCATTTGCTCCCTCAGCCGTTGTACTGAGATCTAAAAAATCAAGTAAATTGCACAGATTGATTTGATTGCGGAAATGAGCTGGGACGGTGTGAACTCGTATGGAAATTAAACGATAAGAAGGCTAAAAATACAAACACGATATGAAATCAGGATGACAAAAGAGGGGATACCCGAGAAATAGTGAACAGCAACAAGAAAGAACGAGAGAAATTGATTGGGAAATACCTATGCTATGCTAATTGAGAGAGACAATGAAATGAAACTTTGGAGGAAATACCCGCGGATAGAATGCCAGATGATGCACTCCTACAATTCAATGAAACAGCTCGCCTTCCTTGACTCGAATCTCAACAACCTCAACCTCATAGTCTGTGTTGGAGCAGTTGGAAGAGAGAAAACCACGAGCATTTGGAGGAGAGGTCGAAGCGACGTCTTGGGAATATGAACAAAGCCAAAGGACATTGAGAGACGACGTAAAATAGGTAGAATGTGAACATTGACACTCGACAGGTACAAAGGAACAAAAACGTACATCTGTCCTTGGCGTATGGCGGAATGAACAGATCCTGGAAGTATTCAAGAATTCAAGTTTAAAATTCCAAGTGTTGCCTGAAGAAAGATCTATACCTGGTTCCAGACGAAACCCTGGCTACGATGAATAGTCAAGATAGGCCTGAGAGTACAACTCGGTCGGTGCTCTTTCTTCCTGTGCCTGCGTCCCCGAGCGGACTCTGGTTCAGGATCTGCGGCACGCTGTTTACCCTTGATGTCTTTCTGTGTCTCTTTCTCTTTCACGACAGCATCTGTGGCTCTAGCAACTTCCGTTTCCATATTCATGACAGGAGCATTATTCTCGTGAGTCACATTACGATCTCGCACTACCGTTTTCTTTCCACTCTCACTCCCTTCGGAATCGCTTGAATGTTCAAGGTGTCGGTTATAATCCTCGTCGTCTTCAGAGCAAGAACTATCCTCTGAGCAGCTAGTGCTGTAATCATCGTCGTAAGGGATTTCCTCATAGCATGCCCAGGTGGGTGGAGAAGCCGCCCGGCCGATAGCACGGCGACGGAAATAGTAAGAGTTAGCTGCGGTACTCATGAAGATATTCCTGTGCAATAAGAGAAATTGGGGCGGGATTTACGAGAAAGAAAAATGTGTTTACCTTGAGGTGAAGGATGGAAGACAACGAGGAGCCGTGTTTGGTCAATGCGTTACGATGTGATTTAAATAGGAATTCCTTTTTTGGTAGGCTTCGTAAAAGATGGGCGGACAGGACTCGATCCTTAAGGCCACTCAGTGGCAATGGCCTGCGGTAAAAATCGTAAAATGTGCGACGCGGATTATTTGGCAAGGGACTTGAAGACATAATATCACCTTGTGATTGATTATATTGAAAGCAGCGACTACTGTCACAAGATTCTATTTTCATTCATTTTCTTAGAGTCCGAACCCAGTAAACCTGGGTCTATCAGTCTCTGATCGATGATAGACATGGGGTTAGTCTGAATATTCAGGTAGCCATACAAAATATCTTATCTAATCTATGCGTACTGTAATCTTATCTCCGCTATCTACCTTGGTTTTACTTTGACGATGGCTAACACCCGATATGCATATGTTCGCAATTTTGAGCTACCTGATCCTCTGCTTCCAGATACATTCCTGGTTGTGAGGGTGGATGGACATGCTTTTCACAGGTAAGCTGGACATAGTCCTTATAGGATCATCAACAAACGACAAAAAAAACTCAGATTCTCTGACACTCACAAATTTGCAAAACCAAATGACGAACGAGCCCTAGAATTGATGGACCATGCCGCCCGAGACACGATGGAACTCTATCCAGACATTGTATTGGCATTTGGAGAGTCTGATGAATATAGGCACGTTTACAGTCGCTTGGTTAGGTGCCCGACTCAATTGTTTTTTGTCAGTTTTCTTTTGAAAAAATCGACAACGATTTACAATCGCCGACAGTCTAAAATCGTCTCCACACTTACTTCACAATTTACCTCATCCTATGTTTTCCATTGGTCAAGATACTTCCCCGATACCCTACTTCAGTACCCTCCTTCGTTCGACGGACGGATTATCTGTTACCCCACGGAAAAATCAGTCAAGGATTATTTCTCTTGGAGACAGGCTGATAGTGAATACCTTATTTTCACTCACCCCTACACGAATTGCTCAACACTCTCCAGCACATATCAATAATCTCTATAATACTACTTTCTGGGCTCTGGTACAACAGGGTGGACAGACCACAACCGAGGCTCACGCCACTCTCCGTGTGTGTTAATATTTTTCCTCCTATCGCTCCTCTTCCTCTCGAGCTCATCCTTTGTTCCGAAATTCTGCACCTCATTCATACCTCATTGTAGGGCACATTTTCTAAAGACAAGAACGAGATCCTCTTCTCCCGCTTCAACATTAACTACAATGCGACTTATCCCCGCTTTCGTAAGGGGAGCATTCTAGTACGGGAAGATATTGTCAATGAAAGTCAATGCCGTGAGGGTTCGGATATCCCTTCCACCTCCGCTCCCGTACTCCAAAAAAAATCGTCACCTTCGATTCATACACCGGCAGAAGAGCATAATCCTATATTTATCGATATCGACACTTCAATTGATTCCACCGTGTGTGCACGTCAACCACCAGTGGCACGTCTAGCTCCAACTTCTGAGGTCTCGAACCAAGAACCCACTCAAACCCAACTAAAACCATATGACAAAGCAAAGGCGAAACCGAAAGCCAAACCGAAACAAAAGATGACCAGAATAGCTCTCTTACACTGCGATATCATCCTTGATGAATTTTGGAACAGTCGGCCCGATCTATTATCAGAATGACGGCTGAGCTCTGGTATTTCTTCTTGCATTATTTTTTGCCCAGGTCTGGTAATTTGCTGATATACACAAGTATATTAAGGGATTCAACCACTTTGTTGCAGAATTATCCAAGTCAAAGTAGATGACGACTGTGCTAGTTAGGCTTGAGTTGACGTCCTTGAATGATTGAGTCCCACGGGGACTATTCTCCGGGTGACATTCAGAGCATTGTTTCGACCTAACAATAGAATCCTTACAATCGCATGGACGCTATTTGTATCTATCTATGGTGATTTCAGATTGACTAGATGTTCTCAAGCTCACCCTTTGATCAGGTGCGATAGGTCTCATGTTTCTCATGCTAGTTATACATTTCACGTGATACATGTCAATGTGCTGTTATTTTTATTTTCAACGGATCTTGTGCCCTGCACAGAGACAAAAATATACCAGGATTGTATGAGTATCCTCAATTTCTGGTGCAGACGACCGTATGAAATGGGGTTCATGCACATCATACACTCAAGTTCAATTCCAAACAGGTCGAACAAGGAACATCGTAACGAGGGCAGGCCACAGCCGGTAGCGTGAATTGTTTCAATTTCTCGCACGCAATTCCTTGACAAGTTGAACCGGACCGTGCACAAGATTAGATACGGCCAGCTCAAGAGCAAAGGTCTAGGAGGTGTGGACTCGTCAACGGGTCTCCATAAGAATTGGGGTAACCTCTCCTTGACCTTTCATCGAGAAATCGTGATATCTGGGCATCACGTCATTTAGGAACTTCAGTTTGTAGAATATTCCAGGGCAAGTTGGCCAGATCTGCCGAAGATCATTCATGGAGTGAGAAACTAAATGGTGCCGTAACACGTTTATGGTCTTATTATCAAGGAACCAGGGGATTGTAAACATCCAGATTACTGCGGTAAAAGCGGTAAGCTCTAGTAGGCTACCGCCAGGGCTTTTCACCCCTAGATACCTATTTTAAGCTGAGTGGTTTTTGTTGTCCACCAAAAATAAAAATGGAGTACGACTTCCCACAACTCCATCGGAATTTCTGCCAATGTCAATGTCAAGGCCGAATCGAACTACCCCACGACATTCGTGTTACTCAGACACTTTTATCAAACTTCAAGAAGCCTTTCGTGAGATCTCTAGATACGTTTGGCCCGAACTACTTGTCTTGCGCAGAGGCCGGAAGTGATGATGTAAGGAACACATGAACCTATCTCCACGGATTGAGCGTTTTTGAACCTGCCAAAATCGCAGACTACATCATCACATGGCAAGAGCAAGAGGTGGTCCTGTCTTGAATAGCGAATCTGTAGGAAGGGGGGCGGCAGGCTCTATCGTATCAGATATGATAGCCTAGACTTCACACTCCTCAATAATACTCCGTTCTGTTCACTGTCAGATGCGATTCTTCAAGTAAGAAGAACGAAAGTATGCTTCAAATAGAAAAAGTGGTTCAGTGCGATCGGTGGAAATAGGTACCTGATATGGTGTTATGCGAATCGAATGAACTACGGCAAATCGTGGAAATTGCCCACCATATTACCGGTCCAACGATATTGACCAAAGTAGATGATTAGTTCAAATGCCAATGTTATTGATTTCAAGCTCACTTGAAACCAAATTGTAGCCATCTACATCAGATTCAACCATGGAAGTCGGAAAAGTGCAATGTACTGGTCAGACAGTAGCCAATAAAGCATCCTCCAGCTCTTTCTCTCTTTCTTTCTCCCTTTCCACACGCTCTCTTTCCCTTTCCCGTTCTCGTTCGTGCTCACGTTCTTTTCCTCTCTCTTTCTCCCGTTCTTTCTCAAGTTCTCTTTCCTTCTCACGGACGGCTTCATTTTCTCGCATACGGACATATGATGGGACCGTGTTAGGTTTGTAGTTCAGGTGGCGTTCTACGTAGAAAAGCATGTATGCCGATGATTGCAGGCAAGCCGACAAGCTCGAATGAGTCATCCTGGGTAAAAACGGGAATCATTAGTTACAGCGGATTCTAAATACATCTATCTCAGAGAAACACGTGCTTATCATCGTCAAATTTAAACCATTCGTCTTTGAATCTGGCATAATTGGTGTAGTGACCATTGTCCAGATGCCCTTCATGGTTAATTACGGCAAATAATTCGTATTCCAACGACAAACCCTCCGTAGCAGATCTGACAGCAGATCTAACAACGAAATCAGCCTACAGCGCTAGTGATTGCCTGATAGATGACACATACAAGGTTAACAGGCAATCAGATCGAAATCATTGAGTACATTCAGAACTAGTTCGTGAATGATAGACATCAACAAACATATGGTCAGAAACCTACGAATTGCCATCATCTATTTTGGTGTAGCTGTTGACGTTCTCTTTTTCTATCTCCTTCATCATGGAGGTGGTATAGCGTGCCATGTCTAATGTAGCAGGGAATTTGATTTTTGTATCAATCTTGCGCGCAGAAGACTTGTCTGCTGTCTTATGCTCAAAGCGCTGCAAATATTTAAAAAGTGAAACAGCGTCCCTAGGATCAAAATGATAGACTGAGGGCACTATACCTTGAGCTGAAAAACTAAGACAGGTGGCAGTTTTCGTATACTTAGCCGCTTACTAGCCTCCTGTGATCGCATGCGATAGAAGTGTGAACGAAAGCTTCAAGGGAAAGATCGTGAAAACTCTGAGATCTTGGACATACATGAGTTTTGCCGCATTTTCCACATGAATAATCCTTCAAGCCCAGCTTTTCTGGTTGTGTGAACCTGATCAGAGCACCATAATACATGATTAGTCAGATAGATTGGATGGATAGCATCAGAGGTGAGCAAATTTATATACAGCGAACCAAGGAATTTACGACAAAGAAGATGCGAATTCTTAGTATGACAACGACCAACATCTGTGTGGATACATACCTATTGAGGCAAGCGGTGAGAGTGTTGTCATTGTGAGGTGTTTCGGCTCCGGCACTATTCTTGACTGCCACTGAACCAGAGCGTCCATTGGTATTTTTGTTGATTTCAAGGCTGATGTCCATCATCGGGTCAACGGTGCTCGTTATGTTTCCGCAACGTTCGCATTTAACGTCACTCTGCAGCTGACCCGAGAAAGTAGAGTGAACTACACAGTTACAAGATACGTTTGTAGATCCCCGAGAGGTTGAATGGATCTGGTTCAATGCAGAGATGAAGAACTCGTGAGCATCTTGCTGTGCATGACCCGAGAGCTCAGCTGAAGCCTTCCAAGTTGTGGTAAGGAAATTGAT
>Ga0153942_1000577_pt1 | contig 14446 bp, 9 predicted proteins | sample TSNJ026MetaG_FD_104731 | JGI IMG/M metagenome (GOLD analysis project Ga0153942, IMG submission 104731) | Attine ant fungus gardens microbial communities from New Jersey, USA - TSNJ026 MetaG | ecosystem: Host-associated > Fungi > Mycelium > Unclassified | place: USA: New Jersey, Brendan T. Byrne... | reverse complement strand
GTGTTTTTAGATATTGAAAAAAATACAAGAAAAGGGCTATATGCTTACATTGAAAAGTTGGATTCCAATAGACCACCTAATCCATTTACTGAACTGCAATATGAAAAGCGTAAAGAGAATTTCTTGATTGCTCAATGGGCTGACTTGAATAGTGGCACAAAATATATGGATTTTAACAAAGATGAGTTAAATGAAAAAATAGCAAGCTATATGATTGGTAGTCAACTTTATCCTAACCGAAACGAGTTGCCACATAAAAAGGTATGCGAAAATTGTAATTATAGCGAAGTGTGTTTAAGGGATTATTACGAAGCTCATATATCAGTAGAGGGAGATGAGTAAAGCTATGTATGAATTTTTGACTCTTGCGATTACTGAAACCACTGTTAATACCGGAAAATTTAATGTAATTGCAATGGAAACAAAAAGTCAGCAAATTATCCCCTTTGGCTTGAATAAGGAACAGATAATTTCATCGTCCAGCGAAACATTTTGGGACATAGGATTTACCACTATCGTCACACAGAAACCAGAGAGAGAGTATACCGGAAATGACAATAGCCCTTTTATAATTCGTGGTGCAGTTACGCTCGGTGCAAATAAAATAAATACCTTAAAAGGAATTTTAGACGCAAAGGCAACATCGGGTACGTTTTTTTTTGAAAATGAAAAACTAAGATTTTGTGTATTAAAGGTAAGCAGAGTTGAGAATGTTTCAATCCACTTAGACAATAATAGCGAACAAAAAAACTTAAAGCACTATCTATCTGTAAATATATATGGTATGCCGGCCTACAAAAATCCTGTTTCATTATTGAATAAAGACTATCGTTGGATAAATTTTTGGAATTGGATTTACAGTAATTCTGCTTATGATGAGAAAAAGAAAAAATATATAAAATTACTTAATCGTAGGGATAAGGAATTATACCTAATTTTATATAGACATAACTTTAAAAACGGAAGCAAATATTGGATTGTAGGTATGCACTGGTTATAATAAAGAACAATTGCGAAGGCGGTGCCAAAGTGCAGATAAAGCTAGAGTTAATCGAAAAATACCAAGCTATAACCGATGAAAAAGAAAAAGCGATTTTCTTTAATGATATTATAGCATTTTTATGCGAAACCAACTTGCACAGAGCGGATAACATCATAGAAATAACAGCACAAAGAGATAATTTGCAAAATAAGGTTAATCGTGCGCAAGCCTTAATTGATGAAGCTCAGGCAGAAAATACCAAAGCTAAAAAAATTGCTTTGGGCGAAGCGAAAAGGAAACTGCAAATTACAAGAGATAGACTTGTAGCAGTTGCATCTACATCAACAATTCTTGGCTCGCAAATAAATGAAGCACAGGATAATGCAGTCATGATTGATACACTCAACAATATTATAGCAAGTGTAGGGATTATCACTGATGAGCTTGCGTGTTTGGGATTGTGGGATATTGATGAAATTAGACCCCAAACTACCCCTATTAAGTGTGTAAATCCATCTTCCAAAAACCGAGTTTCGAGGAAGAAAACTACACCTGAAACGATAATTTGGAAATAATGATGTAAGGTGAATTTAAGCGAGGTGAAGAAGCATGACATATTACGGAATAGACCTTGGCACATCAAACTGTCTTGTGGCTAAGATAACTCAAAACTTGGATGAAAGTTTTGATGTTAAGTGTTTATCCGATGATGAAGGAAACAAGAGTTTCCCATCTGTTGTCTACTTTGAAAATGATAAGCAATATAAAGTTGGTATAACTGCACTTAAACAATTGTATGAAAAACCGGATAGTACCGTTGAATTGGTAAAAGTTAGGCTGGGTAAAACGAATGTTGTAGAGATACATACAAGCACAGGTGTATTTGGAAAATCACCGCAAGAAATTTCATCGTATATGCTTAGTCATTTTAATGCACTGCACAGTAACCAAATTACTGATGCTGTAATAACTGTTCCTGCTTTTTTCGACCAAAGTCAAAAAGATGCTTCAATGCAAGCCGGAACACTTGCAGGAATGACACCGAAATTTTTGATTGAAGAACCTACTGCCGCTATTATGTATCATATATTTTCTGAGTATAGGCAGAAAGGTTTGGATTTCTTCGATAGAAAGCATGAGAAAAAAATATTGGTTTTTGATTTTGGTGGTGGAACGCTGGATTTATCTTTAATTGGTATAACAATCAGAGAACATGAAGTCATTCCGAAGGTACTTGCAATCGGTGGAGATACTGAACTTGGTGGAAATATTATTGACTTCATCTTTACAAAGGTTATTTTAAAGATATTAAGACGTAATTATCAAGAGGATAAATTTATAAATGACGTTTGCGATACTTTTGATTGTTATTATGATAATTATATGAGTGATGGTAGGTTAAGGTTTAACGATAATGTATCGCCTGATGTGAAAAACTTTATTTTTAGGCTCAAACGGAATTTAGAACAAGTAAAAATCAAGCTTTCAACGGAAGATAAAATGGATATTGTGTTTGAAGGACAATATAAACCAATTTCCATAACTCGTGAAAACTTTGAGAAATTTGTTCTTGAAAGTGATGATGTAAACATCAAGGATAGGATTATATCAGCGCTTGACCAAATAAGCAAAAAAAGATTAAAGATTAGCGAGGTGCTTTTGATTGGCGGCAGCTCTCAGATTCCATACATAAAAGATATTATTGTAGAGGCCTTTGAAACGATGGGAATAACGAAAGAACGCATTGTCCTGTCAAATGATTTTGAACAGGCTGTTGCCAAAGGCGCGGCAATACAGGCGGCTATTTCAGAGGGGTTGCCTATACCGCCCTTTATGCACAACAAGTGCGAAAGTGTCGTTGCGAGGGATATTGAATTGGAACACGCAGGGGTTAGTAGGCTTTTTGTTCCTATGGGTACAGAATATCCATTTGCATGTAAAAAAGATTTTACTTTACGAATCGGACACGCACTTTCGGAAACGGTTTCACTAAGGCTGAATGAGCTTGTAGTTAGAGGTAACAGCGTAGAAAAGCGAGAAATATGCAATTTTGGATTTTATTTACCTATTTATTATACAAATGATGATATTACAGTGTCGATGAACATTAACGAAGCAGGGTTGTATCAAATAGAAGCTGTACACGAAGATACAAAAGAAATGGTGGAATTTGAGCCGCATAAAAGATTTTCGTTGTCTGAAAATGAGATGAAATCAGTAGCTTTGGCGGCGAAGGCAATGGTTGATGTAAGTTAGGGGTGTGTGATGTTGAAAGTTGGTATGTATGTAAGATGTCCGGTTGATAATGAGGCCGAAGTAATTAACGAGGCAAGAACATTTTTCTTGGGACAAGTTATTGCGGTTAATGAAGAAAATAATCAAGTAACAGTTGTTTTTCACGACCCTTTAAAGCTGCGTTCATTTTTTACATCATTACCAGAAAAGCGTACATACAGCGAAAAACATTTGACACGTACCCCCGGGCTCGAAAACAGTAATGTTGTTTTTAAAGGTCGTAAAGTAAAATTGCTTTCGGCATCGAAGGCGGCTGACAAAGAAAATTTATATTACAACTATTTTGTCCTGTATTTCAAGGACGGGAAAGCCCAGGTGGGCGAAGTTTCTGAAACTCAAATCGAAATTCCGTTTACAAGAGCTAATTACAATCCTGCCAATCAAATGCTTAGATATGAACTGCAAAATCCGAGCTGGTATTTATATAGGCGAATCGTAAGCAATTCATTGAATACTATCGCAAACGCCCCAAGCGGATTTAAAAATTTGCTTGGTACACGAGTGCATTTATTTACACATCAAGTTGATACTATAGTAAGGGCTCTATCCGAAACACCTTGTCGTCTTATGCTTGCAGATGAAGTAGGTCTTGGCAAAACGATTGAGGCGCTTGCAATCATTAAGGGTATGCTTGATAAGCGCCCTAATATGCACTCTTTAATTGCTGTACCGGAAGCACTCATTTATCAATGGCAAACGGAGTTATCTTTTAAGTTTTGGTTTGATGTGCCAATATGGGGTGTTGATAAAATATCCGATGCACAAATTTTACTGGTTTCATTAAATCGACTACAAGATGATTATGCCGAAATATTTGACCTCTGTAAATGGAGTATGTGCGTTGTCGATGAAACTCACAAATTGCTTAGTAATAATGAGCTTTATAATATCGTTTTACAGCTTTGCAAGTCCACAGAAAATGTACTGCTTCTAAGCGCAACTCCTATTCTACATAGAGAGCAAGAGTATTATAAATTGCTAACCCTGTTAAATCCAACAAGGTTTGAAGAAATGCCTATTGATAGTTTCAATAATTTACTTAGTAAGCAAAAAAATATTAGGGACATTGTATTTAATCTTATGCGCGATTTACCAGATTATCTGGAGTATGGGTTGCACGATGATTTTATTAACGGATTAGAACAAATTAACGAGGAAATTAGTGATGATAAGTTGACGGAACTTATCTTCAAAATAGATGGAAATACCGAGGACAAAGGACTTTCTGTTGTCAAATTGGCACTATCTTATATTGCCGAGTTTTATCAGATTGAACGGGGGATTATTCGTCACCGTAGAGCTGAAATAGCAAATGCAGATATAAAACGCGAACTTATAGACATAGCTTATGAAATGTCCGGTAGTGATAATGGTTTCTATGAAGAAAATTGCTATAATGCTGTCTTAGATTATGCGGAAACTTTTTTAATTGGTGGTATGGACAATGTTAATTTTGCCAAAAAACTAATTGGTGCCGTTTCAAGCTCGCCTTATGCCCTCTTGGAACTTATAAACAAAAACAGTAAAATTATACCAATCAATAATGAAGTTTCTATACTTGCAAAAAGGTGGAAACATGCTGTTGATAATGAAATAATGAGAATAAGCGAAGTTTGCGATGATGTGGACAGCTTTTACGGCAAGTTTGCTAAAATAGTTGATTATATAGACCAAGAAGATACAAGCTGTGAAAAGAAATTCTTAATCTTCACCGGTTTTACCGCAACGGCAAAAGAACTTGAAAAATGTTTAAGAAAGTTTTTTGGCGTAAACTCTACTTGTTCATTTCATAGTGGTAAAACAGGTGAAGAAATGCAGGAAGCAGCATCGCTTTTTCAAAATGAGAGCGAATACCGTTTTATGATATGTGATGAATCCGGTGGCGAGGGTCGTAACTTCCAAGTAGCAGACTATATTATCCACTGCGACTTGCCTTGGTCGCCAGCACTCCTTGAACAACGTATTGGTCGCCTTGATAGAATCGGACGAGATAATAGTAAAAATGTAGTTTCAATTGTTATTTGTTCTGAGAACAGCTTGGAAAATGATTTATATAATATTTACAATCAAGGATTAAACATATTTAATGCTTCATTGTGCGGTATGGAAATTGCATTTGAGCAAATACATAACACCATTGAAACTGCTTTGAGGAACGATGTTCGTTTTGGATTGTCCGGTGTTATCGTTGAAATTAAACAGTTTGCAGAACAAATAGGTGAAGAAATTGAAAAAGAAAGATATTTTGATTTAGCAAGACAGCTTGATATTGACTTGCAACAAAAATTAGACAAGCTTATTTTACATTTCACTGATAATGACGGCGAAGAATTAATGAACACTATGATGGCATGGCCTCACATGGCAGGGTTTAGGGGGATATCCGTCAATAATGCTTTTAAGGACGATAGCAAGGTCGTTTCCATTGACACTTCTGATATGAGTGAGCGTTCTATGGAAAACACATTGTATTTTCCACCGAGAATGGACGAAATAATAAGACGTTCTAAATACAAGAATGATATTAGAGGTACTTTTTCGAGAACCGCGGCGGTAAAACATGAAAACTTAACCTTTTTTGCACCGTTTAATCCTTTATTTGATAGCATTACAACAAATGCAGAGGAATGTTATAGGGGGCGTTGTGTCGCCTTAAAGTATAGCAATTGTAAATTTGCTTGGCAGGGTGTATTGCAAACATGGAACATAAAATACAATCCTTATATGTTATATAAAAAAGGTATTTCTCCCGACCTTATTTCGTTAATAAGCAGATACTTACCAAGTGAGCAGATAACATTTTCAAAGGGTATAGGTGCAAAATTTGATGAAATATCGACAGCCCAAGTAATAGAGCAGCTCGAAGCGTTTAGTCACATAAAGCCTATTCATCTCGGTAAGCGTGATAATGGCATGATAGACAGTTTTAAAAAATATTTTCCATCGGATAAGTGGAAAGATTATGTGAAACGGTCTTATAGTTTAGGTAAAAAATATGCAGTGCAACAAGCGGAATATTTAATGGAGGCCGACAACGCAAGAAAAGAGTTAGAAAGAATTTTAATCGCAAATCATGCTCGTGAAATCTTTTATGGATATAGCGATGAAAATGCTTTGTTAAAAGGCAATGATGAAATTGAGGCTTTGATTTATGGATTGAAAACCCCGAATATTGAGCTTGATTCGATAGCGTTTGTGGTGTTTGAAAAATAAAAACCATTATAGAAAGAGGCAGTGTAACCATGCAAAGTCCAACACAAGCACTACAATCCGTCTTAAATGGCACATTAGACATTGATATTGCCATTGGTGACACTGAAAACTATATATCTAAAACGGGCGAATCTTCGAAGTTTTTGCCTGCACTTAGAACGCTTAGAAGCTTTAGAGATAGCAAGTCCATGGATTTTTGCGGTCATTTACGCCAGTGTATGACATATTATACTTGTGGTTTCAATATTACAGATGAACTTTATGCCAAGTTGTTTGAACATAAGAATTTGTTTGGATTTATTTTTCAAAGTCAAAATGGGTATAGCGTGAATATTACACCTGATATTCTGCCTACAGTACCCGATCTGAAATCAACATACAAATTTATGGAACGCAGGACAAATATGCCCTCTGTTGGTGATGGTAGGCTGTATCGTTATTATGGATACACCACGTATACGTCTTTATCTCAGAAAACCTTGATGTATTTTATTTCAAATATGGAGAAAAATGAAACCATTTTAGCTTGTTTACCAACAGGCGGCGGTAAGAGTTTGTCTTGGCAATTGTCGGCTATATCAAATAGCTATCAAGGGCTTATTATAGTGGTTGTTCCTACCATAGCACTTGCCATAGACCATGAGCGGACATCGAAAAAGATTTATGATAATAATTTCGGCATGGATTCCTACCCCCTTGCTTATTACTCCGGCATAGACAATGAAAAGAAAAAGAAAATATATGATGAGGTTGAGGCAGGAACTCTGCCTATATTATATATTTCACCTGAAGCGTTGCTTAATAAGGAGTTTCAGAAAAAATTATTTACTGCCGCTGAAAATGGTAAAGTAAGTTCTTTAATTATTGATGAAGCCCACTTAATCGTAAATTGGGGCATAAGATTTAGACCTGAATTTCAACTGTTGTCATCGTTTCGGAATAGGTTGCAATCTGTTTCTACAAATGGATTAAAAACAATACTTCTTTCAGCTACCTTTACAGCAGAGGATACCGAGATTATTAGAACAATCTTTAAGAACGAAGTATTTACAGAATATAGAGCTGATGAACTGCGGCCGGAGCCAACTTATTATGCTCATAAATGCGACAGTGAATTTGAGCGGATAGATTTAATAAAAAAACTTGTTTCGCAAGCTCCTAAACCGTTAATTGTTTATTCGGTCGGTCCTGATGAGGGAAAAAAGATTTATAAAGCAATTGAGGAAATGGGATATAAAAATATTGCACTCTTTACAGGACAAACAAAAAATCGTGACAGAGAAGTTATTATAGAAGAATGGAACAATAACACCATCGACATTATTGTAGCCACCTCTGCTTTTGGAATGGGTGTTGATAAGGCAGATATAAGAACGATAATAACAGCATATATTCCCGAAAGCATAAGTAGATATTACCAAGAAGTAGGACGTGCAGGCCGTGACGGCTATTCATCATTAAACTATTTACTAACTTATGATGAAATAGATAATGAGTATGTTAAGAGCCTTACAAAAGGCACTGTGTTAAAGGTTGATTCCTTGGTTAAACGCTGGAAAGAGTTGCTTTCTGAAGCAAAAAGAGAAACCTCAAATACAGTATGGATTGATGTAAATGTTCCACCTGAACATTTACGCCACACACCTACCGGAAAACGCAATGCCGGTTGGAATAAAGATGTTGTTTTGCTTCTATATCGTGCCGGACTGATTGAGATTATTGATGTGCAAAATGTTAATGCCGAGGATTACAATATTCTTATTCAGCTTAACAATATCAGGATACTCGAAGATATGGTTGCACTTGAAAAATATATTACTCGTTTTAGAGAAGCAGAACGTGAGCGAATAACCGATGGCATTGATAGCAGTAGAAAACTTTTAAAGAGCGAAAACAAAGCCTGTTATTCTACATACTTTATAAATGAATTTCCTTTTGCCATTGAGTTGTGTAACGGTTGCCCATATTGCCGGAAAACAGGACTTTATAGCTTTCCTAATATGGGTAAGATTTATATTGAAAGTACCAAAATTGCTCTCGCTAATGATTACGTAGGAATATCAAGTGACACGTTCACGTCATTTTTATTGACAAGCAAGTCAATCATGTTGTCACTAAGAGAAAGTTGCAAGGACGAACTTCTTTGTAAATGTATAGAGTTTTTAGTAAAGCATAATGTAAACATCATTATAGCTCCTCGAAAATATGATGAGAAAGTATTGCTCGAAGCGCTATCTTATTATGATAATTATAAATATCTTATCCTTACGTTAGATGAAGCTATGCGGATAGAGATAAAATGGTTGAATGGAGTTTGTGCCGCTGTATACACAGATGATGAGAGCTATTCCCAAAAATTATATGCGTTTACAGAAAAATACGCACAAAATAACCTAAACAACAAAATTATCCATATTGCTCAGAGCAAGCAATATATAAAATCTGAAATGCGGCATTTAAGCGAACTTGCAGACCAAAATTTAAGCGGCGAGCAATACTTTTTAGGAGATGGAGCAATATGAAAATACATGATAGTTTAAGGCAGGAGTGTATGCCGGAAATGGTTTATTCTATATGTAAATTGGCAGGGAGTAAAGTATATGACAAGGACGAAATAAAAAGGTTGATTACGTTAAATAGCAGTGAACTCCAAACATATAATAAAGTTTATCGGTTTGCTATTGAAAGCGGCTTTATTATTGAAAATGCTGACAATAAGGTAATTGCTAATTTTACAGATAAGGAACTTGCTAATTTTAAGAATTTTCGGTATGCAATTTTCATGGATATATTTAAAAATTCAAATACGGTTTTTACAGAACTCGCAAAGTGGTATTTATCGCAAGAAACGGATATTTTCACCAACAAGTCTGCTCAGGAATTGTCGGTTGTAATTCCTGATTATATGTTTGCAGGAATAGAAAAAGATTATGTGCTTGGATTTAGATTTTGGGCGGTAGCATTGGGATTTGCTATGCTTCAAAAAGCCGGTTCCGGTTCAACCTTAGTTTTTGCAACTAATCAGATTTTGCAAGACTGGCTAACATTTGCAAAACCATTAAAAAAAAGGAAAGCCGTACTTGCTAAAGAGTTTTTTGATAAATTGGTAAATGATTGCCCTTTATTCGGAAGTTGTATAAACGAAAATAATATAAATTCGGCTCTTTCGATGGGACTTCGAGTATTGCATCTTAATGAGGTTATTGAACTGAAATATACAACAGACAGTGGCGATATTTGGCATTTAACAAACTCAATAAGTAATCCTAAAACCAATAATATTACCGAAATAATAGTGAGGTGAGCAAATTGAACAATACGGCACTTGAGAGAATTTCAAAAGTTATTCAAACAGAAGCAACAACACCGTCAATTGGTGACTTTTTACTCACTCACGCTCCTTTTGAAAATCTATTTTTAGAAAATAACAAGTCAATATCAGAAAACGAATTACTAAGTAATATTTTGCTTAAAAACCGCAATGAGCATAAGTTTATTATGGTGCAAGGAAGCAACGGCTCCGGTAAATCTCACTTAATACGTTGGCTCAAAGAAAAATACATAAACGTGGTAGACACAGAGAAAGAGGCTGTACTTCTTATTTCTCGTGCGCATAACACATTGCAAGACGCATTAACACAACTTTTGGAAGCTGACATATTTCCGGATGAAATAAAGGAAAATGAACTCAAACATATCAAAAATGCTAAGAGCAATATAACAGGAGAAGAATTAAACAAAACCATAAACTTTAATTTCACATTAGAAATTGAGGCTGATGAAGGCAATCAAAATGCCATTTTAGATATGCGGATAAGAAAATGGTTAAGCATTTATTTGAATGATAACTTAATTAAATCTGAATTTTTGCTTACACCAACCGGACCTATCGAGAGAATTAGGGCAAAGATTGAAACTACAAATGAGGACACTGTAAATCATAGTGAAGACCCTATGTTTAAGCCAGAGGATTTTAATATTACACTCGCTCAAATAACGCAAAAGCTAAAGGTTTCGGATGGCAGAGCTGCCGATTTCACTATTAGACTTGCCGAAAAATTTGCAGATGCAAGAAACGGTGCAGAACTTCGTCAAAAAGTAGCGGATTACCTTAATACAAAGGTTTCAAACGTTATCCAAAGAAGTATGAAACTCCAGACCGCCGATTTTAAAAAACTATTTGCATCGCTTAGAAAAATACTTAAAAAGGAAAACATGAATTTAACGCTTTTTGTTGAGGACATCAATTCTTTTACAGGAATTGATGAAGCCTTAATGGAAGTTTTATTAACTGACCATACGGCAGAAGGCAATCACGATTATTGCAGAATAATATCTGTTGTTGGATCAACAAATTGGTTCTTTAACAATAAACTTAATGCAAGTATTAGAGAGAGGATTAAAACAAATATCCTTATTGAGGAACGCTCTGTACTTGGCTCTAAAACACAGCTTGCTAAATTTGCGGCTAAATACATTAACGCTATTAACTTAACAGATGAAATAATAAAGCATTGGGCTGATAATGGCGCACATGATGATGAATTACCACGTTTCGAGTGTAAGCATAAATGGGCAGATATAGATTGCAACGGGACTATACTATCAATTTTCCCATTTAACGGTGCGGCTCTTTGGAAACTATATGACGGTTTATCGCCCGAAAAGAAGACCCCTCGTGTCTTTTTAAAGAGTGTTATTGCACATACATTAAAATTATGGTATTCCAATCCCGATACTTTATTAAGCAACGACAATAATTTTTCAAATGCTGAAGTATCTATGCCACGTTGGGAAAATCAACTATATAATCAAACAAATGTGTCTATTGATGAAAATAGTGCCACCGAGCGTGGAATTTTGTTAAGGTTGTGGGGCAATGGAACAGCGAAATCGGAAGAAGGGCTGCTTGGTGGATTAACTGCCGATGTATTTAAGGCTTTTAATGTTTATGCCAATATAACGGGGGAAGCAAAACCTATTGTTAAAACTGAGATGATTATTGATACACCTATCGTTGAGGCAAAACCAATACCTGCGCCATATATTTCAAAAAACCCTAAGTTAATTGAGATAGAAAACGACTTGTTAAATTGGCTTAGTCCTAAAGATCCTACAAAAAGCAAGTTGGCAAATCATATTGAACTAAGAGATTTTCTTTATAATTTTATAGTTTCAGGAGTTGATTGGGAGGCTGAAGGCGTTCCCATGCTCCTTGTAAATGCTTATATTAACACTCGTGGCAGAGTGCATATTGAAGGTCAGCCTACCGCTATAGGTGATGGACTTTACTTGAAACGCAATGAGGAAACATTTTACTTGCTAACTGCACTTGCTAACTTCCGCTATGCGGGCAATAGCACTTGGCATTTTGAGAGTGGCGAGGACTACCTCGTTTCAGCTACTACATGGCTTGAAAAACATAAAAATGAAATCGTCAAATCTGTTGTTGCACCCAAAGACAGATATGATACTTGGAATCTGCCTTTATGGAATGTAGCCGCTTTATACTGTATTAAGACATTGTTTGGTGGGCTGGACATTTCAAAATCAAGCGAGGATATAGCAGTAGAATTATTAGGCTCACAACCAAACTTTGCAGAACAATCAACTCATAGCACATCATGGCAAGAGTTACAAAAACTCGTGTTAAAAAACGACTACTTCAAGATCAAATTGGTCGGTGAAACACTTGCATATTTTTCAAAATCGGTAGGTAGTGCTGAGGCCGGAGAAACAAAATATGTTTTTGTAGATGCCTTGGAACTATTAAAGCAAATAAGGAAGTTAAAGTCAGTACAATGGAATTTAGAGGGTCTTTGTCCTACGGATACGGAAAATTACAATAGCACTTGGTATTATTCGGTAAATCTCATAAAAGTGTTCTTGAATAGCATTTCAAGGATAGTTTCCGAAGAAAATGAAAAAGCAACTAACTATTTAGATTTTTTCGGTCAAATATTTGATAATGATTTTAGCGAACAGGCTGTTTCTGTTTCATTACAGGCTATAAGAGATTTCTTAAAATTCTTGACCGAACGCCTTAACCTCAGCTATGTAGAGGATGATTATAAGGTAATAAAGCTATCTACGGCGGCTTCAAAATTAGTGGCGGCGCTTAACAAAGTGCAAAGATTAGGAGAAAATCAAAAAACATCGGAAACGCTTATGAAAATATCAAAGAATCCCTTTGAAGATATTGAGAAATTCAATGTCTCGCTGTTTGCTTTTAACAAACTACTAAATGATAAGGAAAAGATTTTTAGTAGCTATATTGACACTGAATCCAAACAAGCAATAGAACAATACAAGCAAGATATAATAGGCAGCATTGATGATATGCTTGTAGAAATTGGGAACATAGGAGGTGGAGCAAATGGCACTTACTAACACTCTTATAAACCGCATACATGAAATAAAAACCGCCGGAGAGTCTTATAACAACTCCAATGTTTTGAAAGATAAGAAGCGGGAGATTGAGAGCTTTTTAACATCTTTTAATGAAGTGTGCAAAAAATTTGATGATGTAAGCGGAGCGTATGCTTCCTTAATTGTCGTCTGCAACGATATAATAGTTGATTTTAAGTCGATACACAGCAATATTACTCAATTAAAAGCAAAGATAACCCATGATGAATATGATAAATTGCTTACTTCTGCACTTAAACGTGAACTCGATAAAATTAATACGGAGCTGTTGCGTAGTTGGAAAGCGTATATTAAAAATAAAACGGCTTCTATTGATGGTGTTTTAGAAACACTCGGAAACCTTATATCAGAAACAACAGAAAAGCAGATATTACAAAACAAGAAAAATATATTCACAGTGGCATCTATCGGGAGTCCGGCCGCAATTAAGGCCATTGAGGATTATATTGAAACATATAATACGCTGATGGGCAAATTAAACCTTAGCGAGAATGTGTTGGCATTCTTGAAATTACTTACATCTGGTAGAACTGTAACCCTTAACGATATGAGCGCAGAGGTATATGAGTGGATAAAAACATCAGGTTTTGCAGGAAAGATTAATATTGGGATTGGTTTGGGGAGATAAGAATTTGTTATGGGCATAAGCCTTAGATAGAATTTAGTTTGGAAGATATGGGACGAACTGGCAGGTCTAAGATTGAATGTTAAAAGTTTGGAGGTCGTTGAGCATAATCTATCGCCTGAAGAACGAAGCTGCCAAAAGTGTGGCGAAGCGCTACACTCTATCGGCAAAGATACGCAGCGCGATCTTAAAATCATCTCGACTAAGACAAATGCGGTCTGCCCATAATCAAAGCGTTAGTGAATAACCCTGTGATAAAGGGCAGTTTTGCCTCACCCGAGGTAGCGGCTCATATAATGACACAAAAATCTGCGATGGGAGTCCCGCTTTATCGTCTGGAAACTAACAGGGACATTCGTAATAATTTGCATTATCTAAGCCTACTACTCCCGGCTTTCTTGCTCGCTTCGGATAAAAAGCTTATGGTTAGGGTGCCCGATTTATTTGACGCTTAGAGCGACCAAGCAAGGTTGCGTACATTAACGGGTGGAACCCCCGTCCGGCAAGGAGTAGCCACTCCGCCAGTAGCGAGTCATGGAGGTTGTTTAGTAATAAACAATTTTAAGCGTTGACAGTTAGGCATTAGGCTTGAATGTGATTGAGCCTCGAAAACAAATATCATTTGGAGCGGGTCGACGATGTTAAGCGGTCGGAAGACAACACACAGTTGCGCGTATGGCTTGCGCAAAGGTGCCGCCCCGGTGTCGAAGAGCCAGGCATGATGTGTAAGCGTCAAATGGTTAGTGTCTAGGAATGGGAATGAGCAGGTGTTATAATCAGATTACTATTAGAGAACCTTGAAAACCACATATTGTAGTCGAAAAAATGAGTGGGATTTTTTGCGCTTTTTTTATATCGATTAGTAAGTTAGTTTGGAAGCCTTCCTTTTTAAGGGAGACTTC
>Ga0153942_1000576_pt1 | contig 14447 bp, 12 predicted proteins | sample TSNJ026MetaG_FD_104731 | JGI IMG/M metagenome (GOLD analysis project Ga0153942, IMG submission 104731) | Attine ant fungus gardens microbial communities from New Jersey, USA - TSNJ026 MetaG | ecosystem: Host-associated > Fungi > Mycelium > Unclassified | place: USA: New Jersey, Brendan T. Byrne... | reverse complement strand
TTAATGGCTTATGAACGTCGTGAAATTACATTACATACAAGAATTGTTGTTCCAGTAAGATCATTTAAATATAAGATTTTTACAGAAGAACAAAAAGAAAAATACTTAATGACAACTTGTGGTAAGATTATTTTCAATGAAATTTTACCAGATAGTTATCCATATATTAATGAACCTAGTAAAGAAAATATCGAAGGAATTACACCAAGTAAATATTTTATTGAAATGGGAACTAATATCCGTGAATATGTAGAAAAGATGCCATTGGTAAGTCCATTTATTGAAAAAACTTTATCAAATATTATTGCACAAGTATTTAAACGTTATAAAACAACTGAGACTTCAATGATGTTAGATAAATTAAAAGATTTAGGATTTAAATATTCAACTATTGCTGGTATTACAGTATCAGCTGCAGATATAGTAACTAGTAAGAAAAAACCAGAAATTATTGCGGAAGGTAATGATTTAGTTACTAAGATTAATAAACAATTTAATCGTGGGTTAATTACAGAAGAAGAACGTTATGCTAACGTTATTGAAGTTTGGACGAAAGCAACTGATAAAATCAAAGCTGAATTACAAGAATTATCAAAGGATAACTTTGAAAATCCTTTATTCATGATGATGAACTCAGGAGCGCGTGGTAAAATTTCAAACTTTACACAGTTAGCAGGTATGCGTGGATTGATGGCAAAACCAGATGGTTCAACCGTTGAAATCCCAATTACTTCTAACTTTATAGAAGGTCTTACAGTATCAGAATTCTTCTTATCAACACATGGTTCTCGTAAAGGATCTGCCGATACTGCGTTACGTACAGCCGATTCAGGATACTTAACTCGTCGTTTAGTAGATGTAGCTCAAGATATTATTGTTCGTGATTACGATTGCGGATCAATCAATGGTGTTGAAGTATATGATTTATTAAATGATAAAGATGGTTCCGTGATTGAATCAATTGGAGAACGTATTTTAGGCCGTTATACTGCTAAGAAAATCATTAATCCAACAACCAAAGCTGTTATCTTAGAAAAAGATGAAATGATTACAGAAAATATTGTTAAGAAAGTTCTAGATGAAGGTGTCAAATCTGTTGAAATTAGAAGTGTCTTAACATGTAAAGCTGAAAATGGTGTTTGTCAAAAATGTTACGGTAGAAACCTAGCAACTGGAAACCTGGTTGAAACAGGAGAAGCTGTTGGTATTATGGCTGCACAATCAATTGGGGAACCAGGAACTCAGTTAACAATGCGTACTTTCCATACCGGAGGAGTAGCTGGTGGAGACGATATCACACAAGGGTTACCTCGTGTTGAAGAATTATTTGAAGCTCGTAATCCAAAAGGAAAAGCAACCATTGCGGAAATTAATGGAACAATTGCTAGCGTTGAAGAAGTCAATGGTAAACATAAAATTATTATTGAAAATGATTTAGAAGCTAGAGATCATGTTACGAATTACAATATGAAAGTTCGAGTTGCAGTAGGAGATAAAGTAAGTGCTGGTGATAAATTAACTGAAGGGGCAATTAGTCCAAAAGAATTACTTGCAGTTACAGATCCACTTACCGCACAAGAATATATCTTAAAAGAAATTCAAATGGTTTATAAATTACAAGGTGTTGACATCTCAGATAAACATATTGAAATTATTGTAAAACGAATGATTAATAAAGTCAAAATTTTAAATCCAGGAGATACAGAATTTGTTGAAGGATTATCAGTATCTTTAAGAAACTTTACAGAAGGAAATAAACCAGTTATTTTAAAGGGAGGAATTCCTGCAAAAGGACAACCTGTAATGCTTGGTATTACGAAGAGTTCTCTTGAAACTGATTCATTCCTATCAGCAGCTTCATTCCAAGAAACAACAAGAGTATTAACTGATGCTGCTATTCGTGGTAAAGTCGATTACCTAAGAGGATTAAAAGAAAATGTTATTATTGGTAAATTAATCCCAGCAGGAACTGGCGCAAAACAATATAGTGACATTGGTTTAGAACTTGAAAAGGAATTTATGAGTGATGAACCAAGTGAAATGTTAGAAGAACGTTTCATGGTAGATGATGACGATATTGATTTAGATGCAATTGAAAGTATAGAGGTATAATCTATACTTTTTTTTACGAAAATTTGACAAAAAAATAGTTTTTATGCAGTTTATCTTTGGTAAACATTTTCTTTTACTCCTTTTTAAGTTATACTAAAAAAGGATGAGGTGAAGGAAATGAAAATTGATTTAAAAAGAAAACATAAAATTATAATAATTGCATTAAGTATTTTAATTACTTTTAGTGTTTCAATTGGAGTGACTTTTGCTTACTGGCAAATGACTCACAAGAAAACGGAAAAGAATATTATATCGTCCTGTTGTTTTGATATAACATTTGACTCAATGAATCCATTAATGGATGAATTAGCTGATAATGATCAAATGAGTAAAATATTTGAATCAAAAACATCTATTACGAGTATGGAAACTGATAATATCCCGTTACTTGCCAATTTAATAGTTGCAACGGATGTTGCTGCGACTAGAACTTTTTTAAATGGACCATTAGTGAAAAATACAATCGAGAAACTTGAGTTTGTTGATTCTAACAAGGTTCCTGATGATGTAATCGGTTCATGGGATGTGTCTGAACAACAAAACGGTGCTATAACAGCTTGGTACTATGATCATGATTCTAATGGAAAATATGAAGTCTATATTGGACAAGAAGGTGGCGTTGTAGCTAATACAAACTCTAGTTCTTTGTTTCATTATTTAGAAAACTTAGACGAATTAAATTTAGAACAGTTAATTGTTTCTGATGTAACAAATATGTCCTCAATGTTTTATAGTACTGGTCGTTATAGCAAAGTTTTTACGCTTGATTTAGGAGAGTATTTTGATACTTCCAATGTTGTTGATATGGGACATATGTTTTATCAAACGGGATTTAGTAGTCCAATCTTCACTTTAAATTTAGGAAATAAATTTGCTACATCAAAGGTAACCAATATGGACTCTATGTTTTATTCTGCTGGATATAGCAGTACCATCTTTACCTTAAATTTAGGTGATAAATTTGATACATCGAAGGTAACAAAAATGGACTCTATGTTTTATTCTGCTGGATACAGTAACAAAGACTTCACTTTAGATTTAGGAAAGTATTTTGATACTTCAAATGTTGTTAATATGGGGCATATATTTTATCAAACTGGATATAGCAGTACCATCTTTACCTTAAATTTAGGTGATAAATTTGATACATCAAAGGTAACCAATATGGAAGCTATGTTTTATTCTACTGGATATAACAATAAAGACTTTACATTGGATTTAGGAAATAAATTTGATACATCTAGCGTAACAAATATGCGAACTATGTTTTCTTTTACTGGATATAACAGTAAAAGCTTTACATTAGATTTAGGTAATAAATTTGACACATCGAATGTAACAGATATGTCTTACATGTTTCGGGATGCTGGTCGTTATAGCACTGTCTTTACTCTTGATTTAGGTAATCAGTTTAATACTTCCAAAGTAACAAATATGTCTTATATGTTTTATTTTACTGGATGTAGCAGCAAGATTTTCACTCTTGATTTAGGTAGTGAGTTCGATACTTCCAATGTTACTAACATGAGTATGATGTTTGATTCTACTGGATATAGCAGTCAAGTCTTCACATTAGATTTAGGTGATAAATTTGATACTTCGAATGTCACAAATATGCGATATATGTTTAATTCTACTGGATATAATAGCACAATTTTCACTTTAAACTTGGGAAGTAAATTTAATACCTCTAAAGTAACAAATATGACGGCTATGTTTTCTAAAACTGGCTATAAAAGTGATGTGTTCACACTTGATTTAGGAAATCAATTTGACACTTCTAAGGCCACAACTATGCAAAGTATGTTTTTATCTACTGGTTATAGTAGTCCGATCTTTACTCTAAATTTAGGAAATCAATTTAATACTTCCAATGTAAAAGATATGATTAGTATGTTTGATTCTACTGGCTATAAGAGCACAGTCTTCACATTAGATTTAGGAGAGTATTTTGATACTTCAAATGTAACAACTATGATGAAGATGTTTAATTCAACTGGATATAGTAGTCCAATCTTTACTTTAAATTTAGGAGATAAATTTGATACCTCTAAGGTCACATATATGAGTGCTATGTTTAATTCAACTGGATATAATAATTCAAATTTCACTTTGAACTTAAAAACATTTAATTTTGATAAAGTTACAACTTATGATTATATATTTACTAATTCTAAAACTACCCATATAGCTTATGTAAAAAATGAAAGTGATAAAACATGGGTTAGTAATAAAGGATTTGCTGGAACAATTATTGATTGTTCTAGCAATGCTTGTCCTTGATTAAAAAAATAGAAGGAGTAAATTATGAAAATTAAATTAAATAAGAAATATAAAATTATAATAATTGCCTTAAGTATTTTAATTATTTTTAGTATTACAATCGGAATTACTTACGCTTATTGGCAAATAACCCACAAACAAACAAATAATAATATTGTCTCATCAGGTTGCTTTGACATAACTTTTGAAGAAACGGGAAATGATATTAAATTAATAAATACATTTCCAATAACTGATCAAGAGGGATTAACATTAACCCCTTATAAATTTAAAATCAAAAATATATGCTCAATAGATTCAGAATATTATATCACCTTAAATTCGTTTGGGTCTACAGATAAGTTAATAAATGAAAATGCCATTAAATATGCCTTTGACTTCAGTAGAAAAACAAATCCAACGCCAAAGATCCTTGGTGATGCTCCTGAAAATACCAATACTAGTAATATTGATTTAAATAATTTGATTAAATCTTATTATTTAAAAGGTGGCTATTTAAGAGTTGGCGAAGAAAAAGAGTTTAGTCTTTACTTATGGATGGATGAATTAGCTGGTAATGATCAAATGAGTAAAATATTTGAATCAAAAATTTATATTACTAATATTGCCACGGACAAAGCTCCTTTAATTGCTAATCTAAAAGCCACATCAAGTGTTGCTGCGACTGGAGTATTTTTAAACGGTCCTCTAGTAAAAAACAAGATTGAAAAGCTTGAATTTGTTGAAACAAACAAAGTGCCAGATGATGCAATTGGTTCATGGGATGTGTCCGAACAACAAAGTGATGCGATTATGGCTTGGTATTATGATGTCGATGTTAATGGATTATATGAAGTTTACATTGGTCAAGAGGAAGGAGTTATTGCCAATTCTAATTCTAGTTATTTGTTTCAAAATTTGACTGAACTTAAAACGATTAGTTTGTCTAATTTGGATACTTCCAATGTAACAAATATGAATTCTATGTTTGCTTATACTGGGAATAACAGTCCCGTCTTTACCCTTGATTTAGGTGATCAATTTAATACATCGAACGTAACAAATATGAATTCTATGTTTCATTATACTGGATATAGTAGCCCTGTTTTCACCCTTGATTTAGGTGACCAATTTGATACGTCAAACGTAACAACTATGTACAATATGTTTTCTTATATCGGATATAGTAACACCGTTTTTATCTTAAATTTGGGAAATCAGTTTAATACTTCTAAAGTAACAAATATGTCTTATATGTTTGAGAGAACCGGATATAAAAGTACAGTTTTTACCTTGAATTTTGGCGATAAATTTGATACTAGTAGTGTAACCAATATGCTTAATATGTTTTCATATATGTGCTATAGCAATCCTGATTTTACTTTTAATTTAAGAACATTCAATTTTGATAATGTCACAAGTTATGGTTCTATATTTACTGGTTCCGGAACAACTCGTACCGCGTATGTTAAAAATGCCGCTGATAAAACGTGGATTAGTGAAAAAGGTTTTGCTGGTACTATTATTGATTGTTCTAGTAATACATGCCCTTAATATAATTTATATATTCTTTTAAACATCGATATATTATTGATGTTTTTTCTTGGATATAAATGTAAATTTGAATCAATATAAAAAACTTAGCAAAGAATGATAACAGATTCATTGAGTTAAAAGAAAGAAAACTTATTACAATTTTTAAATGCAATTCGATAAATAAAATTATAATGTGAAAAAGATATATATGTAAATATAAGTCATTTCCTTTTTAGAGGAAAAATGATACAATTTCCTTAATAAAGGAAATGTGTATGAATAATAGGGGCACTGAAATATGCTTTAAAAAAAGATAGGAAAAGAATGTATGGATTATACTAAAATTTTGAAAGAAGTATGTGCTGAACTGGATTTAGGAGTTTTATTAGAAGAGCCTATTAGAATATTTGGGGGGCTTACTCACAAAATGTTTAAAGTCGAAACTGATAAGAATAGTTATATTATTAAATTATTAAATCCAAATATTATGAAAAGACCTACTGCACTTAAAAATTATCAAACAGCAGATGCTTTAGAAAACAAATTACAAGAAAATAAAATTCCGATTGTCGGTTCACTATTATTTAATGGTCAAAAAATGCAAAATATAGAAGGACAATACTTTTATATATTTCCTTGGTATAATGGTAGATCTTTAAAGGATAACGAAATCACAAAATTAAATTGTCAAAAAATAGGAAAGACCATGGCGGATATACATAAAATAAGTGTTATAGAAAAAAATGAACAAAAAGAACAAATGATTATAGATTGGGAAAGTTATATAGAACTTGAGAAAGAAAAAAATCCAACTATATGTGAGTTATTAAAAGATAATGTTGGACTTTTATATAAACACATGAATTTATATAATTCATCTCTACATCAAATTCCAAACATTCAAACAATTTGTCATAATGATATGGATTCTAAAAATGTATTGTGGATAAATGATGATTTCAAAATTATAGATTTAGAATGTTTAAATTATTCAAACCCATATTTAGAGTTATTTCAAATAACATTGTGCTGGTCAGGATATGAAACATGTAATATAGATTTTGATTTATTTAAAGAATTTATAAATTCATATTTTGAAAATAATAAATTGCCAGATATTGATTGGGAAATTATATATAATCTAAATATGGGAAGACTAGAATGGCTTGAATTCAATTTAAAACGGTCATTAATGATAGAATGCGATACCATTGAAGAACAAGAATTAGGAGTCAAAGAGGTTAAAGAGACATTAGAACATGTTATTTATTATGAAAATATAAAAGATGAAATATTAAAGAATATGAAAGAAATTGGAGTTGATAGAAATGTCTAAAGTAGAATTTATTAATGATGCTCATCTTATATTGTGTAATAGTAAAGATAAATTTACTGGTGATTATACTTTGAAAAAAAATAAATAGCCTAATAGAGTTAGTTCTTATGAAGTAGCTAAAATACTTCCTCGAAAGGTATTAGATAGTTTACCTACTGAAGACGATATGAATTTGCATTTGATATTGAAGATTACCTAAAACAAAGAAATGAGATGAAGATAAATATGGAAATAAAAAAATTTTGTAATATTGATAGTAAAACTTTAGATATTATTATCAACAAACATTTTAGCCATTGGTCAAAGTTTAATCCTATGATGGATTTAAATAATACTGTAAATAAATTTAAAAACATTTATGCAGTTAATAGTGAAGTACCTTTTGGAATCGCAATGTTTGATAATAATACTTTAATAGGTTTCTGTGTCTTTAAAAAAGATAATTTAAAAAAGCATACAGAGTTTTCTCCTTGGATAGATGATGTCATGATTTTTGATGAATTTCGCGGAAAAGGTTATGGAAAAAAACTAATAGAAAAAGCTTTAGAAACTTTATGTTCATTAGGTTATAAAAAAGTATATTTATGGACTGACCAAGCACCTGAATTTTATAAAAAAATCGGTTTTCAATTTTTACAAATTGTTGAAAAAAATGAAGGTGGATTTGGAGAATTATATTATAAAGAAATTTAGCAAAATATTTAAAGCTAATAAAAAGTATGAGGTGAAAAATGGAACCAAAAAAATTTGAGATAAGATGTGCTGTTCATTTGTTTTTGATTGTTGATAATAAAGTTTTAATTGAAAAAAGATGTAATAGGGACTATTGTGATGGACAATACGATGTTATAGCATCGCATATATTAGGTGGAGAGGATGCAATTACAGCGATAATAAGGACAGCAAAAACAGAGGTAAATATAGAAATAAGACTAGAGGATTTGGAAATTGTTCAAGTAATGCATCAAAATAGCGAAGGTGTTGAATACATTAATTATTTTTTTAGGAGTAATAAATATTATGGAGAAATTAATAATAATGAACTTGAATTTTGTGAGAAGTTGGAATGGGTTGATTTTAAATATCCAATAGAAAATATAATGGAGTATATAAATATTGCTATTAAAAATTATATTGAAAACTCTCATAACAAGTTTACTTTTTATGGTTGGAACTAAACTCTTTTAAAATAAAGAGATTTGAATAGATACACTCCCTTTTCGTAGAGAATAACAGGAGGTGACTTATCCAAATAAGAAAATATTGGGAGGAAAAATATGAAAGAGCATGCATTTAGATTATAAAGAGGAGAAGATTTAAAAGTATCTATTGAAAAATATGTTAAAGAAAACAACATTAAAGCAGGAGTAATTATTTCTTGTGTTGGTTGTTTATATAAGTCAGTAATTCGTAATGCTGGAGGAAAAGAGTCAATAGTCATAAATAAGGATGTAGAAATTGTTTCAGTAACAGGAACTTTATCTCTAGATGGGTGTCATATCCATATAGCGGTTTCTGATGAGGAGCTAAAAACTTATGGTGGACATTTAAAAGATGGATGCTTAGTGAATACTACCGCTGAGATAGTTTTACTTGAATTAGGTAATTATACATTTAAAAGAGAAATAGATAATAAAACAGGATATAAGGAATTGGTAATAAGCGATTTGGATAATCAAGGCACTATCCATTAGGTGATATAATGGGAATTAATTTGACAGATAATATATTATAGAGTATATTTATATTTAATCGAAAGGAAGATTATTAAATGCAAAATATGATTAATAGACAGTATTATTATAATAATCTACACTTATTGATACAGTATTGATACTGTAAGGCAATAAGTGTTATTTGTAATGCTTATTGTCTGTATAATATAAAATATATTTAAAACTATACAGAAAAAATTTGTATAGTTTTTTGTTTTAATAAAGGAGATTTTTTATGTTTAAAACTAAATCTGGATTAATTATTCCAGCTAGAGAAAGCTTAGTGCCAATTGCTCTTAATGGTAATGATGGGGATACTTATAAATACTTAAATTATTGTATAAAATTTTTAAGAACGGAACCGAATATGACGATTGAGAAGTTAGAATATCTTATAAAATATATTTCTCATGAATTACTATTAATACAGTCGAGGCTGTTTATGAAAATAATGAATATAAAGCTTATTTAACGAAGTATATTGAAAATTTAAAATTAAAATCACTTAATTGTGATACTTTTTTAGAATGCATTGAAGCTTTAAGAGAATGTTTTACATTATTTACAAAGAATAATATTGAAGCTTTTGATACTCATGGAAAAAATATAATAGTTAACGAAAAAATATATTTAATTGATTTTGATCGTTTTCAATTCTATTTTGATGATGATTTAGAAATCATTAATAACATATATTATCAAGATTTAATTTTCGATATGATTAAATGGAGTTTTTTAGAAAATATTGTTAATGAAAGTATTATTTTGCCATATGCATCGATGAATAATTCATCAAATGCTGAATATCCATTTGATAAATGGATAAGAGAAAATAAAAATAAACAAGATGTAATTAATTTCTTTGCAAAAGAACTTAGAGAATATAAAACAATGGAAGAATACTTTTTAGATCGTGAAGAATATATACTAAAGAAATGTTTATCTATATAGTTTGAATTTTAAATATTAAAGAATGCTGTAAATCACAGTATTTTTTGTTATCAAAGCCTAAATTTAATAATTAAACAAATGTGTAGTTATATATTTATTTTTTAAAAATTTTAAGGTATACTAAATATTATAGAAGGAGTAAGTTATGAAAATTAAGTTAAGTAAACATTATAAAGTCACATTAATAATAATTAGTATTTTACTCCTGTTTTGTATTACACTTGGAATATCATATGCTTACTGGCAAATAACCCACAAACAAACCGGAAATAATAATATTGCATCTGGTTGTTTTGATGTGACCTTTGAAGAAACAGGAAATGATATTTCTTTATCAAATACATTTCCCGTTTCTGATCAAGAAGGCCTATCATCAGCTCCTTACAAATTTAAAATCAAAAATATATGTACAATTGATACCGAATACTATGTTACCCTAAATTCATTTGGAGCTTCAGATAAAGTATTAAATGAAAACTCAATTAAATATGCGTTTGATTTGAGTTCTAAAAACAGTCCAACACCAAAGATATTAGGAACTGCACCCGAAAACACAGAAACAGGCTATATCAATATTAATAATTTAATTAAATCTTATTACTTAAAAGGTGGACATCTAAGAGCAGGTGAAGAAAGAGAATTTAGTCTTTATCTATGGATAGATAAAGATGCACCTATAAGTGAAATGAATAAAACGTTTTCTTCCAAAATATTTGTCACCAGTATTGCGACCGAAGAAGCACCTTTGATTGCTAATTTAAGAATTGCGCTAAATGGTGATGGTACCACCAATTATTTAAACGGACCTTTGGTAAAAAACACAATCGAGAAACTAGAGTTTGTTGAATCAAATAAAGCACCAACCGATGCAATCGGTTCATGGGATGTCTCTGAGCAACAAAATGGAGCCATTACTGCCTGGTATTATGATAGTGATAAAAATGGCAAATATGAAGTTTACATCGGGCAAGAAGAAGGTGTTGTAGCCAATTCAAATTCTAGTTCTTTATTTCGTTCTTTAGAAAATTTAAATAAACTGAATTTAGACCAATTGATTGTTTCGGATGTAACAAATATGTCTTCAATGTTTTATTGTACTGGATACAATAGTACAATTTTTACACTTGATTTAGGAGATGAATTTAATACATCAAACGTAACAAATATGGGCAGTATGTTTTATGGCACGGGTTATAGTAGTACGGTTTTTACTTTAGATTTAGGCGATAATTTTGATACTTCTAATGCAACAATTATGTCTTCTATGTTTTCTAATGTTGGTTATAGCAGTCTAGTTTTCATTTTAGATTTAGGGAATTTTTTTAATACTTCTAACGTTACAAATATGTCTTATATGTTTCGATATACTGGATATAGTAGTTCAATTTTTGTGCTTAGTTTGGGCGATAAATTTGATACTTCCAATGTAACAACGATGAATTATATGTTTGCTTATATTGGATATAATAGTGAGGTCTTTACTTTATCTTTGAAAAATAAGTTTGATACTTCCAAAGTAACAACTATGGAAAGAATGTTTCATTGGGCAGGACGTAGCAGTACTGTTTTCACTTTAGATTTAGGAGATAAATTTGATACTTCTAATGTAACAAGTATGTCTTGGATGTTTGCTGAAATGGGAAAATTAAGTCTAGTTTTAACATTAAATTTAGGAGACAAATTTGATACTTCTAATGTAACAACTACGGAAAGTATGTTTTGGTATACTGGACATTATAGTACTGTCTTCGCCTTAGATTTAGGCAATAAGTTCGATACTTCCAAAGTAACAAATATGACTAGAATGTTTGGTGCTACTGGATATAGTAGCCCAACCTTCACATTAGACTTAGGAGATAAATTTGATACTTCTAATGTAACAACTATGTATTATATGTTTCAAAATGCTGGATATAAAAGTACTGTCTTCACATTAGATTTAAGAGATAAATTTGATACTTCTAAGGTAACGAATATGGATTATATGTTTAATTATACAGGATATAGCAATCCAGTCTTTACACTTAATTTCGGCAGTAAATTTGATACTTCAAATGTAACCAATATGGAAGGAATATTTTATCGTACTGGATATGGCAATACGAAACTTATTCTTAATTTGAGAACTTTCAGTTTTGATAAAGTTACGAGTTATGATAATATATTTGCTAGTTCTAAAGCGACACAAATAGCTTATGTTAAAAGCGCCACTGATAAAACTTGGGTTAGCGATAAAGGTTTTGCAGGTTCAATCATTGATTGTTCTAGTAATACTTGTCCTTAAGAAACATAAAAATAGTAGAAGGAGTAAATTATGAAAATTAAATTAGATAAAAAATATAAAATCACATTAATAATAATTAGTATTTTACTTCTTTTTTGTATTACGCTTGGAGCATCATATGCTTATTGGCAATTAACCCATAATCAAACTGGAGATAATAATTTGGCAACTGGTTGTTTTGAAGTGACTTTTGAAGAAACAGGAAATAATATTTCATTAACAAACACATTTCCAATTATTGATCAAGAAGGTTTAGAGTTAACTCCATATAAATTTAAAATAAAAAATACTTGTACGATTGATTCTGAGTATTATGTCACACTAAATTCACTTGGGAATACTAATACATTAATAAATGAGAACTCAATTAAATACGCTTTTGATCTCAGTACTAAAAAATATCCAACACCAAAGATTTTAGGAACAGCTTCAGAGAATACGGAAACAAGTGGGATCGATATTGACAATTTAATTAAATCCTATTATTTAAAAGCTGGCTATTTAAGAGCAGGGGAAGAAAAAGAGTTTAGTCTATACTTATGGATGGATCAAGATGCTCCGATGAGTGAGATGAATAAAACTTTCACTTCTAAAATATATATTACCAACGTAACAACTAATAATGCACCATTGATTGCTAATTTAAGAGTCGCAACAGATGGAGATGCAACTACTAATTATTTAAATGGACCTTTAGTAAAAAACACAATCGAGAAACTTGAGTTTGTTGAATCAAATAAAGTACCAACCGATGCAATCGGTTCATGGGATGTCTCTGAGCAACAAAACGGAGCCATTACTGCCTGGTATTATGATAGTGATAAAAATGGCAAATATGAAGTTTATATAGGACAAGAAGAGGGAGTAGTTGCCAATCCCAATTCAAGTAACTTATTCCGGAATTTAGAAAATTTAGATAAACTAAACATAGAATATTTGATAGTTTCAGATGTAACAAATATGGGTTATATGTTTGCGTATACGGGAAATAATAGCCTTGTTTTTACGCTTAATTTAGGGAAAAGTTTTGATACTTCTAAAGTATTAAATATGAATTCTATGTTTCGATATACTGGGCAAAATAGCCCAATATTTACATTAGATTTAGGTAATCAATTTAATACTGTTAATGTAAAAAGTATGGCTTATATTTTTAAAGCTACTGGATATAGTAGTACTGTATTTACCTTAGATTTAGGAAAAAATTTTGATACTTCTAATGTACCTGATATGACTGAAATGTTTTCTTATACTGGATATAGTAGTACAGTTTTTACATTAGATTTAGGAGACAATTTCAATACTTCCAAGGTAACAAACATGCGAAGCATGTTTGTTAATACTGGTTATAGTAGCACCGCCTTCACCTTAAATTTAGGAGAACAATTTGATACTTCCAATGTAACAGATATGTCTTATATGTTTTCTCAAACTGGCTATAGTAACAATGTTTTTACCTTAGACTTAGGTGATAAATTTAATACTTCTAAGGTAACTACGATGCAACAAATGTTTTATGCAGCTGGATATAGTAGTACCGTCTTTACTTTAAACTTGGGCGATAAATTTAATACCACGAGTGTAACAAATATTCAAGGCATGTTTCAATATACTGGGAAAAATAGTTTAGTATTCACTTTAAATTTAGGTATAAACTTTGATACCTCAAAGGTGACAAATTTTAATAATGTGTTTCAACAAACCGGATATAACAGCGCTATTTTCACTTTAGATTTAGGCGATAAATTTGATACTTCCAATGTAATAAGTATGAATTTTATGTTTAATGGCACTGGTCGTAATAGTTCTGTTTTTACCTTAAAACTAGGAAACAAATTTAATACTACCAATGTAACAACCATGATTGGTATGTTTTATCAGACTGGATATAATAATTCGAATCTTATCCTTGATCTAAGAACGCTTAATTTTGATAAGGTCACGAGTTATGATAATATATTTGCTGATTCCAAAACAACTCATACTGCTTATGTTAAAAATGCCAGTGACAAAACATGGATTAGCGATAAAGGTTTTAAGGGTTCAATCATTGATTGCTCGAGCAATACTTGTTCATAAACATCAAATTAATTTTTGATGTTTTTTTCAAGGAAAAATAATTTTTAGATAGTTATATATAGATATATATTTATTTTTAATCAATTTAAGGTTATAATAAAACCATAGAGGATGATATCATGAAACAAAAAATCAATAAAAATTACAAAATCATATTGATTATAATCGGTAT
>Ga0153942_1000572_pt1 | contig 14529 bp, 18 predicted proteins | sample TSNJ026MetaG_FD_104731 | JGI IMG/M metagenome (GOLD analysis project Ga0153942, IMG submission 104731) | Attine ant fungus gardens microbial communities from New Jersey, USA - TSNJ026 MetaG | ecosystem: Host-associated > Fungi > Mycelium > Unclassified | place: USA: New Jersey, Brendan T. Byrne... | reverse complement strand
GTGTGCCCCCCGGTTTCGCCCCCGGGACGGGGGCGGTTTAGGGAAATCCTCCGGCGAAGTGAATTCGCCTTCGGAGAATTACGAATTAAGAGCCTTGGAGGTTTTGTCTACAGGCTGGGATCTGCTGCATTTAAATGCAGCAGGTATTTTTTTATATACAATGCGCTATTTTCGTTCACTACAGCCATTTATTTGCCCAAAGACCCAATACCGCACGAACGTAAAATGTACAGTTGGCCAAATTTGCAGTGCAATTATTGTCTATTTTGTAATATTGACACAGGTAAAATAATTATAATATAATATACACATGTAAAATAATTTATTCGTGTATATTAAAAATTGCTTCATTCTGCTGTAAGGGGATGTGTGTTGGGTATGGATAAGATCAATAAAGCTATGACCGCCGAAGAAGCCGTTTCTTCGTTCGTACGGGACGGTGACTTAATTGCCATTGGCGGGTTCGTGACAAACCGCAGGCCATACGGCCTGATCCGTGAGGTAATCCGTCAGCGGCGGCGGGATTTGTATGTGGAAAGCGGCGCCAGTGGCGGAGATGTCGATATGCTGATCGGCGCGGGATGTGTAAAAGCCATCATATGCAGTTACATAGCAAATTCCGGATTCACACAGGTGTGCAGACGTTTCCGCGCTGCAATTGAAAGCAACGCGATCCTGTTCGACGATCTTTCTCTGGATGTTCAAACGATTGCCTACCACGGAGCGGCTTTGGGGCTTAGCTATGTCCCCATCAAAAATATGATCGGCTCCGATCTTGTCAGCAAGTGGGGAATCTCCGCGGAGGAACGGGTCAAGCACGATAAGCTGCCAAACCAAAAGCTTATACTCATGGAGGACCCTTTCGATCCGGGCACCACCGTCTGCTGTGTCCCGACCCCCAAAATCGACGTCGCTTTTTTGCATGTGCAGAAGGCCGCGAAAGACGGTACCTTTCAGATTCATGGGCCGGGCTTTCAGGATCTGGATATCGCCATGGCGGCTAAACGCACCATCATCTCGTGCGAGGAAATTGTAGATACCGAGGAATTGCGGCGCCACTCCGCGGAAAACACATGCACCGGCCTTTGCGTCGACGCAGTTGTGCACCAGAGGCACGGGGCACATCCAAGCCAATGCTTCGGTTACTACGATTACGACCCGAAATTCCTGCGCATGTATGACGTTGCGAGCCGTACACAGGAACAATTCGACGTTTTTCTCGAAGAGTATGTATACTGCTGCGCCACACAGGAAGAGTATCTGGAAAAATTCACGGCGGAGCAACTAATCAGCTTGACAGTAGACCCGGTGCTGGGGTATAAGCCCGGACTGAAACGATAGAGTGAAAGGAGCAAAAATGCGATGGATTGGACTCCAAAGCAAATGATGGCAATTGCATTATCCCGCCTGATCGAGGATGAGAAACTCTATGTTATCGGTACGGGTCTCCCCCTTCTGAGCGCCACACTCGCCAAAAACACCCATGCGCCGAATGCAAAGTTCATTTTTGAGACTGCGCTGTTTGAAGGCTCCCCGCTGGAGGTTCCCACAAGTGTGTCCGACATGCGAATCAATTACAAAGCGTCGGTTCTATGGCCACAGTACCGCTATTTCGGCTTTCTTTCACTGGCTGCCAGCCGCGGTATGATTGCAAGCGGATTTCTTGGCGGCGCGCAGATCGATCCTTATGGCAATCTGAACTCCACAAGCATCGGAGACTACTTTCATCCCGATGTGCGCTTCACCGGATCGGGCGGCGCAAACGGCATCGCCACCTACTGTAATTCGTTTATCATCATGAAGCATGAAAAACGTCGTTTTGTGGAGAAGGTTGACTATATCACAAGCCCCGGATGGATCGACGGGCCGAATGGCCGCAGCAAGCATGGGCTTATGCCGGACTGCGGACCGCTGGCGGTCATTACCGAAATGGGGGTCATGCGTTTTGGGGATGATAAACGGCTTTACTTATCCGAGTTTTTTCATGGAGTCACAGCAAAACAGGTAGCCGATAACACCGGTTTCTCACTCGATGTCTCTCGTGCGGTCGAAAGTGCTCCTCCCGATTTGGATGCGCTGAGGATTCTGGTGGAACAGGTGGATCGAACGAGATTGATGATATAGGGGCGAAAGACAATGACATGTCAGAATGCCTATCGAGCTAAACTGAAAACGCCACAGGAGGCGGTTCTCTGCGTGAACAGCGGCGACTGGGTTGATTATGGCGCCGCACACAATTTTCCGACCTTGCTGGATCGCGCCCTTGCCAAAAGAAAAGGTGAGCTTAAGGATGTAAAAGTGCGGACAATGCTCGCACAGCAAGCGGTACAGGCGGTGGAATCCGACCCCGCGCAGGAATCCTTTCGCTTATACAGCGGTATGTACGACAAGGTGGAACGCGGCTATGCGGACAAAGGCCTTTGCGAATTCATGCCGGTCACTTATGGAAATCTTTCACGTCTGTACCGAACGCACATCCATGTTGACGTCGCGATGGTCAGTGTTTCGCCGATGGATCGGCACGGCTATTTTTCCTTTTCGCTTACAAACTGCGCGGCAAAGGTGCTTACCGAGTGCGCGGGCAAGGTGATTGTCGAGGTGGATGAGCATCTTCCCCGTGTAATGGGCGGAGCAGACCACTGCATTCATATCGACGAAGTTGACTGCGTTATAGAAGGAGATCACGCCTGCCTGCCGGTTGCGGCACCGGTGAAACCTTCCAAGGAGGATCTTTCGATTGCAAAGCATATTGTAGAGCAAATCCCGGACGGTGCGGTTTTGCAGCTTGGAATCGGCGGAACACCGGCCGCGGTCGGCCGACTGCTGGCAAACTCCGATAGGAAAGATCTTGGCATGCATACCGGGTTGCTGGTGGACGCCTATCTTGATATGTACAGGAACGGACGCCTCACCAACCGCAAAAAGAGTGTGGATAAGGGCCGCGGCGTTTGGACAATGTGTATTGGCTCACAGGAGCTGTATGACTGGACGAAAGAAAATCGGGGACTTTCATCCTGCCCTGTTTCCTACACGCACGCGGCCGCAACAATCGCGAAGATTGACCGTTTTATCTCTGTCAATGATTGTATAGAAGTCGACCTCTTCGGGCAGGTTAACGCCGAATCATCCGGCACGCGCCAGATCAGCGGGACAGGCGGGCAACTCGATTTTCTCATGGGCGCTTTCCTCTCCGAGGGAGGAAAGGGGTTTATATGCGTTAAATCCACCTATTCAACGAAAAATGGCGAAGCGGTTTCCAGAATTGTTCCCAGGCTACCGGAGGGAAGCATCGTGTCCGATCCACGCAGCCAATCGAATTATCTTGTTTCAGAGTATGGGATTGTTAATCTGGCAGGTCTGTCGATCCGGGAACGGGCGGAAAAAATCATTTCGCTGGCACATCCCGATTTCCGTGACGGACTGGAGCGAAATGCCGCTGAAATGGGAATCTGGCGGTAGAAAATGAACACTATATGGTGAAAGGGGCAATATCGCCATGCAAGCAAGTACAATAGCGATTATCATCATCATTCTGACAATTGTCATGTATGCGACAGAGGTCATACCCATCTCAATCACGGCATTAATATCCTGCCTTGCCATGAGTATTGTCGGCGCGGCCAAGTATTCGACAGCGTTTTCCGGATTTTCCCACGATGTGACGATGATGGTTGCCGGTATGATGGTTGTCGGGGATTGCCTTTTTGAAACCGGCGCCGCGGAATACATTGGTTCCCGGCTGGTGAAAATGTTCGGCCGGACTGAAAAAGGCTTTATAACTATTTGTATCGCGGTAACGGCACTCTTATCCTCTTTTCTCAACAACAGCGCTACGGCCGCGATGATGATGCCGATTATGGCTTCCTCCGTGGCGGCCTCCAAGGGAATCCTGACAAAGAAGCACTCGTTCATGGCCGTTGGATTCGCGGCAATTGCCGGCGGCGGATGCACCCTAATCGGTTCGACGCCGCAGCTGATTGCGCAGGGCATGATTGCCGAGGCAGGAGGCGCGACTTGTGGATTCTTTGACTATCTTCCCTCCGGCCTGATCAAGGTCGGCCTCCTGCTCATCTACTTCGTGACTATCGGTTACTTCCTGATGAAAAAGGTGTTTACATTTGAGGAGGTAAAAAGTGAAGCCGTCGCCTCGGAGGAAGCTGCTGCGGAAACGCGATTGACTGTTAAAATGATAATCTCCATCCTGATATTGGCCGGATGCATCGCCGGTTTCATCACACAGCTGTGGAGTTATGGAACCGTTTCCATGGTGGGCGGGGTTCTCTGTGTGATAACCGGATGTTTGCCCGCAAAAAAGCTGTTCAAGCAACTGGATTGGAGTACCATTATCGTGGTGGCCGGCGGTCTTGGATTCGCGTCCTGCCTGTCCGAAAGCGGGGCGGGAATTGTCATCGCCAACTGGCTCATCGGTCTGATAGGCAGAAACGCAAGCCCTTGGCTCATTCTTGCGGCGTTGGGATTACTGGCGAGTATATTTGGAAACATCATGTCCCATTCGGCGACAACCGCGATCTTGTGCCCCATCGCGTTATTTATGGCGAAAGACCTCGGAATTGACCCGCGCACAATGGGGATGTGTATTGTCATCTTCTGCAACATTACATATTGCACGCCAATTTCAACTCCTGCGAACACACTGACACTGGTAGCGGGATACCGGTTCATGGATTATGTAAAGGTGGGAGGGGTTCTTAATGTCATAACCTACGCCGCAACTGTGGCAGTCCTTCCGCTGCTGTTTAGTCTGTAAATCTTTTCGGCCGATTGTGCGGCGCGCAAAACAAAGTGCCGTAATTTTATAAATAAGGAGACAAGAATATGAAAGAGCTGTTGATGCCAAAGCTGGGGGCGGCCATGGAAATCGGGATGATCACAGAATGGCTTGTCGCGGTCGGAGATGAGGTGAAAAAAGGGGATGACATATGCGAGATTACGACAGAAAAAATTACCAATACCATCCCCTCTGTCTGGGACGGCGTAGTGGAAAAGCTACTATTCGAGGAAGAAGATGAGGTGAAATGCGGAGAAGTTATCGCATTGATCCGAGAAGCGTGACAGGAGGCGGACATGGAACAGAGTGACAACATTCGGATTCTGAAGCGGGTACCTTTTAGCGGTGTCCGCAAGGTTATTGCGGCGAACCTGGAAAAGGCGAAAGACATTGTGCCTACAAGCAGCTTTATACGCGTAAACACGAGTGGATTGGCACGCGTCAGGGAAGCGCTTGCCGTTCAGGGGCATAAGGTCGGATATACGCCGCTCTTTTTCAAGATTACGGCATACGCGCTCGGCCAAAGCCCCTTTATGAACGCTTCCCTTGTCGGATCAAGGCTGGAGCTGTATGAATCGGTAAACATAGGTATGGCTGTGGCCACCGGGAACGGCCTTCTTGTCGTGCCGGTAATCCGTGACGTCGATCGGAAAAACATACTCGAGATCGCCGGCGATATCAAAAAAACAGTAAAGCTTGCAAACGAGAATCAGTTGCAGATGGAAGATTTTGAAGGGGCGACCTTTTCTATTTCCAACCTGGGGATGTATCACATTGATGGCTTTGCGCCGGTCGTGGTTCCGCCGCAGGTGGCTATTCTCGGGATTGGCAATATCAAACAGGAGCCTGTTGTGAACAGTGACGGACAGATTGTCGCACAGCCCGTGGCGTACATTTCACTAAACACCGACCACCGGTACGTCCTCGGCAGCCATGTGATGGATTTTTATCAGGCTTTCCGCGGTGCAATGGAAAATCCGGAGCCAATCCTGATGCCGTAAACGTCCGGCGGGGTCAAAACGGGGGAGCAAATACAAGAGGAGGCGGATTATGGTTAAGATTGATTTTACCGGACGCACCGCTATTATCACCGGAGCAGCGGGAGCCATCGGCAGTGGTATTGCGAAGGTTTTCGCGAAAGCAGGCGCGTCGCTTGCTATTTGCGACATGCGGGAGGATGCGCTTATAGAGGCCGCCGGCCGTCTGCGCACACAGTTCAGTACTCGGGTAGAGCCCTATTTGCTGAACATCACGGACACGGAAAACATTTATCAGGTTTCTGACAAGGTAGCAGCCGATTTCGGTGGGATAGATTTTTTCATTCACAGCGCAGGCGCTGCGTCTGCCGCAAATGGAGACGGCGGGAAATTCAACGATGTGTCGATGGAAGCGGCGGAAACATTGGTACAGACCAACATAATGGCTACCGGGCACTTTATGAAGTCGGTCCTTAAACACATGCTGCCAAGATCATTTGGCCGGATCGTACTGGTTGCTTCTATCGCCGGAAGGTACGGCGTGGACCATATGCCGTGGTACGGCGCCACGAAAGCGGCCATGATCCATTTGGCTCAGACGGTTGCGCGAAGTCATGCCAAGGAGGGCATTACATGCAATGCAATATGTCCGGGCGTCGTGATGTCCGGCATGATGAAAGAAAGGATGCGCCTTGCCGCGAAACGCGACGGCTGTACTTATGAAGAAGCGTTTCATCGGTTTATCGATGGCTGGTGTCCGCAGGGCGAACCACAGGAGCCGCAGGATATGGGAAATGCCGCCGCGTTTTTTTGCAGCGATCTTGGCCGCCATGTGAACGGGCAGACACTGAACGTCTGCGGGGGCGCACGGGTAAACTGATGTTTTGGCCATATTAGGAGCCGAAAGTCCGCCTTGCACCGCGAAAAATATCCTCGCAACCATTTCGTCCATTTTCAAGTTGGTTGACTATACATAAGGAAAAATGGGAAAGGGAGTGTATATAGTTGGAGTACACAAAAGAACAATATCTGCAGATATATGGATGGCTGTATTTTTCCCGGAGGTACGAAGAGCTGTCGATTGAGTATATGCTTGCCGGCAAGGGAAAGGTCATGTACCATTTGGCAACCGGGGAAGAAGCGGTCTCCATCGGAATCTATTCCGTCCTTGGCGAGGACGATTGGCTGGTGCCGCACTTCCGGGCACGGCCAATGATTGCGCTTCGGTATGGTCTTAGGGACTTCGCGGCCGAAGTCCACTCCAGAAGCAACGCGCCTCAGCTTGGCCTTGCGGGTGGCTCGCACTTTATGCACTTTGAAAATCGCGTGATGATTCCATCCGCAATGATCGGCCAACCGGTGGCATACGGCGCGGGTATTGCCTTATCCATGAAGATGGACAAAAAACCGGGCTGTGTCGTCATCGGCGTTGGAGATGGCGGACTGAATGAAGGCGTCGTCTTTGAAACCCTTAACATGATCGCCGCATGGAAGCTTCCAGTCGCGTTTTATATCCAAAACAACAGCCTTTCCATCTCGACGGATCATTCCGCTGCCACTGGCCTTACCAATTTAGCCGACAGGGCCAAAGGGTACGGCCTGCCTTCCGCTTCCTATGACGGAAACGATGTGTTCCTCGTGGCGGAGGTCATGAGGGAAGCGGTCGAAAGGGCGCGTTGCGGCGAGCCGTCTGTGACGGAATTCTTTACCACGCGCTGGGAAGGGCACTTTTACGGAGACCCGTCGGTCTACCGCAATCCCGCTGTCGTGGAGAAAGCGAAGGAAGAACGTGATGGCGTAAAGAACAACAGGAATTTCCTGCTGGGCAACCACATCGCAGCGGAGAAAGAGCTGCTTGCAGTTGAGATGGAGCAGGAGCGGTTGATCCGCGATTCATTCGATTATGCCTTTGAGAGCCCGGAACTGACACGGGATGAGGTTCGCGATCCGAAGCTTGTATGGGCATTGGAGGGTACAAAATGAAAACAAGGAAAATGGCGGCAAACAAGGCCATCAACGCCGCGCTGCGCGAAGAGATGTATCGTGACGACAATGTATATGTAATTGGCGAAGACGTCGGAGAATTCGGCGGCATCTGGGGAGCCACGGCCGGTTTGCTTAATGAGTTCGGCAAGGAGCGCGTTATCTGCACCCCCATGAGTGAAATGGCATTCGGCACAATGGCTGTCGCAACTGCTCTTATGGGCAAACGCCCCGTGGTTGACATGATGTATGCCAACTTTGCCAGCATCTTCTATGAAAGCATTGCGCTCGAGGCCGCCCAAATGCGGTTTTTGTCGGGAGGCAAGAAAAGTGTTCCCATTGTTTTTCGCGGGGCGCAGGGAATTTCGGGCGGCGGCGGCGCGTTCCACTCACAATGCGTTGAGAGCTGGTTCTTGGGGCGTCCCGGCCTGATTGTCATGTGCCCTTCGACCGCGCTGGACGCCTATGGCATGTTGAAGACCGCAATCCGCAATGACAATCCGGTTCTCTTTTTGGAGAACATCCGCCTTTATGCGGACCGTGAAACCGTCCCGCCGGTCGAGGAAAACTATACCGTTCCGGTAGGCAAGGCGCGCATATTCCGGGAGGGTACGGATGTCACGGTTATCGCAAGTCAGCAGATGCTCAAGCTTTCCTTGCGAGTCGCAGACGAGATGGAAGAGCAAGGAGTCAGTACGGAGGTCATCGATCCCAGAACAATTTGGCCTTATGATATTGATACATTTTGCGATTCCGCCAGAAAAACCGGGCGCGTAATCGTTGTCCACGAAGGATACAGGGCAGGCGGCTATGGCGGTGAATACTCCGCTGCCATCACGGAGCGTTGTATGAAAGCGCTGAAAGCGCCTGTGACTCGAATTGGCGGATGTAACACCGTAATCCCGGCAGGTTTGCTGGATGCACATGTCGTGCCGAATGAAGAGGAAGTACGGAACGCGATTTGGCAGCTCATGAAAAGTCAATGATGACTGGCATATACATTTAGCCGATTATTTGCAAGTGAAAAGGCGGCTCCCATTTTGGAAGCCGCCCTGCTTTCAGGGAACGCTGTTTGTTTCAGGCAGGGCGCTTTGTTCCGGTGGAGCCGGCAGTATAAATGGCGTAGATCAATTATTATGGAGGGCATAAGAAATGTCAGAATTCGATGTTGCAATTGTTGGTGGCGGTCCCGGAGGCTATGTCGCGGCGATTCGGTCAGCGCAGCTGGGGCTTAAAACAGTTTTAATTGAACGGGATGCGGTTGGCGGTACTTGCCTGAATATCGGCTGCATTCCCACCAAGACTCTTGCTAAAAACGCTGAACTGATACATGAAATTGAGAGTTCCGGGAATAGAGGCCTCATCATTGATAATCCAGTCATTGATATGCCAAAAACGATATCGATGAAAAACAATATAGTCGCCCAACTCGTCGGTGGTGTGCGGATATTGCTCAAAAGGAACGGCGTCACATTAATAAAAGGAGATGCCCGGGTCTTGTCCGGGACCTCAATTTCAGTAAATGAAGAAGAGATTAAATTTGATCATTTGATTATAGCAACCGGATCTTCAAACAGCATTCCCCCCATTCCGGGGCTTGACCGGCCTGGCATCCTTACGTCAACAGAAATACTGGAGCTTAAATATGTCCCCAAAAACCTGCTTATAATTGGTGGCGGGGTGATTGGCTGCGAGTTCGCAACTATTTTTAACAGCTTCGGAAGCAAAGTCACCATTGTGGAGGCAATGCCATACATTTTACCGCTTATGGACGCGGACGTCTCAACTGCCATGAAGAAGGGTTTCACTTTAAGCGGGATCAAGGCGTTAACGAACTGCAAGGTCACTGGTGTGAAGAAAAAGGATGATTCGTATGCGGTGATGCTACAAGGTGCCGACGAAGAGATCGTCAGTGTGGATGAAATTTTAGTCAGTGTTGGAAGAAAGCCTAATCTGGGCGGTCTTGATGGGATAAATCTGGAATTTGAGAACCAATACATCAAGGTCGACGATCATATGCGTACAAATCTCAAGAATATATATGCCATAGGCGACGTAACCGGAAGAATGCAGCTTGCACATGTGGCGAGCGCACAGGGAATCATCGCGGCGGAAAATATAGCAGGGAAACAAAGCCGCATGTCCTATAGCGCGATTCCGAGCTGCGTTTATACAATACCTGAAATCGGATCGGTCGGCTTAACGGAAGCACAGGCCAAAGAGCAATATGATGCGATATCCATTGGTAAGTTTCCTATGTCGGCTTGCGGAAAAGCAATCGCGATGGGGACCGAGAACGGTTTTGCGAAAATAATTGCCGCGAAAAAGGACGGCAAGCTGCTTGGTTGTCATATTGTTGGTCCCAACGCAACAGAGGTTATCAGCGGAGCGGTGGCGGTTATGCAGAGTCAGGGAACAATAGAGGATATCAGCCATATCATACATGCTCATCCCACAATAAGCGAAAGCGTTCTGGAGGCAGCCCGCGCTGCCATGGGCGATCCAATACATATTATGTAATGGGTCATGTTCTACAAGAGTTGTTAGTATTATAGTTGTAACACGAGCGATAATATGATCAGCTGGCTTCAAGGAGGCCAGAGAGATGACAGATGGCAAGCCGTGTCTGGGTCAACATATGAGCTGGCTTGACGGAAAAAATGCCGATTTGGTACGAACAAAAAAAGGAGCATAGTACCATGCTTTATTATGAGTCCGCAAGCACAGACCCATATTTCAATCTGGCTATTGAAGAATACATATTCGAAAAAATGGATCGAAGCAAATCATACTTTTTGCTCTGGCAAAATGAAAACACCATTGTTGTAGGAAAATATCAAAATACTGCGGAGGAGATCAATCAGGAATATGTCGACAAGCATAGTATTCATGTGGTGCGCAGGCTTTCCGGTGGCGGAGCAGTGTATCATGACGCGGGCAACTTGAATTATACGTTTATTGTGGATCAAGACAGTAACCCGGGCTTTGACTTTGAAGTGTTTGTTGTGCCAGTTATCAAAACCTTAGAGAAAATTTACGTCAGTGCGACTTTTAGCGGCCGCAATGATCTGACAATAGACGGAATGAAATTTTCGGGCAATTCCCAATATGCAAAGAATGGGCGTCTCCTTCATCACGGCTGCATTATGCTGAATTCCAACCTGACAAACGTAGCGGACGCACTCAAGGTTAAGACAGCAAAATTTGCGTCCAAAAACAGCAAATCCGTCCGCAGCCGCGTCACGACAATCAATGCAAATGCTCCCAATCCCGTCACAATGGAGCAATTCAAAAGACTGCTAAAGGAAAGCATCTTGGAGTCCGGCAGAATAGAACCCGTTATCCTAACTGAACAGCAATTGGAAGAGATCTCCAATCTGCGAAATCAAAAATATGCCACTTGGGACTGGAACTACGGTTCATCGCCTGCATATAACATGAAGCGGGAAAAGAAATTTGACACGGGCGTGGTAACCGTCTATCTGCATGTGGAAAGGGGCCGCATCAAGGATATCCGATTCTACGGAGACTTTTTCGGGAACGGGGATCTACGCGATCTGGAAGCATCTATGATTGGCCTCGCTCTGGATGAGTACTTGGAGCAAGTTCTCGTCCAATTGAATATCAATTATTACATGGCCGGAATCACCGCACATGACCTATATATATTGCTGATGTATTAACACTACAGTTGTAAATACAACAATTGTCTTTTACGATGACAAAACATGGCAACAGTCTGATGGTGACGACGCCAGGCAAGCCAGTGCAAAGCAAAAGCATCCGAAAGGAAAACGAAGATCGAATCAGAAACAAACCGCCAAAGGAATTTACGGATTTCACATTTTGATACAGGAATTAAAGACCCCGCCCCTTTTTAAAGCCTGTCATACTCTCTGATGCAGGAAGTTCAATCGCAGTGTGAAACGCAAGATTATCCTGTGTCTGGAACTTCAGCACTGTAAGAAGGGCGTGAGCAAGCGGGGAAAACTCATTGATAGTCCGGATGATTTCGTCATAGCCCGCGACTTCGCCCTCCAGCATATCAGTCCGGAAGGGATCACATACGCCGTTTGCCATGATTTCCGGTTCCCCGGCAGCCTGTTCATATGCCAGATCCTCGTCGACGACAACAGTTTGTGAGATATCCCAGACGGATATCCTGCGAAAGTTCTTTTCCTTTTTGCTTTTCTTTGCGATCTTCTGGATAACGGTCTCTTCCTCGTCCTTCTCGGCGAAGCGGGCGTTGATCCGCAATCCCTTCTGATTTGCAACACGCCCGACCTTCTTCCAGGCCTGGAAGCCCATCACTTTTGTGGCGTGGGGGCATTGCTGCAGTATCAGGAGGACGTTGCGATAGGAGTAGGTTGGATTATTGGCGATAAAGGAGAGAAAGCGGTGGTATTCCTCGCTGGAAAATACCGCGTCCAGCCCATCCTGGAGCATCTGGCTATACGATTTGACATTGACTTCCTGATCTTTCAATACAAAAACCTGCCTTTCCTGTAATAAAAAAGCCGCGCCGGGCGGTATGCCCGGTGCAGCTTGTTTCCCGTTTGGCCGGTATCACCGGCAGGAGGGTATATTAGTCCGACAAATCATTTTGCCACCACGGCCACGGAACCATGTTTCGCACGACACGAAGCGCATTCCCATACCCGAACCAACTCGCCATCCTCCACTGCCGGCGGCATCAAATCCAGCCCCGCCATACAGGATGGACAATATTCACCCTCCGATTCCTCGTTGGTAAAAGTCAGAGTATTTTCATTCTTGTCATATCTAGCCATATTCGGCCTCCTTGTCATTGTTGCATTCAAGATTATTTACTTCCGGGAAAATGACGATGTACTGCTTTGCGCTCAGATCATAGGGCATTCCTCCCTTTCGGCATCCAGAGCGTCTATAATCAACTGGATATTCCGCCCGGTATCAGGATATGTTTCGCCGTCATGCTCAAGCTTGTATGCGAGAGCGGAGCGGATCAAATCAAGCTGTGCGCAGTCAAAAATCAGTTCTTTCGGGATGAGGCCGGAGCACCCGGCAAAATCCCGCATGGCTCCGCTGATACTTTCTGTGTAATGGCCGTGATCGACCTGCCGGTTGCGGTCATACCGCCATGTGACAAAATGCAGGCCGCGTTCTCCGTCGTCCCACGCTGCCAATATGATGCCGTTCCATTCCAGAAGCTTGCGGAAACGGGAAGCAACCTCCATGTCAGGCGAAGACTGTTCCCACGCTGCGGTCACCATGCTCGTTTCATCGCGGATAGACTTGATTACAGGCAGGAGAAAACGGCTGTCCCCGTTATAATGGACAAGATACTCGTCGTCCTCGTATGTTACGAAAAGGCGCGAATATTCGGGAGAAATTGTCACCCGATTCTGTTCCTTGTCATAAAAAGCCTTTGAAAATCCCGCTTTGCGGAGCTCGGATAAAAAGAATCGCACAAATAGCTCATTCATAAAATTAGCCCCTTATCAATTACTGTTTTTTCTATCCCATAACGCTCATTCCTGTCAATCCGCAGTCGCCGCCGCTGCAAAACGCTATTTCCACGGCGCTGCGGACGGTAAAGGTGTGCGTATCGAGCGCCTGCTGCGCCACATCCCGGGATTTGTAATATCCCTCGGATAAGCGGCAATAGGAACCTTCTTCGTCCATGGTACCTATGTAATACCCGGCAAGATTGCCACTTAGGACCTTTAGCTCATAACCCTTTTTGCATATCTTCTGTTCCGGCATGATATCCTCCTTCAAAATAACAGAAAAAGCCGCTGATACAATACTTCTGTATCAGCAGCTTTATCCAATCGGTATTTATTTTTTTCTTTTATTGATTATTCGGTTTCAAAATAATGGCAAAGAAATCGCCTCAATAACAACTCATCTAGCCCAGTTAATAAACCGAAGATCATCAATTACCTCAAAATGCTTTACATTATCTGTAACCAGTGTATAGTCCCTATTGATGCAAAAAGCAGCAATTAAAATATCTGTATCCTCGACGGGTCGGCCACGTTGGCGTTGGGTATCATATATTTTTGCCGCTGCATCCATACTGCCTTTTCCCATATCTTCTACACCGAGCATATTGCAGATGCCTTCAAATGCCTCCAACTTTTTTGGTGCATTGTTAGCCATAAGGCCGCGCTTCACCTCATAGTATACGATTGGTGGAATTATAACTCGATTCCCTTTCTGCAGTTCTGAACGGACACTGCGCATCAGACTCTCCTGACCTTTTAGGATAAAGGAGATGATGTTGGTGTCGAGTGCAAACACTGTCATAGATCCACCTCGCGGTTGAGATGTATGCGTTCAAAATCCGGAACCGATTCATCCTCCGCAGCCTTAATTTTACTAAAGAAACTATCCCATGCCGCTAAATCATTCATTGCGGGGAATCGAGGCGCTTCGTCTAACACCGTCAGAATAACCCGTTTTTTATCCGGAATCTTGAAATTCCCCAACGGAATAAATTGACCATTTTCAAAATATCCTTGATATGCTTCCATTATAAACAACCCCTTTCATAGAATTCTTTTCATACAGCATCAAGAATGATAGTATTCCCGAGCACTTTATCAGGCAATTCCAATCCATAGAAGGAACTGCCCTATTATTATTCTTCTGCAAAAACGTCTTGCAGATTAATTGCGCTCATCACCCAATGTAGTGGAAGAAATACTCGCCAAGCAAATGCAGGTTGGCTGATGTACGCAAGTATATCATAGCAACTAAGTTGTCAACGTTGCGAAAACCGAAGCAGCGGCGGAT
>Ga0153942_1000571_pt1 | contig 14531 bp, 17 predicted proteins | sample TSNJ026MetaG_FD_104731 | JGI IMG/M metagenome (GOLD analysis project Ga0153942, IMG submission 104731) | Attine ant fungus gardens microbial communities from New Jersey, USA - TSNJ026 MetaG | ecosystem: Host-associated > Fungi > Mycelium > Unclassified | place: USA: New Jersey, Brendan T. Byrne... | reverse complement strand
GAAAGAAAGAGGCCCTCAGGGTACTAATAAAAGGTGGTATGGCTGAATCCATGGTTTTTTTGTTCATCGTCGTCCGGGAAACCCATACCGAGTCTATGTTCCCTTCCTTTTTCGAAGGTCATCCTTCGTCCCTTGCGTTCGGTTCAGTGGTCCCTCTAAGCGGCTTGCGCACATCGACTTGGCATTCCCTCTGTGAGCTTTGAACCTACGCCATTCCTGGATTAAGTGGGGATTATGTCAGTTATATTCTGCTTCCAAGTTCGCCGTCATACCTTGATTTTTGGCACTTGATTCGATACACTTTAATGTTTTAACTCCATCCGGAATTTCTCTAAATTACTGCTGATTTACCTTCGTCGTGGCTGTGGTGATCAAGCTGGCACATATAGGAGTCTGGAGTCTTTTCGTGTCTTCTATCTCTCTACCTTGCTGATTTTGACTTAAGTTCATTCGATCGGACTGGAAGAACACCCCTGCCAAACTGATTCGTTCGAACTTAGAAAAAGATCCCAGGTGGGTCAGTTTTCCCTGCTTATTGAACCCTCTTCCGAAGCCATTGTCGCTGCTCACTGATTCGCCACTTGGCTACATCTCCCTCGACCGGTTGATGTTCTTAATCCGGCTTCTTTTCCATCGCACATAATCCTCATACAAAGGAGCTTCAACGATGGGTATGCCCCACAACTCACAAACCTCCAGACAAGAGGAAGATATCATGATGGCTTAGTTGTTGTACTTTTGGAATGTCAGCAGTATTTCAAAGTTATAATCTAGCTTATTTATTTCTCAAAATATGTTCTAAATCGGTATGTTAGTCGCTAGTTCCCAATATCATTGTATTCGCCTGCCACAATCCCCCCTCAATCAACACATCAGCATACACACATACAAAATCATGTGCAACTCCAGAACCGCCCATCCGACGCCGAATTCTTGACGTACATCATGACTGTACAAACTCAGTGTTTTAGCTTCGAGTTCAAATTTTACATTCAATTAGCCACGAACCAATTCAACACCATTACGCCACAAAGGTCTGGCCAGACCCTGGTCTCTTACGGAATCGAGTGCTTCTGTGGTCCTCACGACACAAAGCTTGGTATTGACAGCCACGCCACCTCGTTCTCTTCTTCTTTTGCGAGAGCCAGCCACTATCATCACCCCATTCAGACTTTCACTCGAAGCCACTTAAAAATAATAACAATAACATGGATTATTTTATTAAATGAGTCCACGTAACGGTGGCATATCTACCGCCACCGCTTCTCTTACTTCTCCGAGAAACCAGGTCTCTCTCGACTCTCCTTTCGGTTCACACTCTATAAAGTCCCCAAAGTTGCGAGAGTTTCGGTCCAACCTTCTCATTCACGAAGCAGAAGTATCTAAGAAGGGGAGGAAGAGTGGAAGGGAAAGTCAAAAGTTAATCACACGCTGTACCAATGCAGTCTCGTACAACTCAAAGCAGTTCACCTGGAACGTCCAGTCCACTATATCAGACGTGAAGTTTTGAGCATCTCTAGTTTTAGCATCATGGTTTAGATACGACTGATATTTTGACACTATTACCTGAAAGCTCCAGAATCGGTCGTAAATGAAGCAAATGGAGTAATGGAATAAATACCGTGGCTACGGCGAGCCCCATTATTGTAGTCAGAATACCCTGTCTCTACTGCATGTACGGTCCTTCTCCTTCTCCAAAACTCATTGTTAACACGAGATATGTATATTAGGCTCTGATCACAGAAAGACTGGCAGCATCCAGTAGAATCCATGATCTCTAAGAGACGTGTCGAGGGAAGATAGACTTCGCAAGTGGTAAGAACCTATTTTTGCATCTCAGCCTAGTCCGAAAATGTCGGATGTTAGGGCATTAAATATGGAAATAAGATATTTTAAGCTGTCAGCCTGGACAGACGATCATGTACAACTATCCCTTGGAATATGGATAAAATGTCATTAGACACTGAGGAGAGATAAGGATATGACCGAATTTGGCCATTCCAGCAAGGATATCAGTGTAAGAATAAACATCAAAGAATGGGTAAGGTGACTGTAGATATACAAGGCTATAGTGATGGTGTAGTGTAGCAAAAGAGCAACTATGAACAGACCAATGGGCAGACAAAAAAGAATGGTTGGCAAGGTTGGAAGCAGAAGGGAAAAAGAGTGGGATATTAGTGCAAGAATTTGAAAAGGAAATGAGAGTGGATCAAACAAATGGGAAAGGTGGATGCTCAGGGGTGGCTGTAAGAATCAGAAGTAGACAAGAAGAAGTCCATGAGACAGGAGCAGAACGAATCCACAAGAAGTGAATGATGATCGTACAATAGGTAAACCCGGGATCGATGGACCGACCAGAAAAAGATAGATCAATACGAAATCACCAAAGCACGCGCGAAGCAGGGTAGATGTCGAGACGAAAGGAAAGAACCTGTAAGAGGGAAGAGAGGCTGAATGACTGAGACTATGTCCGTCCTATCACAAAGGTTGGTTTGCCCGGTACGGCAGTGCCATAAGCTCCACTCATGACAAAGTTAGTTCCACTAGTATCAAGTCCAAGATTCACAAAAGAATCCTCCGTCCTCTGCTGCACTATAGCCAAAGGCAATGTCCTATTGTCAATAGTTGTGAGGACACTTTCGAAATCGAAATCATCTATCAGTTGAGAGTATTGAGTGGTAAAATCTCCTTGGATTTCAGTCGTCCCGTCGTTGAGGAGGCCATCTCTTGACTGTTGATTAGTATCAACGTCATGTCTTGCTAGGACTGATCCCGTGATGCTCGGATGACTTGCAGGGGTCCCAGAACAGCTATCGAATCCAAAAGACTTGTTTTCGACAGCTCTCGTTTGATGACCGGGCTGTTGATTGGGTGGTGGTGTCGAGATGAGTGAGGAGGAAGATCCAGAATGCGACTCTTCTGAGGAATTCAAATTGTCCAACGAGGACGGACAACGGTCGATAGGCTCCTGAGACCTATGGGAGAACGCCGAAGATAGCTCATTGTCCAATGAAGCGGGACCGTTGACGGGCAGCACAGATAGTCGAGAAGTAGAGCCACCATCAGGAGACGCAGTAGATGCTAGAGGGACATCATCCACCTGTGGTTGCGAATCAAGATTGACGCCGGTCGTCAAGAGTGAGCGTGTTGCAGTTTCATCGAAGTAACCATCAGTCGTGACAGGGACGGGACTCCGTAAGGGCGGCAGCGTTCCTTCGGGATTAGCAACCGCGCAGGATAATACTGTAGATCCGCTGTTATGAACATACAAGATATTAGAAGGTGCCAGACTAGCGCAAAAATGGACATACGACGAGCCTCGCCTGATCTGATTGGGAGCGATCTCCCCGACATCATAGAAAACGCTAGATTCACTGGTAGCGACCGAAACAGTAGAGCCAAACCTTGACAAGGTTTCGACTGAAAAGGTGGAAGCGTCATCATCGTCTTTTGTCACATCCTCTCTCGATGGAAAGGAATACGAGCTGAAGTCAGGGGCAGGAGATTCATCACCGGCGGGAGAATTTGTGGGGGCACCAAACGTAAAGTTAGGTTCAGGAAGAGGTCCCGGTATATGGGGTACGTATCGCCGAGAAGATGTGAATAATGAGGTATCGGGCAGCGAAGCGCGAACAGCGTAGAGCGGACGAGGGGAGGGAGGTGATGAACCATCAGTCCGGCCGCACATGAGGGTTCGGGGATCTATGGAAGCACGTCGCATGTCAAGGTAATTGCTCGGAGGTCCACGGTGGGGCAAAAGTGGCTTCCGTGCCTGCAAAAAGACGGGCTGTTTACCAGACAAGGAGGATTGACGACCAGACTGCGATGGCGTAGGCGAGCGCGGACCGAAAAGAGTTCCGTTCCTAGCGCGTGCATGATGAGCATAAGGATGCATTACGAGACGCTGAAGACTAGTATCAACCGAGCGCCTGCGGGCAAGTGGATCCCAGGCGTCGATGGATCGCGGAACATGGGTGGGCATAGTTGTAAAAGAGTGATAAAAAGCATTAGCAGGAAGAGAGCCACGGCGCTGAGAAAGCATGTCAGCAAGGGAGTGTCGCGAAGGAAACACGGCATTGTCTGGAAGCGACTGGTCTGATGGGGCGGGCTTCCAAGAAGAAGCGGAAGAGGGTCTAATACCAGGTTCATTGAGACGATGGAACCTTGGCGGCGATGCCAGTGAGGGCGAGGGTGTATTGGTCCGGGAATCACCATCTTGGCTCTGGGGAATATCCTGGGAACCATCTAGATTAAACGATCCATCTTCGTTCGGCGTTGCGGGCGGTGATGCTGAGTCAGTCTCATCCTCGTCCTTGGGACTAACGTCCCCACCGGTTAAAACTAGGTCTGTGCTGGACGCAGAAGCTGCAGCACTGGAAAAAGAGCCGCTCTGCTTCTTGCTTAACCTGTTCTTTTCCTTGGCTCGTCTGAAAATTAAGTCAGCATTCAGAAAATCATTTTTGAAAAAGCGGGATCAATTGCACCGATTTTGGAACCAAACCTGGGAAGCGATTGTGGGTTCGATGAGAGAAAGACAGCAAAAACACATACCTGGATACCACGAGCAGTCATGGCAAGCTGAGCAGCCAAGTCATTGCGAAGGGTCGCGTTGGGTTTTGTGTCGACACGGAAGACAGCCTCGAGAACCTTGAGCTGGGCAGAGGTGGTGCGGCGCCTGTGCTTGACCTCGTTGGGGGTGTAGGGGTAGAAGGCACGGAGGTCGACGGCGGCAGGGTCGTGGAGAGGGAGGGGACAATGAGAGTCATGTTCATACTGCATGGGGGGTGTGGGAATGCCGTTGTGGCAGGGATTAAGTAGTACAGGCATGCAAAAATAGCACTCAAAAATCCAACCGCCCACTCCGACTTTCCCGCAGTTCCCATTTCCTCCTCCCATTCGCATAACTCAACCATATCATATATTATAATTCTGCCTAGCCACTACATCTACCAGATCGCTGCCATACAACGACAGCCCTACATACAAATGCGACATAGACTCAAAACAACCTCGAACCGGTTCAAGAAACAAATCACGAAAGCATATCACCTAGCGTAGTGTCCCAAGTTAAATAGAGTTAGCATATCCAATCGTGCATCCGTCGGCCATTCCCATCCTATACGCTCATATCCATCTCCCAACTGCTCTCCCTTCGCCGACCAAGTATTTTCTCAAGGAATCCCACAGGCACACTGCCTAATGGTGACCCAGCGAACTCTGATTCTCCCTCTCGTCGTGCATCTCCAATCAGTCTCTCCATCGCCTTCCGTGCCCGGGCAACAACATAATGGTCACAGGTCCCTCGCGCGCTGATGCGCGACGCAGGATCAGCCCGCATCATCTGTTTGATCAGCCCAACGAGCTCTCGACTTTGCTCTTGCAGGTCTATCTGCGAAAAATCTTCTCTCCTCAACCGATGCCATGCCTCGCCTCTGTGGACTCCGTCAGTAAACAGACACACAATCACTGTCACCAGGGTTCCCCTTTTGGACAGATCGAGCTCGATAGATACTTACTGATCGGGTACAATAATGTTTGACGCCGTCTCCAAAATCGTCATCCCAAGGCTATACACATTACGTGAGAAAACACTTCTTACACCACTCATTCAATGTGAAATGCTCACCTGAACACATCAGCTTCCTTTCCATATCGTCCTTGCAGCACCTCGGGTGCCAAGTACAATTTATCGCCCTCCCGCTCAAAAGTGTTCCACTTTGGTAATCCCACCAAATTGTCGGAAGCGCAAGGCCTAGGCCAAATAGATGCCATTCCAAAGTCTCCGATCTTAAATCGACCTCCTTTAGTCAAAAACACATTGGAAGGCTTGAGGTCTAAATGAATCACGCCTGCATCATGGATGAACCGCAAGCCCTACATCAATCCATACTGTCGTTCAGTCCCTCATTTTTTGATAAATTACGCAGACTTACGTTACTCAAGTCAGCAATGATCTTCCATACCCGTGCCTCATCCAGTCGTGGAAACACTCGTCCATATTCCCACAAGAATCTAGCGAGGTTGCCCGATTCACATAGCTCCGTCTGGATAAACAACATTTCATTTTCCTCCCAGCTGTCAATGTAACTCAGGACATTGGGATGACGACCATCGGGGCCACAATCATAGGCAGCCTGTGACAGGTGCTTGAGAATGTCGACTTCTTCACGCAGCCGAAGCCTGTCCAGATAATGAAATGAATATCATCAACGATCAATGATGTTAATCAATAGGGGTATATCCCCCTTGCGAACATGTACCCACCTGTGCTTCACCCCTTCAAAACGCTTGGACTTCTTGATTGCAAAGACTTCAGAATCATTGCCTGTCTTGCGCTGGGCCTTGATCACTTTTCCAAACTCGCCACTACCAACCTCAGCTAATTCAATAAACTCCCGCTCAAACCGTGCACGGCTCTCTTCTGCCACTAATTCGGACGAGCGCCCATTCATTGATCGGGCTTGCGGTGCCGCGTGTCGTAAGTTTCCAACAGACATGTAGCGTAACCCATCTGTGGGACTTGGCGTGATGTTCGACGAGCCAGATACTGAACAATCTGACATTACTTTGAGTGATGATGGTGAATGTATACGGGGCTTTGATAGTTGCCAATCTATCATACCAAACAATTCAGTCCTTTTCTAATCTAAAGGAGGAAGATCACATACCTGCTGTTTTGCTGCGCGTTGGAGTCATTGACATTGAGCCAGACTCGCCGCTACTCGAGAATGCCCCACTACTACTACGCCTCATAAGCCATCGCGTTCTAGTGAGCGCCAATGGTGCATGTCCCAGACCTAATTTTCCATAGTTGGCGTTCCTTCTAGTGCTTGGACTGTCCTGTTCCTGTTCCTCTTCCGAACTGTCTTCACCCTGTCGGGGATTTATAGGAAATACTGCAGGAAGGCTCTTCCGGGGCGCTTTGGTTTCACTAAAATCCAAGCGTGGTCCAACTTTGGATGCTATAGCACTCTGCCATGGTCTATCTCGTCCAAGAAATGTGGTGCGATTCTTCTTGACAGGTGTACCTGGTATCTTCTTTGTGATTTCATGCGGACCATTCGCTGCAGACGCCAGTGTATTCATGATGAAAGCATCAACATCAACCCCACTGTCCAGACTTTCATGGTTAGCTCGAAGTCCATTGTCATCCGCACCCCTGACAAACACATTCGCATCAGGCCAATGAAACCCAGACTCAGGCGCAACTTCAGGTGTCACAAGACTTTCATCATTATCAGAGAAAACTGAGCTAACGCTGGTCGACGATCGTGGAACAAGGCACGATGGATCGCCTCTCTTGAGCAACTTGCTATTCGGGAGAGCCAAGCCCGCATCATCATCACTAATGACAACACCCGAGTCACGAGGTTTGTATTTCAACTGTAAAGTGGTTTTTGTAGTGGAGGGGGTATCTGCAGTGACATTCAAAATAAAGGATGAAGGTGGAAGATTGCCATCAAAATCCATGTCATCGTCAACATCAGTGCTGACACAATCGGCGTTGTCTGGGCATGATGTTGGAGATGGTAGATGTGCTTCGACGTTCTTACACACTCTCAAATCTTCCAGGCTGTGTCGATTGGTTTCGCCATTTACTGATGTCTTGACTGCTTGAACCGGGCAAGGCGGAGTAATGGAGGTATTTGTACATGTGGATGCGGAAACAGGGGTTTGGGCAATGACTGGGCCAAAGAAGAGGGTCGCCGAGCTGAGGCTCTCGAGACGGTTAAGAGGCGGCCGGGGTGGAAGAGGAGGTTCAGGTAGGCTAGGCGGTAGTAACATGCGGGTGGCAACCGCATTAAGTCTACGACGCAGCACTGGAGAATTGTCTGAAGCAGAAGAGTTTGAAGAGGAACGGCTATGAAAGGATGGGAAGGAAATCGAGCTTCTTGGCTTAGATCGCGTAGCATTAGACGGGGTCTGACGCCATGAATGAGCACGCACAGCATTTAATATAATATATGTGAACTTACACGTCCAGGGGACCTGCCATACTGTTTGAGCTCAGAAGATACCGGTCTGGATCGGGCTCGCCGTTTTGTGACATGACCTCCTGGTGAAATGACCGCAGCTACTTCTTTATTTGTCTTGCCTTTGTTAGTAAGAGCTCGACCAGCGGATAGACCCAGGCTTGCGACCTTGTGCTTCATCCTAGCATTACTAAGGAAAAGTGTGTTGGCCTCATCGTCGTCAATTTCGCACCCAGAGTCACTGGCACTATTGTTGAAATCATCACCCGAGGCATCACAGTCACTGATACGGAGGCGTGTCAAAGTAGCGGTGTGACGTTTAAGGTAAAGCTCAGTTTCCGCCTTTGTCTTGGGCGTACAGTCATTCGTCCTTGGTGTTGGCAGAGGAGCAAGTCGATCGAATTGGAAGGACAGGTTTCCTCCATTATCTGGAGTAAATGGTGCAAGCTTGAGGGGAGTAAGGTTGTGACGACGCAGGGGCGTACAATGAATAGTCGATTTGCGTTTGGTTCCCAGACCGGTCCGGGTGCCAGGATCCGGGTCGGGCAAAAATGAAGCGGCGTTCAATGATAGGTTCGCTTCCAGGCTCCTCGGACCCTGAGCAGAACGATTCATAGAACGATGGCTAGGCCTGACGGGAGTTAGAAGAAGAGGTTTTGTAGATACAGAAGGACCCGATGAAAGAAAAATGGAGCCTTCTTTGTCATCAATAGCGATAGGCTGGGGCTTTGAGACGAGTGGGTTCGGGGGAGTTGATGAGTAGGGCGACTGGGTAGAGCCACTGGAGTCGCGCAAAGGAGTCGCCGCGGAGGAAAATAGTGGCTGCTGGCGAAAGGGCGAAGGGCTAGTGAGCACTGGCGAGTCAAATGGACTAGACTCGGAGAAGCGAGGCGAGGCACAGTGGCGAGGATAGAACTGTGATATTGCAGAATCACAAGGAGGGCTGCGCGACTGTATACTAGGAGTAGACACGAGTAACATTTTATTCGGCGGCTAATAGGGTGGACGGGCGTCTAGTTCTTTGGTCGGGAATACCGTGGATAATGTGGAGAGCAAGGAGATGGTGGTAGCGGTTAAAATGCATGACTCGGTGGCTGCTTGTTTTTTATCTCACGCCAATCTCCCATTCAACAAAATCATGTGATCGCGTTCTAATGATCGCTGATGTGTTAGTCATCCGGAAGCACTGACGATCATCATAGCCGGGCCTTCCAAGTAGCCGTCTCCCACAGCAAGGATGGACATTTCGTCAGTAGATAACCCAGTCAAGCTGTTGGCTACAAAATAATGTTTTGTTAGTTCCATTCTTCAGGGAGGCTATCAACACCCGCTTTCACGCTCATGGCAAGGCCGACGTGCATTGACCAAGTCAATGCTCATGTACCCCATCTTCATTACGGATGATCCTGGCGCAGCGGTAGAAATATCATCCCTACCCAACCAGCGCCGCTGGGGAGTTGACAGACTCCAAGAATTCCTCAGGCCCCTTGTTCAAAAGGGGCTCAGGAGCGTCATTCTTTTTGGTGTGCCGCTCAACTGTCAAAAGGTGTACCGCTGCCGTTCCAGTACTTCATTACTCATTACTAACTCAGGTGCAGGATGGCCGAGGGTCCCCAGCGGATGATCCAACAGGTCCTGTCATACTTGCCATCCAAAAAATCAAACAACTCTTCCCTTCAATCTACATCGCTTGCGATGTCTGTTTATGTGAATACACCGATCATGGCCATTGCGGTCTTTTGCATAACGATGGAACTATTAATACTGCCCCTTCAATCGAACGCATCGCAGAGGTTGCTGTCAACTATGCCAAGGCTGGCGCTCACTGCGTCGCACCCAGCGATATGATGGACGGTCGTATCAAGGCTATCAAACGTGGCCTTATCGACGCCGGGTTCGGTAATAAATGCACTTTGATGAGCTATTCCGCAAAATTTGCCAGTGCACTGTATGGCCCATTCCGGTACGCTATGGTCATGCCCGTCTAATGCAATCCACAGCTGAAATCCGATCATAACAGGGATGCCGCCGGCAGTGCACCTTCCTTTGGTGATAGAAAATGCTACCAACTCCCTCCCACGGCCAAGGGTCTTGCTCGTCGAGCCATCGTAGGTCACTCATTTATCCATCTTCTCCAAATTCAAGAAACACTACGTGTCTAGCAACGGGATACAGCAGAAGGCGCTGACATCATCATGGTCAAGCCAGCATTGCCTTACCTTGATATCATCAATGATGCAGCTCAGCTCGCTCCTGATCATCCACTTGCGTGCTATCAAGTCAGTGGCGAGTTTGCAATGGTGCATGCTGGTGCAAAAGCTGGTGTGTACGATCTGCGGACGATGGCCTTTGAAACCGTCGAGAGTATGGTTCGTGCCGGTAAGCGTCCATAATATTCTATCATAAGCACCCAGGAAACATCACTTCTTTAGGCGCCGGCCTCATTCTCACCTACTTCACTCCTGATTTCCTTGACTGGCTTGAATCGTAGATCGTTAAATATTGCATCCGCTGTCTATATGTAACACTAGTTGTCTCCTTCAGGTTTGTTTGTTGTACCTTGTCGTTGAACTCATCTTCCGGAATATATTTTCATTGACATGACAGGACGATTCAGGGCAGGTTTCTCTCCAATATGCACAACTCCACTTTATACCCTTGGCGACATGCTTCCCACTGTACATTCTCACAGAGCATATCGGGGCACCTTTATTCAGACACCAACTCTAGGCAAACTAGATATCTTCGAGGATTACCGATTGGGTTCGTGTCAATGATCTCGTTCGGATTCACGTACGAGCTCAATTGCAGTTGTGAACCAGCATGGCTTCATTGTGGCCTTCAATCAAGCCGACACCTTCTCAGATATATTCTGGTCCGAGGAAACTGTCATAACCAAAGGGAGCTTCGTGTTACCAGCATTCTGCGATCTGCATCTACATGCGCCGCAGTATTTGTATCAAGGTACTGGACTTGATTTACCTCTGATGCAGTGGCTAGACATCTATGCCCTGAAATTGGAGGAACAACTCGATTCCGATCATCTCCTGGCCAGAACCGTTTATCGGAAGACTGTTGACGAACGGGACAGGGATTGTGTTACTCTTTGGGACGATCAATGAAGATACCAAGTATGCTTCACCTGAAAGGGCCTAGATGACATTGTCTGATGCATCGAGTTCAGTTTGATCTTGGCGGACGAAATGCAAAAGGCTGGAATACGTGCTTTTATAGGAAAACTATCAATGGACAAATCATCTCGTATAACATATAACGAGGCCTCTGCAGAAGCATCTCTACAATCAGCGAAATCTTTTGTCGCTCGATGCCGGGCACTCGTAGAAAACCTTCAGCCTCATGAGAGATTGATCGAGCCGGTCCTTACGCCAAGATTTGTGCCAACGTGTTCGGACGATCTGTTACAAGGTTTAGGTGTACTGTCGGGAGAAGAAGATGTGAAAATTCAAAGCCATCTTGCAGAGGCACATGATGAAGTGGAGTGGGTAAGGCAAAATTGCGGCATGGAGGACATTGATGTCTTTTCGAAGGTAAGACCAATTTCCAGCTGACCCGGTTTTCCAGTTGATATCCATTGGGACTTAATAAGCACGGCCTCTTGACGTCGCGTACGATTCAAGCACATTGTACATTTCTCTCACCGTCCGACCTCTCTCGCATCCACGAACACGGAACTGCGATTGCTCATTGTCCTCTGTCAAATGCCTATTTTTCCGCTGAAATATTTCGTTTGAGGGAAGCTCTCGATGAGGGTGTCAAGGTTGGCCTCGGGACAGATATCGCGGGTGGGTATAGCGCGGACATTATGAACACGATGCGTCAGGCTGTTGTTGTTTCGAGGGTGCGACAGGGAAGGGAGACAATCATCCAAGACCAATCTTTGAAGACTGAAGAGCAGGGTCTTGAAAGAAACCTGGCTATCGATTGGAAAGAGGCTCTTTACCTCGCAACAAAAGGAGGTGCGACCGCATTGGGATTGAATAGCGGATTGTTTGAAGCTGGTGCGCCGTTTGATGCCCAAATGAGTGAGTCCTCTCTAGCGAACATTTACGATCAGAGCTTGATGCAGAGGCTGATGAGTCATAACACGAAATCCCGATACTGGAGAGGGAGTTGGTACCCTCGACTTTTTTTCAGATGACATTACTGTCACTGAAGCGGTAGTGGAGAAATGGTGGTGTGTTGGGGATGAGAGGAATAGAGGATCTGTGTGGGTGCAAGGCTCCCAAAGGATGCGTGAGAAAACAAAGTAGCGCTTGTACAATTGGCTGAATCTTCTATCCTTTACGTGTGAATCATGTTTGTTTTTACCGTCCTCTCTGCCGTCATTGCCTTTGGCACCGCCTACTCCGTTCTCTACGGCACATATCTCGATACGTCCAACCCTCTCATCAGCCATCTTCCACACCCACTCAGCCATTCGCACTATTTTGCGAACAAATCCAATCCCCTCAACGTCTATCTCATCAAGAACGCCTGGGGCTGGACATCTGGCCTTTTCTTGTTCTTGTGGGTCACGAGTCCATCTCAAAAGCGTACTGTACGAAGAATATTAAAATGGGCGGTTGCAACGGGAGTTTGGGTGCTGTTTACGATGCAGTTGGTGGGTCCGTCTGTGACAGACAGGATTGTCATTGCGTCTGGTGGGGCATGCATGGTCAAACTGCCTTCAGGAGACTTTAACACTATTCCTGCGGAAGCGTGTTTTGCAGGTTCCGCTGTGGGGCCCATGTCCCATCCCCACTTGTTCACTCAAATCAGTCAAATTTCCTCTGACTGGAGTGCTCTTCCGCGGTTAGGCAGAGGTCACGATGTATCGGGACACATCTTTCTTCTCACCATGTCTACCCTGTTTCTCTCCAACCAACTACGTCACTCTCAAAACCTCGCGTCTTGGAGCTTGATTCATAGAGTCGCCATTTTTGCCAATGTGCTCCTTATCTGTATCTGGATTTTGGGAAGTTACACGACCTCTGTGTATTTCCATGCTCCTTTGGAGAAGCTGACTGGATATTGTGAGTTTTTCCTTGTCAAAGTTGTTCACCTGTACTTAAGTTATATAGTCGTTGGCCTTCTGGGTTTTGGGCTTACCTTATTGGTCTAGAGAATCTAGGAGCTCAAGCATTATAAATTGAATAAAGCATTGTGTGTAGACGAGATACTTCAAAAACTTTGGACATTCAGGATCACGTTAAAGGGGAGGTCAGTTCGATGCAAAACTCAGCCCAAGGCAGTGTGACAAGTGAACGATATACGATGAGTTAGAACATCCAACAATTGATCAACAACCAGATGACACCTGCAGGCCAGAATATTGAGATGCTCTCTATCAGTGTCGATGCGACAATGCCCCTCTTCCTCCTTAATAAACTCTTTTGGTCCCGGTCTCTCAGAATCTTGAGCATTGCCAGAAATGCAGTCCACCATACGGACAAGCGGGGTATGCAAAAAAGAATAAGCTGCCGTTCTCTTCTCCCGATCATGAACATCCATGATTTCCAAGCACTTGAATGCTTGGGTACATTCCCAGGGGCAGGGATGGATTGAGATGGGGAGGGGAAACCCCAAGGATCCTCATTGAGCATAGCAGGTACAGATGTATCAGAGTCCGTCGAATAGCCTATTGGTGCCCATCCTTGATCATTGAAATAGCTCGCATCTCTATAGACGTTGTACCGACTCGGAAACATTGGGTCCTCGCCATCATGTACCGAGAAATTCAGTTGTGGACTTGATGTTCTGAGACCCTGCGGTGTTAGTGTTTGAAATGATAATGAGGCTGATGGTGTGGCTGATGCCACAGGACTCCGGGACGTTGGCAATATTTGATTTCTGGGCATGATCAGTGGTGTTTGAGGTTTCGAACGACGAAATCGCCAGAAATGTTGAACATTCAACATGACAAGGATACAGAACGTCACAAACGCCGAGTTCTTGTACCCAGAAGAGATCAATTTGTGGTCAGGAAGAAAGCATGGATGATGAAGAAGAGAATTTGTTGTCTCTCCGTCGGCTGCTGAAGCTATGATCGAGAGAAGCTGGAATCCCGGTTTACGGATGTAGGGAGTGGGAGAAAACGACTTTACTGTGACCTCTGGAATGGATCTGTTAATGTTGAACGGTGTACCGTCGTGCAAATATTCACAATAATCCCGATCATTCCCGCTGTATCGATGAGGTCAGGCTGATGGATGCGATAAATATATCGGCGTACCTGAATACTATAGACGGCTCTAGCGCTTCCATTAAGAAGGTGGTCGTCTGTTTACTGAGTGTCTTTTGATATCCATATCCTACGCCCCTATTGATCGTCCCACTTTCACGGAGAGGCCCACAATCATCTTCGGACCGATACAGTGGTATATGGGACAGTACGATAAGCGGGTCATGATTTTCTTTGGCAGACGCAAAAAGTGAGTTAGCTTTTCGACTTCCTCGGAGGCGGATGTGTCCCATGTCACTTACGAGCTGCGACATCCTTGTCAGCTTCTACGACACCCCCGGGGAGGGATTTCCAATGATCAGATGGCACGCCGGGTG
>Ga0153942_1000570_pt1 | contig 14563 bp, 19 predicted proteins | sample TSNJ026MetaG_FD_104731 | JGI IMG/M metagenome (GOLD analysis project Ga0153942, IMG submission 104731) | Attine ant fungus gardens microbial communities from New Jersey, USA - TSNJ026 MetaG | ecosystem: Host-associated > Fungi > Mycelium > Unclassified | place: USA: New Jersey, Brendan T. Byrne... | reverse complement strand
CGCCCTAAAAACCATATCCTTACAATAACTTGCTCGATGCAGACGGCTTCACTTCATTCCTGACCAGCTCGATGATCCACAACGGCATCACACTGATCCCAGCTATTTCCATGCGAAGGATATAATTGCGACTACAAGCAACCAATCCGGTTTTATCTGACAAGGAAATTTCATGTCAAGTGGAGGAAGGAACGCTACATTTATGGCGCATAAGAGTGGTACTAGTTCAGGTATATAAGTACATGAATTCAAATATAAATCAACCATGTATTCGAATCATGGAAAGAAGTTGAACAAGGCACATACTAAATTGCAGTCTCCAAGTCACCATAATCAGCTCATTCAAAAATCAACCCCATAAACGAAATTGGCACAGTATGCAAGAATTCACTCCCAAACAGCACAAGGGATATGATTATAATCCCTGCTCCTTGACACAAGCTGATGATCAACCACTGGAAGAGCGTCCTGTATTACAATGCTCGCCACTGAGCCATCATATGTCAACCAAAGGGACTAGTGAACTTACCTTTGTCAATCCCTTATACAGGATATAACAACGCCAAATCATCACTCACATTCCTATCAAGCACCAGCGAAAACACCGGCGCCACTGCATATATCCGACCATCAACCACCCTGACACAAAACAATCGGCGCAAAATAAGACATTGAAGAAAACACTGCTTGTGACCTTGAAATACTAGCCCTGCATGAATGACAGGTTGCTCCAGCTTTGCACTTGGACGATATTTTATCCATGTCAGAGATGTAGGTAGGATAATTGTATAGCGGAGAAATCAGTTGCACGAGAGGCTTATCTGCCTTCTTTACCTACAATCCCGATACCTGTGAAATAAGTCAGGGTGAAATCAGTATTCCATGATGTTTGAGGCAGGTTTAATACACCAACATCAGCCGCCTGAATGATACTGGCATCATTTCCTCCATCCCTAATACAACACACCTTCCTCGTATGTTGCCGTATAAGCCCTGCTACATCTGCTTTCCGCATCAGTGGGCATCGACACGCTACCATTGTCGGCAGTTTATTTCTCGAAGGACTCATTTTGGAATAGACTGAAACAGATCTGGAAGGGTGAAATGATCAACGATACTAGAGACAGAGAAGTCGAACGAACCTCTAACAATTCCTCGTCGATAACTAAACAACAAAAAACTCCAGTTAGCTTTGCCTGATCCAATGTCTCCACTGCATGAAAACTAATCAGCTACATATCATTAGGGGAAACTGAGTCTAAATTATGCAAGAAGGGACAAAAATCACTCACACTCCGTTGCTTCATGTATCTATCGGTTTTTCGCCATCAACTTCGTCAGCACAGCAATACTTCTGACACTTTCGATCTTATCTCCCTTCAGTATCCAAATCTTCACCCCTGCATTCTTCATCAACTCAGTTATTCTCCACCCAAGCAACTCTTAATCATGTTCCAATAGCTCCCCAATCACATTCTGCATCACCTCATTCCTTCCTTTCAACAACACTCGCATCATGATACTTCTTCTCGCACCTTTGGCGAAAACCTCTTTCTTATGATAACATGCGTCCCCAGTCCTTCCCTTGCATCACATCGTTGTGCCATCAAAACATCGGCTCCTTTCTGCAAGAAGAGAATTTCATGTGTCAAAGTATCGCGGACGATAATTCCCATATGTTTTCACTCAGATGTAAACGGGAAGATGAATAGAATGTCGAAAAGACGAGAACCTGACGGTGTTAGACGTCTGATATGTGCACGATCGCGGGAAACGAGAGTCAGTCCAATGGAGGCTGTCTGATTGCTATTACATCTAGGATGCTTGATATGTCACAGAACCATTGTCATTGTTGACTGGGGTCACTTGGGATAGGGTAAAGATACGCCATGGGCAGAGCGAGAAAAGACCTGCATTGAGACAAAAAACGAGACTAAGAGCTGTATCTTTCACTCTTGAAGACATATCTCGTCGATTTCTTGGCGTACCTGTCTCATCAACGCTGGAAACAGATACAGTCAATCATGAAAAGGCGAAAAGAAGCATCAGAGCACTGACTATTATCACTTGAAGTACCAAAAGTCAACGCCAATTGATGAGCAACTTCGTCTATCGAGTCCGCACCATATGACATTGTAGCCATATGCAATCTGAATCAAAGCTCCAGTATTATCACTTGATATATAATTCTTCCCAATTCCTCAGAAAGCGTACTCTCCCTGACGATTCTATTAGGGATCAGAGGTTTGTCAGTGATGAAAAGAAAAGAGGCAATTTGCCTGATGGGTATGATTCTGGAAATGTCGACATATCACGACCGCCTAAAGCCATCCAAAGCAGCGAGAACGAGCGACAACGGAAATGTCACAGCAAACAAGATCCACGATATTCGTTTGAAAACTATGGAAGGAAAACAAGCACACACCTTTGATGAATGCAACCTTCTTTATCCTACCCGTGTAGTTCTCCGCTGTCGGTGGTGATATTGAAGGAGGAGAGTCGAACACCGTCGTTATCGTTGCCTTCAGATGAAGATAATCTGAGAGGCTGGTGGAGCGTGAATGTTACAAAGAAAGTGGGGACATCCTTGATCGGAGCATTCAGTAAATGTATTAAGAAGTGGACCATAAATCTCTGCATCAAGTTTGACCAGATCGTTCCCCTGCAGTTTTTGCATCTCCGGAATAGCACCACAGCACCACAGCACGTCCGTCAGCTCTTGCCGAGCCTCCTCTGACCGAGGTCGACTGAGAATTTTATTTGCAGAGTGAACATAAATGCATTTGGGTTTGAGGGTATACCTGTGACGCTTCTTGGGATTTTACGAAAGAAACGACGAGCGTTAGAGTCAAGGCTTCGATATCATTATTCGCCAATATGAAGCCGATTATGTCATCACTGATGTGGGCCAGCACGCAAAAGCTTTCATTGTGTGTCCGTACTGCTATGTCTCTCATCTCACTTGGTCATTCAAAGAAGCCAACCATATACTCTCTTCCGAATGAATTATTTTGCAAAGTTCTCTCCATTTGGGCACTCAAGGGTTGTACTCTGTCAAGTTGGTATGCTCCCACACGCATATTCATCATATGCACACTTATCACGAACGCTAGACATGTAAACTATTTTACCAAGCCACAAAATCACGTCAATTCTGGCAACAAGTTCTCTGTTCCACTGGGCCCTGCTGGCACAACTATTCCAAGAAACTTTCTAGTTGCACCCTTCAGGAAGTGGAGCATTGAGCTACATGAAGCCTGAATATATATGAACGCTGGGTTTTGGATATACCACTTGACCTTCGACAGCGTGTTTTCCAATACTCTACAGGAGCAAGGATAATGGAACATGAACTGCTACCAGGTGGACGATGGTTGTTAACTAGCAGTTATGGTAGTCAGTACATTCTGTACGACCTAAACATGCCTTTGCCTCAACCTCACGAAATTGCTAATCCGGGAGCCCGCGACGATCAAGATAGGAACATAGATGAACTGTTCTCTTTCAGAATATGGATTGATAACTCAAAAGAGCATCTATGCTTTCGCTTTGTTGTCTGGAATTGCCCTGGACAATTAGAGGGTGAGTATTTCTGACATGAAAGGTAGTTGCTAACCTGTTCTCTCCAGAAGGTGAGGTAACGCGAGCGTTTATCTACGAGACTAACGTGTTTGAAGACGGAAGGAAGGTTACTTGCACTACAAATACATTATGCTCAAGACGAAGTTACTTATTCAGCTGCAAACCAAGTGTAGCTCTTTCGGAAAAATATTTGATTCCAGTACAAATAACAGGGGAGCACAAGAAGGATGAAAAGTGGGGACTGGCTCTCATCGAGTACAACATCAATGACCCAGAACAAGCTGAGACAAGTGTACGCATCAGGGAAAAGGACAATGTACCTGTGGTGAGTGCTCTCTCATGCTTTCAACAATTCTCACTCGGGTTGTTTTTCCTCAGAGAGATATCTTCATCACAACAAGTGACATTGTAGTGGCTGTTGGGCCCGAGTTTATCAGCCTCTACTCCATCCAAGATTTAAAAATGTATGACAATCAACTCGTATTGCCACGACAGCGTGTCAAGAAGATGGATCTGGATCCTGTTTCTCGACCATTTTACGATCGAGGTTTCAACTGGATGGTCATCCTCTACAAGTACGAGTTCTTCCTCATACGATTACCTCAAAATATAAGCAGCCCTCCTCGTATCGTTACACTCGGTCGTGATCCTGCTGAGCCTGGCCATAGATGGTTACCTGGCTTGATAAGAGGGGATGCTGCTCTTGCTATGTATGGTGATTGGACTGCAAAAATCATAACATATTCCTGGGATGTGGATATGACAGATTGTGTTTTTCAGATGAAGGATATCAGGATTCCTGAGGTCGCTAGTTATCCGATTGAGCTCTCTAACGTTGGGCTTGATATGACTAGTGGGCAACTTGTGTTCATTGATCGCCAGAATTGCATAGTTTTGGACACGGCACCACCAGTCGGCCTTATAGACACTTCAAATGGGTTGCTGTAGAGAACAAGAAGAAGAAGAAGCATTGAACTGAAGCTACTGAATAGGGAAAAGAAGTGTAGTAGATGCCGGTGATGAGGGATATGGATAATTCCTCGTTGGCCTCCAAAGTTACTGTTGTTTGCAGTGGAGGTTTTGCAGTTCATCGCCCGTACTTGCTACCTAGTGGCGGCGAAACAAGAGCATTAAATCCAACATGCTCAATGCAGTTGTTGATGGCGCTTGTTGCTGTTCCAGTAATAGAAATGAACAAAAGTTGAACAGACGTTGACACCACTGACCGCACTGACAGCGACACCCATTATGTCTATATTGAAACTGGTAGGGTAAGGACCGCCATGACATGTCCATGATCGCTGCTGGTGACAGTGGACTAAAATTTTGTAGATGATTCAAGCTCCAGGCGCCCCCAGATGCTATGGGTCCTTAGCTGTTATCTTGCTGATCACAATTAAATAAGGTAAATAAGGCCAAAGAAAGCTCGAGCGTTGTCGCTGGTGTTGGCAGAGTTAGCAGACACAGAGGCACGAATATGAGAGGATTCGAGGTTGGAGGCCCACTCATTCGTACCGACATACAAGCTAATTGAGCACAATGTTTGCTGCATCCCCAGCGTACCAAGTCGTAACCACCATAATTAGCTATACAAAATCAAAACCTTCGACACAATATACAAGAACTCGCTCTCAAGCAGCACAAGGAATATTATCCTTGATGCAAGCTGATGATCAGCTACTGGAAGAACGTCCTATATGACAATCCTCGTCCCTGAGCCAAAGGCATCAACCATACGTCACAGTCATCTTTGTCAATTCCTCATAAAACTCTGGATATAACGACATCAAATATCCCTAACAATCGGCGTAAGATAAAACATTGAAGAAAACGCTGTCTGCATTATCAACAGAAAATTCTGCCACCTTTGCATTTCGACGGTATGAGTTTTGTTCATGCCAGAGGATCCTCATTGAATACAGCCACGGTGATCCAGGATAAACGATTTGTAGCTCGGGAAAATGGGGCAGCACGTATATAGGGAGTGCTTTCTCATACCTTTAACGATGCTTGCTTGGGTCATTTTTTTTTCTTCAAAACCATAACAAAATGACATTGTGATATTCATGGTATGTTTCCTATGTTGATCAAGCCCAGCCTACTTCATTGATTAATCATGATGTGGGTCACTTTCGTTGAGCTTAACATCAAGGCTTGGGAATTGTTTGAATCAAACTCTATTGCTCTCCATATCTTGATCTTCCAAATACATGGATAAATCTACTGACCCTCCGCACGATGGTAAGTTTTTGCTATCCACTGCCTATTTATCTCTGAGTAAAAGTGATCAGAACCATTTCCACTCACTGAGGGAAGGCCGCCAAAAGCAGACCTGTTACTTTCACTCGATGAGATCATTGAGAAGAACAAGGGGCAATGGGCAGCGGAAACCACAAAGGAAAAAGTTAAAGATCTCATCTTAGATCCTCTTATTCGGAAAATGCAAGAGGAGAAACAATCGAATAAAGCACTCAGAAATTATCTCAAAGCACTCAGAGAGCTGGCCTTGAATCCCTATCATCTTCGAGACTTTACTGAGCTTGTTCTTAATGGCAGATACCTTCAAAATGACTTTGTGGTGAGTGGCGTTATCTTCTCCTGACAGTTTATTTCTTGATACCTTTTCTAGGTCATGTCCTTATCCAAAGCTAGATCGTTGAGACAATTTAGCCGCCTCGGGATTGAGGTCAACAACTCGTATTCCGTTGATCAAGTACTGGACATTGTTATATCGGAAGATTTCAAAAGCAAACATTCCTGTCCTTCTCCCAGTGAAGCAGGTATCAATAAGTTGAAAAAGGATCTAGATTACCAGGCTACGCGTTCTTTTGGTGTTGGCAAAGTAAGTACTTTTCAACATTGATTTAGTATATCCTCTTTCAACTCTAGCTTCCTCTCAGCTTATCGCAGAATTTTTTATCAGTGACCAGCTCAGATTCCTTCATGACATCCACAAATTTGCCTGTATCATTAGGGGCATATCATTGTCCCAGCTGGACGCCCGGCACCAGGCAGTTGAAGTCAGATGTGGGCTTGGAAATCATACAAATAGAACTTACATTTCAGGTCGGACTGATTACCTAGTTTTGACCATCATCACATCAAATGAAAATCAGAAACCAGGCTGTGCACAAGCGTCTCCAACTGCGGATCAACTTAGATTAAAGGATTCTATGCCATTTCCTATTCTTAACTACGTTTCGAATCACTTAGTCTCTCAGTCAACATAACTTACCCAGGATTCGTTATACACTTGGATGAACACTTGAATGATAACTTCTCCGAAGACACCGATTGGGAGGGCTTGATAATAGATGCACAACCCCGGTCTCAGCTTATCTCTATAGCAGGTTAGTTTTTTTTATCTCTGATCGATATTGCAATGGATCGGTTGTTTTAGCTGAACCATCAAAGTTGTACAAGACAATTGGTGCTTGCTGTTTGGCGTGCGTATCTGATTTATCTATATTATTTAAATTTTTTTACACAGCTGAATACATCCCAGAAGGCACTATGGCCGACATCGGCAACATGTTATGAAATTCTGCTTGAGTAGTGGCCATCACTGGGTTTTTGGTCTCGTCAATAATTCCAGTGCAACTGCTTATGTGACTACAATACTTGACAATTCCAATCGCCAAAGAACCAAGGATGTCATCACAATGTTGATCCTCTGGGTATTTTATTGACTAAATATCTTCACAAATAAGTACTAACATCAAAATTTAGGCAGCGTTACCTGGATCAATGCTCGAGGAGTTCATATTCTTACACCTCATTCCTGGAAGTGTCATTGAGAAGTTTGAGTTTCCAGGAGAATCAGAGAATAACCATCAAACAAGGGAGGTCCACCATAATGATTGTAAACAGGTTCCTCAAAATGAAGAGAGAGAAGTGGGACATGAGGGTTGGAATACGTATCCAGAGGCCGAAAATAATGACGACGACGACGACGAGGAGGAGGAGGAGGAGGAAGCAGAAGAAGATCTAGTAACTTCAATAAATAATCCGCAATTGTAAATGATATAATTTTCATGCAGACACTAACATGTCATCCCAGGAGGAGTCTATGCCTACCTTGAGCTGTCACCACATCTCTTTATTGATCTATTGTCGAGTTTGCTTTACATCACCTAGGGTGGTCGGCATTGCAAGAGCACAAGTAGAATGGCCATTACAAACAATACTTGTTGGTCGCATTCGAAATCTGACAATCCTTACCAGATTTAACACTTCGATCTCTGTCCAACAATTCTGCAACAGTGAATGCTGAACCCCAAGATGATATGAATCCATGACCACCGTGTCTTGACCTAAAAGTTAGTGACAAGACCTGAGCCCAGTAAAGAGGGCTTACCCATAATTAAAAACGACAGCAATAGTACCGCCTTCTTTTCTCGGGACCCGTTGATATTCGATTCTTATTCCTCCATTCCTCATTGGCCTCAGACCAACAAGATCCTCGGAGACTAAGGGTAATAAATCTTCAACGGTTGGATGCCGCTCTCGTCGTATTTCTGGGGGAGCTAGTTCAGGACATAGGGCAAGCCCTCTCCTAAGTATATCCATCCTTGTCTCCTCTCTGGGTAATGGGTACCTGATACATGGATTCACAAACACCTGAGAGACATCATCCATGCTACGTACCAATCATTCATCTCCTTGACACCTCCGACTATAACATCTCCATTCTTCCTAGGTATTATATACACCCAGTGCTTCCCGGTTAATGTCCGGCCAAATCTTACCCAAGGGGCTCTTAAGACAACAGTCTGACCCCTCGCTGGATAGACATCCTGATCCTCTACGCCTCCAAGAGATCGAGCACCTAGGCCAGTACAGACAATAAGACTATGAAGAGGGACCTTTCCTGCAAGTGTTTCCCTCCTCTGGCGGTCACTGTGAAAGATATAAGGTCCACCTTGCAGGATTTGGTCGATATGTTGTACGGTGCCCCGATAAATTGCACCTCCTTTGGAAAGAAAACGTGCTTGAAGGTATTGAAGATACATTGGGACATCAATGGTGAGGGTTTCAAACTCGACGCCACGAGTTCCGCCTGCTAATGCTGCATCACTCGATATGTCTTTCCACTGTATCAAACTGAGCACCTATAACGGCTCATGTCATGACACTCACGTCTGGATAATACTTCAATTGTGCTCCATCTCCGTAGCCTTCTTCGTAAAATTCCTGTTGTTGAAGACGCAGGAAACAGCCCTCTGCGGCTCCTTTTCCGGGTTCCGCCAATTTCCACATATATCCGAACGTTTCTTGGTCAATCTCTTCGTGCAGCTTATATGACGCAGCATGTAAACAGGACAAGAGTGAAACTTACTGTACAATCGAGTATCACTCCCGGAAAGAGTTACATGATGTGCTCCCTTACATCGATCAGTGATATTTGGAATAGAACATCATCCAACTCACTGCCCAGCAACTGGTGTATCTGGAATTACGCTCATCCCCGGGAAAGACGTCAGCGACTATCGTCACTTGATAATCGCCTTGCTCTTGAAGAACGATTGCTGTAGTCAACCCAATAACACCTATAGGACCGAACCACCTGGACGTCACTCATCATAGATCTAGAACTGGATCCAAAGCTTACCTGCACCCAGAACAACGATCTCCTTTCTTTCATTCATGAGTATCAAGGTAAAGAACGACACAATTCACCCTATTCAAACCCCAGTTCTTTCCAGAAGATGCTGGCACATGGAAAATATGTCACATGTACCATTTTAGATAAGAAGGATCTTGTGAGGTATGTTCTGATAATCAGATAATGACAACGGCTGGGTCAGTGCTCCGAAGAGAAGGATACACGCCGTAATGTCAAGATTTCAAGGTTCGTGTAGGGAAGTCAGTGAACACGAGTCTAGAAAGTGAAGCATGCTTTTCTGAGGAAGACAGCTGACTGGCAAGGAGCCATTCATCACTTAGATAACCTCGAGAACAAAAACGGTGAGCTTGTGGGCCGCGTTCGATGGGAGTACAATATCTACTTGCTCCATGCACAAAGCAGTAGCACCGCAAACAACCAAAACAGACTTCATACCAGGACAGGGCTTATCAGCTTTGAGGAGTCGAGCAACTTCTGACTTAAGATCGTCGTGAACATACAATATACAGACCGCCTGAGAGGTATAGAGATACAGACAAGCTGTATACGATGTAGAGGGACATTATAATTTTGAACTAAGTGACTTTATTTAACTGTGTGTCGGCAGGCTCGGGCCGTCATCAAATGCGTTAACTAAACGTCGAATGTTACGCTAAGACAGTCATGTAAGTTCCGAGTATGTCTCTCTTCCTGCATGAGCTTACGACTCCTTGCAGATGTCCACCCTTTCAAATCCCGCTTGGGACACATATTGGGCGACTAGCCTTGCAATTGCTGCCACATGGTTGTACTTCGCTTCCAAAAGCCAGCAAAATCCTCAAGAAACTAAAAGGGATCTGGGAACCTCGATTTTTCTTCTTGCGCACACAATATACATTATTTATCTCATTCTTATCGCAAAACCCGAGAATATCTTTCGTGCCCTCGACCTCTCTATTAACACGCCTCCAGATTCAATCAAGGCTTTATTAGTCCAAAGATCCGAGTTCGGCGAGGTGCCTAAAAATCTAGAACTTTTACTCGAGCGACTTGGTTCTTTTGACATGCGATTACTTTACGTTCGGTCCGAATTTTGTCTCCTCCGTCGCAGCCAAACCTTTGATACTTGACTAGCTTCGGACACCATGCAGTTGCGACTTGCGAGTGGTGCTCTTCTTTTGAAGATTTCTCTCTCTTTTCTTTACCTGCGGCATTGCTTTCATACACTCATGAGGCAGGTGTAATTGGGGTATAGTTATTTGCTGTATTCCTTCGAGGTGTCATCATTTTTACTGTCTCCAGCTCCTGACGTCAAGTTCTTCAACACGCGGGCACTTACGGTCGTTGGGCACCGGCACTCTCATCATCTCATGCCTTACTGAATTTTATTGGATTGCTACATCACCAATACAAATCCCTCAACAGCCAGGTGACGAGCCAACATGGATGGTATGTACTTGCCCCTTCCCGGAACCACAATTGTATCTTGTTGTCTATAGGTACACGATCAACTACTCAGATATCGTCACATGCTCTTTCTCGTACTTCCGCTTATCGTCTACCAATTGCCGACAATTTCTATCCCGATCCCAATCCTTTCCAATATTTTGTCACCCCCTGTCACCGTATCGGCGGAAGAGAAGCACCAACATTTCGCCACAGCACTTCGCACTCTCGAACATCTTCTTTCTACACTTCATCTTGATCAATTTACTAGAGCTACAATTATGCGAACGCCGGAGCTTCGAGATCGTGCAATTAAATGGTGGGACGAAGAAGAGAGGGAAGGCCGGTGGATGTTGGAGGACGAAGAATTCAGCAAGACTGCTAAGATGGTTGGGCTAGGATTTGGGCAGGGTCCAAGTGGTACGGGCGAGGATGATGAACCGCTGCGCCGAAACGCGTCGATGGCATTACGTTCACTTTACGACGGTGCCATACCTAGCGAGCATTGGTGCTGATTTACCATAGAAGCCCACGAGGTTGTATTTGAGACAACTTCGGACTTCAGACCCGTTGCCCGAGATAGTCATCTTCTCATGTATCTGAATTGTCCTGGCCTAATCTACCCACGAGGAGGGAAGGTTGATTCGAATACGCCAGCGAAAGTACTTGGGTCCCTGTTAATCAACCTCAAAAAGCCAGATAGCGTGGAGAACCAGAAGCCCGAACGTTGTGTGGCGGTGTCGATGCGGTAGTTGGTGTTCTATTCGACAAGTCCACATTGGTTGTGTTTCTCATGCCCCTATCATGATAATTCGAGATACTTATTTTTCCTTGATAATCATTCCTGGAAAATGCTCGTGGTGTAGGGTGATCGATCGCAGGATTTACCATGAATGGTTGTGAGCCGGGTATTTGATCAAGGATTTGATGGCTGATAAATGGATACCCAGTCTCCACCTGAAGGATGGTATGCTCTGGTTCCAAAGGCATTGCATATTCATCAGGTGGTGGAATTTGGATAGGAATGGTTGGGGTTTGTTGCCGTACATCAATCATTGATGTATCACCACCCGACGAGTGATGCACCTTGGTGCCGTGCTCAAAATCCTGCGGACGTAGGCAACAATGCCTCAGAAATCGACGATGAATATAGATTAGAAGGCATCCAGCCAGGAGCCCTGCTAGCGCAGAGGCTACTAAGAGCTCAACAAATTCAGGAATTGTAAAACCACCGTTGATCATCAGTGATGATTCAATTATTGGGTCCCTGCCTATACATAGAGGAGTTAGCAGCAATTCCCTTTTGTAAATTCCATGCCTACGGGTGTATATTTAATTCCAAAGGGGAAGCAGGTCACTTCTCCAGGGTACTATTAGCCAGAGCGTAGGGCGCTTGAAGTTCAGGAGACAGTTTCTAGGTGGATGTGAGCTCGTGATGAGGGGGTGGTAAAGATGGAGGTGATTGATACTTCTTGCCCTTTTTAACTATGACTCCCATCACATATGAGAAAGATGAATTTACAGGAGTTAAAATACTTGACTTCGGCCTCTTGACCGCCGTCACGCCATCCGCAACCAGTGAGAACACTCAACGGAGGTCAAGGCTCGGCTGTTGCTAAGGACGCTCAAGGAAAAGAAAGGTATATTTGGAGCCAAGCCAGCCATAGACTAAGATACCCGAGGACTAATCTAGTAGGATGACAACCCAGGCTTTAGCGCAGACCCAAATAACTATGCAAACAAAGACTACAAAGGTCGGCAATTTGACCGATAAGACCAGATCATATAACTAGTAGATGGGACAAGTGCTACTGAGAATGATTATGTGACGACGAACAATCAAGATCTGTCTCCTCCCATGATAGATAAATTTGTTTGGTAAGGGAAAACAGAAGAGCAGAAGACCATATGGGGACCACGAATAACACTACAATGTTATTAAGGCATGCAAACTGTTCAAGTACAACAAGAAATTGGACAGTGGTATACATAACAGCAGAACGAACAGTCAGACTTAGGGGTTAGATTTGAGTTTACCCGAGCCTGCAAAAAACATTACCACAAGATATCCCACGAGAAAATGGTTCAAGTGGGTCATTCAACTCTTCCTTGGGAAAGGCATGTCTGGAATCAGATAATGCACCTGTTTCCCTTCAACTCCTCCAGGTCCAAAACTACTTTTGTGCACGAGGCTGTTACCATCATGATTTAGCTGTAGCTTTCTGGAATAATGGCCGTAAGCTGTTACGCCAGAAGCACTAGGAGTTGTAGGAGTGGCGGGCGAAGATACATAAGAAACCGCAGGGCTGGAAGTAGTTAGGTTTGAAGGACCCGAAAGGAAAGAATCATAGACAGGGACAGGTTTTCGAGGCATCCTTCTGGGTATGTTTGATGAAGGTTCTTTAACATACATTTGATGGTTGAGATCGGTTGAAGGAGAATGAGTTGAAGATGAGGCGGAGTATGACCTAGCCACATCGATATCTGCTGATGGAAATGATGAATGTGAAGAATAGGTATGAACATCAAGGGAGGGTGCTCTGTCATGAGGCTCGCTGGGGTAAATCAAGTTGTTTCGTGATAGAATGTGTGATGAGCTCAGTTGTTGGAGGGAAGTTCTTGAAGAAGAGATGGGTATAGTTGCTAGCGCCAGACCTCCTTCAATGTCGTCGAAAGGATTCGTATAGGAAGCAGGAGAACTAGCCAGTTTCTCTACCGAGGATGAACAAGATATTGGGTTGTCACTTCTGTGCTGGCCATCCCCAGCGCAACTCGCTGTACCATTCTTCGCGAATTCATGTCTCGTTGCGGATGTTAGGTCACAAGAAGCATGGTTTCTTCTTTCGAAGTGAGTAGAGTTAAGGGAACCTATACCATCCAGCCCGCAGCTATGTTTAGCGCGGGTAGATTGCCCTCTAGTTTCAGCCGCGCTTTTCCTCTTTCGCAGCCAGAGGTACATGGTGAGAACAATGATAAGGAATACGATGGCCCCCGCAACGACTCCGATGATAACGCTCACTTGTGAACTGTTTCTTTGGGTGGTAGACTCTGGGGCGGTTGTTGCTCCCGAAGACATTGATATGGGCATATTCGAGGACGAGGACATGGAGATTGTGCTTGTGTGGGTAGTACTCAGAAGGCACGACGTATCATTCCCAAGCTGAACAAAAAATGGATCTGTCTGATCCTTGTATGTTGAATTGAGGTCTGCAAGGATTTGATACCATCCCGTGGATACATTTACATTCCAAGGTACTACAGAGGCTTGGGGAAGTATGCCTTGCGTAATCGGGACTCGGACCGGCTGCGATTGGGAGGCACCTGAAGGTACTGAAAATACTTGGTCATCGGTGAAAGTATTGACATGTGAGGTTTGGGAAGACGGAGGGGTGGCATTGGTGGCGATGAGGTCAAGCGGTAAAGGTGGACCTGCGTATATCCAGGTGACGTTGACAGAGGTGCAGGCAGTCAAAGAAGACCTCAAGTCATGTAGGAAGAGTAAAGGCGACGATACAGAGCTATATGTTGGTGTTGGATCTGGAAACGCATGTAAACACTGAATGGGCGTTGGGGGATGATAGCTTACCCTGTCGTCTCTTCAGCAGAGGCGTCGCGTCTAATCCATTTACACCTTCAATTAAGAAGGGTAGAGATGAAAAGAGAACCGTAGGAGCTAGCCCTGGTACCATGGCTTGAGACCTTGACCTGTTAACCAAGTAGTCTGTGGGTAACGTTCACTGTGCTGCGATGGGACGAAGATGCATCGCCGCTTAAAGCCGACCGCTCATCTTCGAATTGACACACATCCCTGCACCACATGCATCTTGATGATAACCGCAGCACACTCCCAGGGTATAAATAGTCGATTACTTGTAACAGTTTTGCCTTGACCACGATTTAATGAATGCCATCCCAGAGACATTAAGTTCT
>Ga0153942_1000561_pt1 | contig 14598 bp, 12 predicted proteins | sample TSNJ026MetaG_FD_104731 | JGI IMG/M metagenome (GOLD analysis project Ga0153942, IMG submission 104731) | Attine ant fungus gardens microbial communities from New Jersey, USA - TSNJ026 MetaG | ecosystem: Host-associated > Fungi > Mycelium > Unclassified | place: USA: New Jersey, Brendan T. Byrne... | reverse complement strand
CTACCCATGTTGGATGAAGATAAGAATAAAGTAAGTTTTGGCCGTCATGATCTGTGACAACTATGATGGGATCAACGGAACAGCTCTTTCACATATCTTCTCGTGTCTTCATGCAAAATACCGTGATTTCTATGTCAAAACTGAGACAAAACCTATGATGTATCCAACTCTGCGGTGACATCATTCTTCCGCCTATATAAACCTACGCCTTGAACATCTCTTTCTTTATCGCATTATGCAGGCAGCAGCAAATACTGTTCAATCGGTATGTTCTTTTACATAATATTCCGATAATTCAAGATGGACTCGCCATCGCCAGGTTCTCGGTCCAGTTGAAGTTGAAGTCCACCCAGAATATGCCCATCGTGCCGACGGTAAAACAATGCGCGCTTTGGCTTGGTTCGGGAACAACGACGTACGAATGATTGATGCGCCTATTCCTGAAATCACCGATCCTGAAGACGTTATTGTGAGGGTTACTGGGACTACGATTTGTGGCTCTGATTTACATTTGTGCGCTACCAGCGTTCATCATTACTTTGCACTGATTTCGTCGAATAACAGGTACCATGGAGAAATTATGGCACTCCAAGAAGGCGATATCCTGGGTCATGAGGTGAAGACATAGAAGTAAACAAGGAGCTTGCTAACAATATGACAGTTCATGGGAATAGTAGATAAGGTTGGACCTGGGGTAACGAATTTGCTTCCTGGCCAACGTGTGGTTGCGTCCTTCCAGATCGCTTGCGGAAACTGTCGATATTGCAAGGAAAAGCTCTCCTCCTTTTGCGACAACACTAATAATTCTTCGTGCGTGCTGATCTTTGTTACCCTGAAGTGACAGTCAACTTTATGTAGACTCCAAGAGAGGCTGTACGGTCAACGTGACGCAGGATTTTTTGGATACTCCCACTTTACTGGCGGCTTCCCCGGCGGTCAAGCTGAGTATGTGCGAGTCCCGAAGGGAAGCGTAAATCTACTCCCTATCCCGGACAGCGTCCCAGATGAAAAGGCGTTGTTCCTATCTGATATAATACCTACGAGCTACCACTGTGTAGTTGATACTGGAGTAACGGAAGGTGATATTGTTGCAATCTGGGTGGGTCAACTGCAGTATCTTTGGTTCGTTACTGATACCTCTTCCTATCAGGGTTTGGGTCCCATCGGCATGTGCGCCGCTCAGTGGGCCAAGTTGGAGGGAGCTTCTCGAATCATCGGCATTGATCAGGTGCCGGAACGCTTGGCTTTTGCGAGGATCAACCTAGGGGTTGAGACTCTCGACTTCACAGAACATAAGGATGTGCCAAAAAGACTGTTAGAAATGGCTCCAGGCGGCGTTGATGTGGCTCTCGATTGCGGTGAGCCAGTTACTGACTTTGGGCATACAGCGTGCACACCTAAATTCATATATGCGCTTAGGAACATTTCACGAGCCCAAGTCGTGGTCGCATAAGATCCAAAAGACTCTGATGCTCGAAACAGATGTCCCAGAGACCCTGAATGAGATGCTTGTCTCCGTCCGAAAGATGGGTCGATGTGGAATCATAGCTGCATATGCAGGATTTGCAAATGGTGTTAATGTTGGGGCATTAATGGAAAAAGGCGTCAGGTACGTTGTTAGGTGTTAACGTAAGTTTCCTCTAGTTCTGATGGTAGACTAGGTTGATTGGAAACGGTCAAGCACCTGTGCATAAGTACTGGAAGGGACTATTGAATGATTATATTATGACAGGAAAATTTGATCCAACCATGTGCGTTAAAATCAATCCTCACTCTGAAGACTATTCTTAGATCTTGCAAGAATATTGACTCACCGGGTCCCTTTGGAGGACATGCCTAAATTGTATCGTGCATTTGATTTTCGACGAGCGGGTGTTGAGAAGGTTTTTGTTGAGACACAGTTCTCATCCCCTCCGAGTTCGGATTGTCCGCGCACGAAGAGTGTCGATGAGTGGAGCTCGAAGAATTGAAGGCTTGATCACTGTTGTATTTTCGTCGTTTTGGCTCCTATCATCATTCTTAATTAGTAGAATGCAAAGTTCGGTGTCTTATTCCTTGCAGGGACGATTGAAATGTTGGTGGCATACTTTCGGAATTATCGATCCTTTCAAGGGGTGAGGCTGCTGAAATGGTTCCACGAAATTGAATTATCCCAACAGTGACTAACGGTAATTCAGTTATGCATCGAGTCGTCTTGAGTCACTCGGTGTAGCTAGTAGAATTTGTATCTTGGATGCGAGCTCCAAGGCCAGGCAGTGTTGGGTATTTCGTGTACTAGATCATGCATAAGTATTCTAGCCATTGAACAACAGATGTAACCACGTCACGCATCTACTAGTAAACTTCACTCTCCCTTCTCTTCTTCGGTTACACGCCTCTGTAGATATACCTCTGAGATTGGGCCCTCTTTGGGCCCTCTGCGTCTGAGCAATAGCCTGCTGGGGAAGAGAAATTCTGAATCCAAAAAAAACTACGTCACGCATTCGCGTTCTCATCAACATTCTTGAAACCTTGGTCATATGGCAAGATCCACACGCAGACAACCCACCCTGCCTCAGAGGTCAGCTCCTACTCAACCGCAGCGCGCGGGGCCATCGAAACCACAACCTAGGGGACGTGCTGACTCTGATGAGGAAGAGGAGGAGGAGATAGAGAGGGATCTTGATGTTGATAGTGACGAGGATGGCCAGGATGATGAAGACGTGAGTATCCACCAGTATACAATAACCTGAAGTGTGGCAAATATACATAAGTAGGCGATTCAACAAAAAGCAAACGACCTGGTGCGCTTGGCTTTATTCCACGAAGCGCGAAGGTTGCCTTTAAAGCGTGACGACATTAACAAAAAGAGTGATTTTATTTTGTTGATTCATGACCGAAACACTGACGCTACTCAGTTTTGCAAAACACTAGACGCTTTCAAGCAGTCTACGAAAGAGCTCAAACAACTCTCGAAACAACGTTTGGACTGCAACTTCAAGAGTTACCCTCGAAGGCTGGATTAGATCAAGAAGCTGCAGAAGCTGCGGCAGAAGTAAAAAAGGCTAAGAAGGCTGGACGATCGCTAGCAGAAAATGAAGAAGGAGAACTCGAACAAGCTCGAAAGGCAGCCATCGGCAAGAAGAGAGGTGAGCTCTTGTCGTAGCTTTTTGGATTTTATGAACTGACAACCGCGTCAGCTCACATTCTTGGTTCCAAGACCTACATACTTCGATCAATACTAGACGCTAAGCTCATCGAACTTGCCAATAAACCCGATGCTGAAATACTCGAGGAGGAGGGAGCCTTTGATTTCAGCTCTGGGGAATTTTTTGGCGATGGTGTGGGTGACGGAGCGAATGACGGCAATCTGATAGATGGTAATGGCGACTGGGACGACAATGTCGAGCAGCATCCCCGTACATATGGTTCTATCCTATCATGGACTCAGAATGACCAACTTGGCACTTTGGGTGTCTTGTATGTCATCCTGGCGCTCATTTTAGTGAACGGAAGAGTTGTACAAGAGCGTGTGTTTTGAATACTTCTATTAGCTCGCAACTAATCGTTGTCCACAGGTGTATTGCGTATTCAGCTACAGGAGCTCGGTTTACCCTCTACGCTTGGCCCTTCACCGATTCACCTGACGACAATATCCACCTGCCGCTCACTCAAGCTAGATGACTACCTATCACAACTCCTCAGACAGAATTACCTTGATAGGCAAGTGATTGGCGAAGTCTCTGGTGCAAGTCGTAAACGTGCCAGAGGCAAAGTTAGTGGTAAGGATGGAAACGGCGAGGGTGTCAATGGAGCTGCTGGTGATATGCATGAATGGAGATGGGGTGCACGTGCGTTCTGTGAAATTGGAGAGAAGGATATTGCAAAATTCGTGGCAGAGTTTATGACTAGCCATGGTGCAGGAGCTAAAGGGAGGGATGAAGAGGATGAGGAGGATGGAGCAGGTGAAGAGAGAAGAAAGGAAAAGGTGAAGAAGATGTACAAGGGCGTTGAGAAAGCATCTGGAGGAAATTTGGCCGAAGTCAGAGATTGGGTTGCTTGATAATTGAGTAACTCTGCTAGCTGCATTTTGGAGGTACTTGAGCTTCTAAACTGTACTCTAGAGTAATCGCAACGCTAGAGCGGCGACTCTACGGGGGTTGGCCTCCAAACTGTGATTTGACATGGTCCAAATCCTTGATCTATCAGTAACAAAACATTTGTCCATAAACCTCATGACATTCTTTATTTTTGTAGGGTCCAGCTTGTAGCGAATAGTCAACTGAGCATTACAAGAATCGATGTTATATCATATGTAAGTAGTTGTAGATAGTATAGGGACCTTAGTTCAGTCCTGAAGTCTGAGACTTCATAACCGAACTTCCTCAAACATTATTAATAGACATTGTCACAGTTTTGGCCAGAGTTCCATGACAGCGGCTAGTCTAGGGCTCTGGTTAGGGACTTTATAGGCCAATGAGAAGCAAGATGAAGTATGAAAAGTAGGGCGTAAGGATATAGACCAAATGAAAGGTCTTAAATTAGAACTATAATAATGAACGTGATATCAGGGGTTATATCAGACCAAAAACAGACGAATTTTGGATGAGCATAAAGGCCACTGATATTGATGTTTTTTTTTGGATCGACAATTTGTTACATGGTGCTCGGTCGCAGTCCGTGGTTTGATATTGATGTTTCTCTTACGAAAGTTCTAAGATACAATGATATATCATTATCTATTAGTAGTCACGAAGCTGTGAAACCATATGCATGTGTGAACAGCCCAAGATAATCTGGAAGCACTGAGAACCAGATGTTCCTAGCAGATAAGTGAGAAGATAATTGATAAGGAAGTTCTCTCTATGTTTGGAATGGGATTTGGACTCAGTCAATTAAACATTCCTAGACCTTCGTCGAACATAGTTTAGTACTGCCCTGAACCCTACCTAATATTATGAACAAATCGTAGAGAGATGTACACATGCAAGAATGTGTACTCTTCTTAACAGTAGAATCCGACTCCAACCTCATGTATGCCTCATGTTATGCAGCACAGACCATCATCCATTCATACATAAGTACCCATACATATTAGAGGACCTTAGCTTCGTCCTTGTTCACAATCTATTTCCTGATCTCAAGCACCAACTTCGTAACAGTTCCTGATGAAAAATATCTGGCTTAATGTTGATCCTGTATAGGCTTTTCACTACTACTTCTCCGTTCCAACTAAAACATTATTCTAGGGTCATGATGATGCGATTGCCTTGATGTTTGCTATGTATTGCCCAGATGTCAATCTGATCGGTGTCTCAACTGTAAGTATGATTAACCGGATCAAATGAAAATTGAAATATTATCTGATAGACGCACGGCAACGCATCTGGCAGCCACACGAGCATTAATGCTGCCAAATGTTTAGATGCGTTCAACGCTCCTGCCCATGTTAAAGTCTACCCGGGCGCCCCAAAGCCCCTCATTCTACCAGCTAAGCATGACCCAGAAATTCACGGGGAGGACGGCCTCGGAGGTGTTGAAGGCTTACCGAGTGCAGACGAGCCGGCGGTTATGAATCGGTTTGTCCAGGATCAGGATGAACCAGGTGAGTCAGTGGGAGCGGTTGAAGGTATGGTCAGGGAAATCAGGAAGGTCTGGAAAGGCGGCAAAGGAGATAAAGTAACAGTGATTTCTAGTGGGCCACTGACGAATATCGCACTTTTCATCAGCATATACTCGAATATGATCGAACGAGGGGCAATTGAGGAATTTGTGTTTCTGGGAGGTGGTGTTGGCATCGGAAATAGGTCTCCTGTGGCGGAATATAACATTATGACTGATCGTGCGTCGGTCAAAATCTACACTTCTCTGCATGTCCGCTCAAATCACTTTCTAGCGCACGCAGCACAGATCGTACTCAATTCACCTGTCAAGACTACGATGATCCCGATTAATGCCTCTCATAAAGCAATCGTCACATATGAAATCCAGCATCGTTTACTTACTGGTGCACACCCTACTTCAGCACCAGGTAAACCCATACCTGGTTCACCCTATCCTTCCCTTCCAAACGCAAAAACCCCACTTCGACACACCCTAAGCACTATCATTGCTTATTTCGCTGCGTCGTACCAATCTGTCTTTGGATTCCACTCTGGACCTCCATTGCATGATGCTCTCACTATTGCGTATGTTCAAAGGCCTGACCTATTTCAGGGTACGAGGTATAGAGTCGATGTTGAACTAAATGAGGGACTCTGTAAGGGTGAAACCGTGGTCGACATCTGGAACTATAAAGGTATGGATGAGAAATCGTGGGGTAGAGAAGGAAAAAACTGTTTTGTAGTGCAAGAGGTGGATGTGAGTATTTTTTTTCTTCTGTGACAGTTGTTTGCAACGGAATTTCAGGTTTCCAAGTTATTTGATTTGCTTCTCAGCTGCGTGGATGCTTGTGACAAAGTTTCGCCTTTGAACCGTAAGATCTAAGAGTTCGGTAATAAATACGTGGCCTGTGGATGATGTTGCATTGCACTCGGTTTCGTTGATGAATATAACATATTTGCAACATCAATACTGTACGGCGTTAAACATACAATGCCATGGTTTATACGGAAGTTTGAGGTGTCACGCATACCTCGCACAAGTACATTCCTCTCCGGGTAGCCAGAGTTGAGAACATGGCCTTTTCTGCTCCAGATGAAATCCTTTGATCGACAAAATCTTGGTGCTTTCAATCAACGTCTGGATCAATGTAGCCATTTTCCAATTTCAACAAGTTGTAACCAATCAACTCCAACAGGCCTGGGCGTAGAACATACACAATCGAACAGTGCCTAGGATAGTGGGATAACATCCTGATTAGCGATACGTATGGGGCAGGTGGTGAAGGTATGTATATGGAACTGCACCGCGGCAAGGGTACATTATAATAAGGTCACGATTTGCGAACTTCTGACCAAAAAAGTGTCGAGAAAGATGTTGGATAGAGTGCTGCATGCTGGATAGTTGCAGGTGACATTGCTCGAGTGATGCAGTGGAAAAGACCTTTGGCTTAGAAATCACCATCTGCTTTGAAAATATATTGGGGTGGTGCAGAGAGTGGCAGCCCCATCCCAGAGAGTATTTCAGGTGCTTCTTTCAACCTGTCATCTGAGACGAGAAAGGAATAATTCTACAAAATCCTGGTATAGGTTAACTGGAAAGCACAGTACAGAGTCCATGAAACTTGCCCTGATCACAATTGGTACGTTCATCCTTCGATAAAGTGCTGCCCTCCATTCGACCAAGTCCATTCCTGCCTTCTGAGGCCATATCGGTTACTTGCTCTAGCTGGTGGTCCAAGATACTCGACCCTCGCATATGTTCGACTTTAATGTGTGTGGGATTGTTTTTGTAGTTGTCGATGAGGTGAACATGGTGGACATCAAGGGTGGTTGAAAATGTTTACAATTGTGCTGGCGGAGATTACGAGTGCAATGCTCCAAGTGCCTGGTTAGGTAAGTCTATGATTAGATTTTGTATTTCTCCAAACCTTCATCGTTGCAAACTATGTCAACCGCAGAGGAACTTTTCCCAACAATAGGTCAAGTAGCAAACCAGACTGACCAAATAAAACCAGATAAAACGCAAGCGGCCGATGACGAAGAAAAAGCAGTCACGGAAATTCCATCACTGTGCATGGAATGCCACGAACAGGTCCGTTATTTCAAGCTGAAATGTACTGCGTTTACATGAATAGACTGGCAGGGAACGACAAGAATGCTTTTAACGTCTATTCCGTTCTTTCGAGAAATCGTCGTCATGTCTTTCCGGTGTGGGTCTTGTGGAACGCAGAATAACGAGATACAAGCTGCTGCTGCTATTCAACGTTCGTATTCCATCTCTTTTGATCTCCTCTTTCTTATATTGAAATATTTTGTTAGCTGAGGGGGTGATCTACACCTCTCGTATCCTCGATCAGCGAGACCTGGATCGTCAGCTAGTACGATCTGCCACATGCGAAATTACTATTGCAGAACTGGAACTTACGCTTCCACCTACGTCTCGTGGACAATTAACGACGGTCGAAGGTCTCATACGAGATATCACCTCAGACCTGAACATTGATCAGCCCCTCCGGCGGATAGAGGATCCAGAAAATTACCAAGCGATTGAAAACGTTATAAACAAATTGAGAGATATTCTAGGTGACGACAACGACAAAAATTCCGAATCCACGAAGGAAAAGGATGCACCAATGCTGTTTCCGTTCACTATTACACTGGACGATCCCGCAGGAAACAGTTTCATCGAATTTACCGGAAACATGGGAGACCCCAAATGGAATAAGAAAAACTACCACCGAACACTTGAGCAAAATGTTACTTTAGGTCTAGTCGATCCTGAAGAACAATCAAATCCCAGAGTCGCCAATCCCGAAAGTATGAATGTTCAAGATGTTCATGAGGATGAGATTTTCGTATTCCCCGGACAATGTTCAAGTTGTGGACACTCGATCGAAACAAATATGAAAAAAGTAAATATACCTTATTTCAAAGTAAGTATGTCTGCTTTTTGCGAATCATTTCGCTTTTTTTTTTCGTTGCTCTGACAAGCTAGGACATTCTCATCATGTCAACTAATTGCGATAAATGTGGCTATCGTGACAACGAAATCAAATCTGGAGGTGCCATCTCAGAAAAAGGAAAACGTATCACTGTCAAAGTCGAAGATCGTGAAGATCTGAGTCGTGATATTCTAAAAGTCAGCCTTCAACAATTCCCTTTGACGCGGTGTTACGATCCTAACAACAAGAAATCAGAGCGAAACAGCCGGACTCACTATTCCCGAAATTGACCTGGTTTTATCACATGGTACACTTGGAGGTCGTTTTACGACACTTGAAGGTATTCTCCAGCAAGTACATGAAGAGCTAGCTGAAAAAGTATTCATGAGTGGAGACTCTTCGAGTGCCAAAGATAAAGACGCATTTGCTGTTTTTCTGAAAAATCTCCAACAGGTACGTGAGATCCATCAACAACTGTTGTTGTGCTCGTATTTACAGCTCCTTCCCCATGCCTACCAAAGGTGAAAGCAGCTGAAGTGCCATTCACCATCATCCTCGATGACCCACTCTCAAATTCCTATATACAAAATCCATATGCCCCTGACCCTGACCCAAATATGACAATCGAAAGTTATGAGAGATCTTGGGAGCAGAATGAGGGCCTTGGATTGAATGACATTAAAGTTGAAGGATACGAAGTGGATAGCATAGAGAAGGATACAGGTTCATAATACAACACTGAGAACTGGGGTAATTGAGCGCTACAAAGAATAGTATACAACCAAATGTCCGCTACGAATCGCTACATCGGGTCAGTCATAGGTGGAAAGCATGTCTGAGCTTTTCTTTGATAACATGTCGCGTAGATTTCGGGTGGCCACTGCAGGACCCACCGGAAAGTAACGAGTTGTATTGTTGTTGAAGTTCTTCAATGCGTTGATCAAGAGCTGCCAAGTTGTCCTCTGACTGTTTGACCATAGAGTTAGCAGCAGTGACAAAATCGACCGTGACAGAGGGTGTGCTTGATACAGTGGGAGAGTATGTGCTCATATTCCCGACCAAATTCGTGCGCGAAACCCCTTTCTGCTTCTCCACCAACACATGATACATGGCAAGCGTTGTATCATCTATCCGTAAATCCCACGCAATATTTTCCAAAAATCCCTTCTCCGTCTGTGTGATTTCATCAGCAGAAAATTTGTTCTGGCCAACCAGGACCCAGAACTGCGGACGAGGACGGAAATCGCTGAGAGCTTTGGTAGCAACGATGTAGGAAACAAGAAAAAGACGTTCTGCGTCGGTGCCTTTCGCAGGAGATGAGGCGGGATACTGCGATTTGAGGCGGTGCAGCAGGATCAAGGCGGCCAGAGCGTGGGCCTCGGGTAGCTGTGATAGGGACAATGCCATGGCGATAAAGTAAGGTAGACCGTCAGAGAGGGATCCAGGAGCAAAGAGCTCGTGGACGAATGCTGAGCAGATCTTTGCCAGGGGCTCATAGTCTGAGAGACGTGGAGTCATTGTGGCCACAAGCTTTCCAGGCAAGTATCATATATATGGCTGTCCTAACAGGACATTTATAGGCCCGGATGTTAACCGCATAGCGTTTATTTTAATCATCCACAGCAGATGCGTAGAATTGCCGACTAAGACAGCTGCTCTCGGAATTCTAGTCAAACCGATGGGGTTATGTAACTATGTGTCGAGAAGTCTGGATTAGCCTAGAAATTGGCAACGTGGGAACGTATCAACCTTGAGAATGTCAGATTACTACCCAGTCAGAGTTTATGATGAATAAGGACCAATTTGGTTTCTATATTAGATAGATGTCAGCAGACTGAATACAAATCCCCATTTCGTGTAAGATCGGAAAACTAACCAATGTTAATTCTTCATCGGCATGGCTGTACAGCCACAATGATGTCATGCCACTTCACAGCACCTGTTGCACTGAGTCAAATCCATCATGTCGTCTCCGGGAGGCAAAACAGCTACAGAAAACAATAAATGGGTCCCATTGGAAGCAAACCCGGAGGTAAACTACTCACGAATGTCTTTTTCGATCGACTGACATCAAGGATGTCCAGGTGTTCAATTCGGTGGGTAAAGGCATCAACACGGCAGTTTTCTACATAATCTCTCATTACACCAGTGGGCAAATCAAGCTGGTTTAATTACTTCTCAGGATCAGTTTGTCGATGTATATGGGCTCGATCCAGAGGTGAGTTCTGATTAAAACAATTATTCAAATGTCGGACTTTTAACCACATCTTCGCTAAGCTCCTGAGCATCATCCCGCAACCGACGAAAGCCGTGATCCTCCTATTTCCATTAAATTTTTCTATCAAGGAGAACCAAACGGAATTTGACAAGGAATTAACTGAAGAGGGTCAGCACTCCGTTGATCCGACCTTGGTCTATGTTAAGCAATACGTATGTTCATAAAATCTATTCCATTACAAATGGCTCATGATAGTGGTGGTGATATCAGGTCGAAAATGCATGCGGAACGATAGCGTTAATTCATGCCATCGCCAACGTGAGCCTACCCCAAATGAAATGATTACGCAACTTGATTGCCTTCTTTCCCCAAGTCATCCGTCACTTACATGCCCGAGAGTCCACTTCAGAAATTCATAGACCTCTGCAAAGGTACGTTATATACTCGATAATATCATCTACGCTGATAATCAGCGCGCAATGAAGACAAAACACCCGAAGAACGCGGAAAACTCTTTGAATCGACTGATCTTTTCACCAAGATCCATCTACAAAGCTCTGCCCTCGGACAAACACAACAACCCTCGAATGAAAACAATGGAATGAATACCGATTTACACTTTACCTGCTTTGTTGCAGCTCCAGATGCTCAAGTACGAAAAACAGCAGGGACAAGGTGTTGTACCCCTTGTTTCCTAATAGTGGATACTAATAATACATTTATCCGTTGGAAGTCTGACGACAAAGCAACCCACTGATAATGAACAATCCGGGAATATGAGGTTGGTTGAATTAGATGGGAGACGGTCTTGTCCAATTGATCATGGCCCTTGTACGAATGTTTTAAATGTTTGTGTCCTTCTTTCATGTGGATTGCCGAATTGTTGATCATTGCGGACAGGATGCCATAAAAATTATCAAAAAGCACTATCTCTCTAACGCTCAGAGCATCTACTTCAGTCTCATGGCACTGGGGCCAGCCCCAATCAATTCGCCTTTCATCTAAAGATATCGGGTTACATTCATCGGTATAACGAAGCAGAAACGAGAGTAGGATAATTGCTATGCTATGTATTTTGAAAGAATAGAGAATGAGAGCTCAGATTTCGAAGATGATTCTATCTAAAAAAAATGTCAGAAGAGGAAAGGAACTTGGACAAATGTAATACTGACCACGAACAGTTGAATCTCGCACATTTTCCTCAGCATTTTTCCACATGTCACGTACTTTTGGTGATCCAGCTTCCCTTTCGCTAAAGGGTTCCTTATCATAAGCAAAGACAAGACGTGAATCATCGATATAACGATACTGTGATCCATCTTCCAGCTGCAACGTTAGATGGTGATTTGTTTGTTCTTTAATCATCCGAGCAGTGATATCTGGCTGTTGATCGAACGAGAGAACGCAAAGCAAGACAGGGGGATGCGGGCTTAATTGGGAGCTGGTGAGAATTGTAGCAAGCGCTAGACTGGTATCCACAACTAATTTTCGAAAATTCCGTATGGATGCTGATGATATTTGCCATTTTCCAACTTGAATTTCGAGAGAGAGGTGAGTTAATTTGGGGATGAAGTCGAAGACACAGGTTGATATCAATGGATTGTTCTTGCGAGAAAGTGACAGTGATGTGGTGTCCCATGACCATGACCATGTAGACCATTCTGTCCATCTATTGGTGATGAATAAATGGGTCAAGTTGGAAAATAACCCAAGTGAAAAATCAGGCGTCATTCCGATCTGAGCACAGTGGTAAATGGGTTCGTCAATGAGCAGTACGAGACGTTTCGGACGAAGACGTTGAAGTGAGCTATGAAGAGTGCTACAGCGGTTGCCCCGGGATACATAGTGTAAGTTGGGGATGATGCCATCTTGGTAGTAATGAAAACCGAGACTGGGATCTTCCAGACTCCGATGGTGGTGGTGATGGTGATCGTGGGATGGTATAACCCAGATGGTAAGGTTCTCAATGCCATCACAGAAGAAGAGAACTCTTGCTGTTAACTCAGAATCGTGGGTACTGTAGGCGATGGACAACGACTTGACATGTTTGGAGAAGAATTGTTTTGGCTTCGTAGATGATGCGAGCGTTCGTACAAATCTTCGAACCGATGTCCTTGAATATAATTGAACGTTCGAATAAAGGTATGCTTCGACCCTAAGAAGAAATCAAATATAACGTTGAAAGACGGTTCTAACGAGGGGGAGAGGGGGATACCAGAGACAAACAAGTTTGGAAACTAGTGCATACTTGACGGCTTTACAGCTATCGATCTTTATAGCCTGTTCAAAGATAAGTCGAAGAATGTCGTGAGGAAGTTTAGGGAATTCTAGTGACTCGGTCATGTGAGGGTCCCGGTGATAAACTTTCCAAGTCCCTGCAGGGTCCACGTCACGTCAATGTCCAGAAAGGTAGGTCTGTGATCTGAGTTCGACTTTCAGAGCGGAGAGAGGGAAAAGACTAAGGGGAGTGTGATGAGGGAGAGGAAAACCTTTGTACCTCGGAGAACGAGGGTCACAGCCTCGGATATAATACTTTGCCATTCATGTCTGAGAACAAATGAAGACGAAAATCTGATATCAGAGCAAATGACCAGCCGGCTATCGGCTAGTATTTTCGAGAAATAGTGAGGTGGGAAATATCCTCCATAAAAGAGAAGTCTGTGTCAGATTGATCAAGAACAGAGTAGATCTAGTAGCCAAAGTGTGGTCTGTGGAGTCACACTACTTCCCACACTTCGCACATAGATCCAAATACTACTAAATGGATGACGGAGCATAGATGGGGACTCTGATAGTCAAATCCTTTGGTTGTCAGAATTTTTCTCACATTTCACCTGAAATTTCTGGGTAGCGCTCATGTGGTGCTTCTTAGGAGTTCCAGGTGGAATATGGAAGAAACCGGTTCTAGCAACCATAATGCCTATTGGAGTCAAGTCATGATGCATGATCACCAATAGTTTTTAGATTGATAGATACATATGACATACTGCTCTAGCCATTTATTGAATAGTTGTGCTAAACACATTTTGTGTCCTCATTAACAAAGATCTCCGAGATCTCCTCATTAACAAAGACCTCTACACAAACAGGCATACATCTAGTAAATTATCATTAGCTTGCATATTCAGCTAAAGTAACTCAGTTCTCTCTCTATACTCAATCCCTCACCAATCCAATTGACAACAATCCACCCACTGCTTACTCATATTAAATGACTACCTATCACAGTTGAGGATTACTGTTATTGGTGGAATTTCTGATGCAAGTTGTAAACGTGTCAGAGACCAAGTTGGTGGTAATGATGGAAACGATGAGAGCATCAATGGAGCTGTGAGCAAAATAGGGTATACGAACATTCTGTGACATTGGAGAAAATTTGGGGTGGAGTTGCAAGGAATGAAGGGGACTAGGAAAGAACAGGTGAAGAGAGAAAGAAGGAAAGGGTGAAGAAGATGTACCAGGGCGTTGAGCAGGCATCTAGAGGAAATTTGGCTGAGGCCAGCGAATGGGTTGCTCCACGATTGAGTAACTCTCTACTGGTCGCAGTTTGTAGCTTGATTTCTTGAACTGTATTCTAGACTAATCGCACTTTTGGTTCTGTCGTATTGACATGGTCTGAATCCTGTGAGGACTAAATCCATGACGTTTACAAGGTTCTATGTGTTGTCAACCTGCTGACGTCAAGAAACATCCCATCAATGTGCGGGGCAATTCAAACCAGATCGGAACCTTTTCAATTCCTCCATTGCGTTTTTGATCCATCTGAGATCGATTGTACAGGCCAAATAGGATTGTCATGGCAGCGATCAAGATGCATACCCATAGCTGTAACCCTGAAGACAAATTATAAATTTCG
>Ga0153942_1000560_pt1 | contig 14632 bp, 16 predicted proteins | sample TSNJ026MetaG_FD_104731 | JGI IMG/M metagenome (GOLD analysis project Ga0153942, IMG submission 104731) | Attine ant fungus gardens microbial communities from New Jersey, USA - TSNJ026 MetaG | ecosystem: Host-associated > Fungi > Mycelium > Unclassified | place: USA: New Jersey, Brendan T. Byrne... | reverse complement strand
TTTAGTAAATTAATGGGTGAGGGACTTAGCGAAGAAGATAAAAAAACAATGCTGCGGGTGTTGGAGAAATTGGCAGATAATGTTGACCGTGCTTGTAATAGTGATTAACTGCAAGTTAGCTTGCAAAATTATCATTTATCCCCATAAAATTGTGTAGAAATTATCCATTCAATCGTTGATTTGTTGACGTGTAAAGTCAGTATCGATAGAATCAGGTTATCAGACAAATTACGATTGGAAGGAGTGCAGACATGAAAAAGGTTCGAGAAAAATTTCCTGAAAACTTTTTATGGGGAGGTGCAATTGCGGCAAATCAGGCTGAGGGGTGGCGATTGTTGTTGTGGCAGCCGTGACTTTCTTTTTAGGCTTTAACGAGGCGGATATAAATCTTTAGGATCTGTCCGGGCGGTCAGATAAATGGATACTCATATAACATGAACCCATAAAAACCATCCCCGAATGAACCGATTCATTCAGGAATGGTTTTATTTTGATGGTTAACAAATGCCAAACGAGGACAGAATAGCGGCAAAGACACATGTTATGAGTGGGATAATTACAGTTAAAACACCATAATGCAGATATCCTTGTCGATGGGTCAGGCGGCAAACCTGTAAATCGTTAACGATTCCTGTGTTATGGGGCAATGAATCTAAACCGCCACAGGAGATACAGGCAATTCGATGAATAATTTGTGGATTGATGTTCATATCAACAAATCTTTGCGAGAACTGTTCCATTGCGATACCAAGGCCGCCGGATGCAGAACCAGTGATACCGCAGGTAATATTTACTGCAATAATTAACTGGACAATCGGTGGTCCGGGAATGCTGTTTAAACTGTTGATTACGAGCTGGTAACCACTGACAGACGATGCCACTGCACCAAATCCAACTGCGGAACAAGCACTTATAATAGCGCCGACAGCATTATTCGCACCGTTCTGATAACAGCTTGCCAGCTTGGAGCCGTTTAATTCCTTTGTAAAAAGGAGGCTTGCAACTACAACGGTAATTAACAGTGTGGTAACCGGTGTGATTTTGATTACGTTCATCACGAATAACAGGACAAAGGACGGTGCAATCGCTCTTAAGAACGACATATCAGGAAGTTCTTCGGATGGTAAATCCAATTTGCTGATTTCAGTTCCGCTTGGCATAAAACCTTCTCCATTGCGGATTGACTTTTTAACCAGTGCATTAATATAAGAGATTCCTAATGTGGCAGCAAAAATTGCGGACAGGATTCCCAGCAGGGGTGCTGCCATAGTTGTGGTACCAAGGTATGTAGTCGGCAGAATGTTATGAATGGATGGAGAACCTGGCAGCATGGTCATTGATAGAACGCCTGAACCAAGATAACTGCATGTGTAGAATCTCCATGGTACATTCATTTCCTCAAACAGTTGTCTGGCCAGTGGAACTAATGTGAAGACGACAACAAATGAACTGATTCCACCAAGGGTGAAAAATAAACTAAGTGCGACGAAAGACAAGACTACAATAACTTTTTGTTTCTTTGGTGGGGCTTTTCGTATGATATTCGCAAATTTATATGCGATTACTTTGGCTGCCCCGGAGTCGCCCATCATACGGCCAAAGATTGCACTTAAAAAGAATATAAAAAAGTTCTTCAGTGCAAACCCGGTAAAGCCGGTCATATAAGAGACGGTCATCGATTCAAGAAGATCAACTCTTGATATGAGTGCCACCACAAAGGCGGCTATCGGAGCAACAATAAGCATTGGCAGCCCTCTGAAAACCAACACAATCAGAACGGCAATTCCGACGATGATTCCTATTAAACTTATTATCTCTGCCATAATAATTCCTTTCATTATGTAAATTCATTATCCTTGAATTGAACAGAAACAATGATAAATGAGAATATAATGAGAGGTTGCATGCATAGCAAATTTATTCAATTAATTTGCTGCATAGATAAGATACTAGCACAGAACGATCATAAAATCAACAATGTTTTATCAATTAATATGAATATATACATATTATACATAAAAAATAAATGTATTTAGTGCAATATTAATAAAAATATAATGATATATTGACCACGAGTACAAAAAGAAACTATAATGAATCAAGAGGATACTATCTAAAACAACAAGAATGATAGTGAACAGGAGGCGGCCGTGAAACTTGGTGTGATTATGGATGGAATAAGCAGGGATATGAAACAGGCATTGAAGGTGATGGAGAAAGAGGACATCCGGTATACGCAACTTCAATATGTTTGGGATAAAGAGATTGGTGATCATTCAACAATGGAGTTGAAGGAGATGAAAACTTTACTTGAGGCATATGGAGTGCAGGTGACCTGCATTAGCAAACATAACTTTTCCGGACTGGGTGTGCTTTCTACAAAAACCTGCGACCTGGTTTATCATAATGAGATCGAAAAGCTAAAACGTTCCATAGAAGCCGCCCAGTTTTTGGGGACAAAGCATGTCCGGATGATGGGCTGTGGTAAACAGGTATTTATATGGGGGGAGAATGGGGCAGACCAGTGGCTGGCGAGGGGTAATTCAGCCTGGGACAAACTGCTGGAGTTGTATGCATTGCCAGTGCGGATGGCGGAAGAAAATGATATTTATCTGCTAAACGAGACCGGTAATAATTCGATGATTACATCGGGATATCTTCATAAAAAGTTGATTGAAGATTTAGGTTCTGACAGAATGAAAACGATGTGGGATCCTGCCAATTCCATTACGGGTGGTGATATTCCTTTTCCAACCGGATATCACAATATAAAGGAACATCTGGCAGATGTGCATATTAAGGATATGGTGATTGACCGGGAGAAAGCGACAGTGAAATTTGTTGAATTGGGTACCGGTGATATGAAACCGTATCTGGCCGATATTGCGGCTGCTTTAAAAGCGCAATATGATGGTGTTGTTACTTTGGAAAATGTTTACCAGCCTTTCGGGAAAGATTTTGTGGATGGATTTTATTTGAATTGGCCGACGTTCCGTCGTTTTTTTGAACATTAATTGCATGGGGAGAGGTTATTATGGGAAAAAAACAATATAAAATATTGGATGCTGCTGAAATATTATTTTTATCATGTGGGTTTAAGCTGGCTACGACCAAACAGATTGCCAATCTGGCCGGGGTGGGGGAAGCAACCCTGTTCCGTAATTTTGGTGATAAAAGCAACCTGTTTCAGGCAGTATATGACCGCTGGATTGAGAAAACCGTTGCGGTTGAAGTCAAATGTGCAGAAAATCAGGAGGAGTTTCTTTACTTACTAAAAGAAGCTCTTTTTCTATGTTTTGACCACTGTCTGGATCATGTCGGGAAAGATTATGTTTATCAGGAAGTATGGGGGACAAATGATGGAATATTTGAAAGCAGACTCAATAGTGAGTTGCATTCTTTACGGTTGTTTTTCCATAAAGCACTGGAGATCGGGATATTAGTCAGGGCAGACTATGACGGTATCGCCAGTTTGCTAATTGATGGATTAATCAGTAGATGTAAAGAGTTTGTTGAAAAACAACTCTCCGATCCACAAGTAGTGCAGGAGCGCAAACTACTGGTGGAAGATTTGGCGCAGAGTATCAATGACAAATATGTGAAGAGAGTTGGAACCGGCCGTTCCGGGTTGTTGATTGATTTAAAAGCATCACGGCCGGAGGACATACGCAGCCACAATATCCAGCTGATATTAAATTTGTTTCTTGATAAAGGAGAACTGTCGGTATCTGATCTGGAGGACTATACCGGATTGAGTAAAACAACAATTATCAAAATCATCAATTTACTGCTCACAGCGGCTCACCTGATCGTGGTTGAGCATGAGACGGAAGATCGGGGCCGGCCAGCCGTCTGCTATAAAATAAATGAAACAAGGGGATGGGGCCTCTTTGTCAGCTTTGATAAAGTCGTGATGCGAGTCAGCCTGAATGATTTGAAGGGTGAGGAACATCTGGTAAGAGATACACAATTATCGGAAGAGCAGACATTTGTTGAGGTGGCTGCGATACTGCGAATAATAATTGAAGAAATCCTGGCGGAAATGAATCTTGGTATGCCGGATGTGATCGGTATTTATATTGCGGCACCGGGTCCGGTTGCTAAAAAACGGGGAATTTTACGTTATTCACCACGATTTCGGAAATGGGGCTCGGAGATACCTGTCCAGGATATACTGATAAAAGAACTGGGTGCCAGTTGCCACATTAAGGTGGACAATGAATCTGCTTTCATGTGTCTTGGTGAAACCTTTTATGGTATGGCGAGGGAGTACTCTTCAGCACTAATCATCGGGGTGGATTATCGGTTGATGGCGGGCATTGTCATTGGCAAGAATCTGGTGAATAGCAATGGATCCTTGGCAGGCGAAATTGGACATATAAAAGTAAGTTATGATTCAGATATTCAGTGTGTGTGTGGTGCTCGGGGATGTTTCCGGGCGTTGGTGATACAAGATAGGTTTATTCAGCTGTATAAAGAACGTTCCGGGCTGCAAGACTATCCAGTTGAACTTGAAGATGTAATTTTTGCCTTTCAGACAGGAAAGACGGCAGCAATTGAGGCGGTAAATGAAATTGCCGAGATATTTGGCCGGGTGATCGCCGCCCTAATGCTGGTTTATGATCCTGAGGTGGTGGTGATTCAGGGCTGCTATGAACACCTGGGTGACTATTTTCTGAAACGGATTGACCGTTTAATCAGAGAAAACAATCAACTGCTGTTTCAAAATCACTCCATCACCCTGACATTCTCAAACCTGCAAAACCACGCCGCTCAATTAGGTTTCAGAAAAATGATAGCAGATGATTATATTACAACATGCCAAACGGAGCATGAAAAACAATTTAGTTAATACGGTTTGCAAGAAAGTGTACAATCGCTGCCGGAAACAAGAGCAAAATGTTGCAAAACGGACAAAAAAATTGCAAGATATTTCCTCAATTAAACAAAATAGTGCATATAAAAGCCAGAAAATCAATGATATAATACAGCATATTGAACAGAACATGAAAATAAAACGAGAGGAACGAAAAAATTTCAGGAGGCTTTATGTATGAGAAAGCTTGCAATTGTGAATGGACCCAACAATAATTTTTATGGTATCAGAAACAAGGGACAGTACGGAAATCAGCTGTACGGAGATCTTATGGAGGAACTGGTTGCTTATGGAAAGACGCTGGGATTTGAAGTCCGGACCTTTCAGGCTAATTCAGAAGGTGCATTGATTGATTATTTTCAGCAGATCTATAAAGATGCCGAAAAGGAAAGTACAATCATGCCGCTGGTTTTGAATCCTGGTGCTTTTACCCACTACAGCTATGCATTAATGGATGCCCTTGAATCCGTGCATGAAAAAGTGCCGGCAATTGAATGTCATATGTCAAACATCCATAAACGGGATGAGTTCCGTCATAAATCAGTAACTGCCTGTGAGTGTGTTGGCCAGATTGCAGGATTTGGTAAAAACAGTTATAAACTGGCGATGCATGCACACAAGATGATTATGGATGCTGCTGAAGCATAGGTAAGGTGTTAGATATTTTGATGCTCCGATTGGTACTTTGCCCGGAATTCGAGTGGTTTCAGGCCGACTCTCTTGATAAAGATATTGGTAAAATGCCGGGCATTATCATACCCGACTTCCTGACTGATGGCGGTCACTGTTTTTTCAGTGGCGATTAGCTGCCAGAGTGAGGCGGTTATCCGGCAGGAGATCAAGTGGCTAATCGGAGATATCTGATAAGTGGAGGTCATCGCATGACTAATGCTGCCCTGGCTTATATGAAATTGTTCTGACAGAGACTTAAGTGTAATTGGCTCATGGTAGTTTTCGCTAATATAAATAAGTACCTGGTGTGCCAATGAGTACTGCGAGTTGTTGTGCTTGTTGTTAATCGATGGCAAGCCTGTGTCAAGCTGAAATGTTTTTATAATCAAGGCGGTAATGAGCAGATTGCAGACCATGTCATAGGATTCCAATCCTGACATTCTTTGGGACAATATTTCTTCTAATACCTGTAAATAAAAGTTGCCGGATTCCGCTGTTTTGATAACCGGATAAGTATCGGGGGAAATGATGTGATTGGGGGGCAGCTTTTTGAGTCTGATATTTGTAATTGCACAATTATAAACATCAAAAGGGTTGTCCTTGTCGGAGAGGACGGAATGTGTCATGTGGGGGCTGACGATAATCAGATCATTTTTATGCAATTTATAGGGGATGTTGTTGATGGTATACGTGCCGCATCCTTTTTTTACAAAAACAAGTTCGGAAAGGTCGGTATGCATATGATGATTGAAAAACCAATATGGGTTGTCATGATTATGTACAATTTTTTTGATTTTAGGGGTAATGCCATCCTCAAAACAGGAGGAGTAATCGGCATCAAATGTCATAGATATCATAATGATGGCTCCTTTCACTTAAAATTTAACGAGGTAATGATAGTATATTAGAATTTAAAAACAATTACAACCATAAATGGAGGAGAGATTCATGGAAAAGGTTGAACGGGTAGAACATATTATTATAGGTTACACAAGATTAGTAGGACTTTTAGGAAGTCCGATTTCGCACAGCAAGTCGCCTCGGACACAGAATCTTGGCTTTGCCAGGGCTGGGCAGGATGCGGTTTATCTTACCTTTGATGTCGATAATACGAATCTTGAAGATGCAGTCAAAGCAATGAGAACGCTGAACGTTCTGGGGTTCAATGTGACTATGCCGAACAAACAAAAGGTTCTTCCTTATCTGGATGAATTGTCAGAAGAGGCAAGGCTGATTGGGGCAGTAAACTGTGTTTCAAATGTAAATGGTGTCTTGAGGGGATACAATACCGACGGCATGGGCTGCGTTGATAATTTCAGAGAGCAAGGTGTTAAATTTGGAGGAGAAAAGGTAATAATTGGTGGTGCCGGCGGAGCCGGATGTGCGGTCGGTGTCCAGATGGCATTGAGCGGTGTTCGGGAGTTGGTTGTCTATGACGTTATCGAAGATGCAGCGAAAAAGCTGGCACAGGTGGTCAATGAAAATGTTAAAGGATGTACAGCAACCGGAAAGAAGATGGTTGAGGCTGACTTTGTAGAAGAACTTAAGACTGCGGCATTATATGTTGACTGTACCTCCATGGGAATGGAACCGTATGAAGGGCAGGCAGTTATTTCTTCCGCAGAACAGCTGCCAAAAGATCTGGTGGTATGCGACATTACCTATATGCCGGTGATGACAAAATTGCTGCAGCTGGCTGAGGAGCGGGGCTGTCGTTACATAACTGGTATTGGCATGATGCAGAAACAGGCTGCCGCAGGTTTCAAGATTTGGACCGGTGTTGATATGCCGATGGATTATGTTCTGGCGGTGACTGCGGAAGAGGCGAGATAATCACAAATGAAAAAATCAATCTGTATCGAAAAGATCTTTTTGGAACTGGATTTTTATGAGCGTTTTCAGGCGGTAGCTGATGCCGGATTCCACTATGTGGAGTTTTGGAGTTGGGAAAATAAGGATTTACCACGAGTGAAGGAGCTGTGTGAACGGTATCATTTGCAGGTGGCGAGTATTTCCGGAGATAAAGATTACTCGCTTATTCTGGATGAAGAGCGGGAAAAGTATCTGTATTATTTTAAGAGATCGCTGGAAGTGGCCAGAACATTGTTTTGCCATGTTCTGGTTCTTCACTCAAATGCAATTAATGAGTATGGGAAAATTTCCAATGCCGCAGTTGGGATCAGTCATTCAAAAAAAGTTGCAAGCATGGTGAAAACATTGCTTACAGCGGTACAGTATGCGGAACAATATGGAATCAGGTTGGTTCTGGAAGCCCTCAATACTGTTACGCAGCCCGGATGCTTTTTAGTCAGTACGGAGGATTCCGGAGATATTGCCCGGGTGGTAAATTCCGATTATTTGAAAATCCTGTATGATGTCTGGCATATGGAGCATATGGAAGAAAATATCAGCAGCACTCTAAAGAAATACCGGGATGTACTTGGGTATGTCCATATCGCCGATTCAAATGGCCGCCATGAGCCGGGAACTGGAACGATTGATTTTGTTGAAGTTAATGATACTCTTCTGGATATCGGTTATTCTGGTTTCCTGGGATTTGAATTGACACCGTCAGGCAGTTCTGCAGATGCCTGCAAGGTGATTGCCAGTTTCTGCAGATGAAAGAGGGTAGCAGAGCATGAGAGCGTATGTGGAACACATTGCTATAACGGTGCAGGATCTGGAATGGCATCTTCGGTTCTTTAGAGATGTCTTTGGCATGGAGATCCGCATGGAGAAATTCGAACCGGTGAAGCAGGTCTGGGTTTACGGCGGCATTCAGTTTATCGATGGTACATCAGCGGAAGCAGAAGGCGAAATACTATCCCATGTGGGGATTATGACAGAGGCATATGATGAAGTACTTGCGAAAGCCTATACTTATGATGTGGAAGAATTGCCGCAGGGGCATAATTGGCTTAAGCTGCCAGGCGGACTGTGTGTGGAGGTTCTGGCTGCCGGGAATGAAGCAGTGAAATAAAGCCGTTTAAGAGGAGAATAAAATGAAAGCTAATATTGCATTTATGTATGGACCTCATGATTTAAGAATTGAGGAAGTGGAACTTCCAGCACTGAAACCGAATCAGGTGTTGGTAAAATCTAAGGCTACGGGGATCTGCGGTTCAGATGTGCACTGTTTTGAAGGCGAATCTGCGGAAGGCCGGTATGATATTGCGCCGTATACGCCAGGACATGAAGTGGGCGGCCAGGTGGTCGAAGTGGGGAGCGGTATCACTACCCTGAAAGCCGGTGATAAAGTGACGGCTGACTGTGTCCTTGCCTGCGGAGTTTGTGCAAATTGTAAAGAGGGGTTGATGCCTTCCGCTTGTTTGAATTTCCGTGAACTGGGATTTCGTCCGGATTCACCGGGTGGATTTGGCGAGTATTTTATCATTGAAGAGAATTATATACATAAAATTCCGGATAGCTGGTCCTATAATATGGGTGCCTGGGTAGAAACCTTTTCCATTGGCTATTTCGGTATCTGGGGAAATGGCGGATATATTGATGCATCCGACTATGCGCTGGTAATTGGAGCTGGACCAGTTGGCCTTTCGGCAGCAATGGTTTGTAAGACATCAGGTGCTAAAACGATTGTTTCGGACCCCAATCCTAAGCGGCGGGAGATGGCACGAAAGTATGGCGCTGATGTGGTTCTGAATCCTATGGATGAGGACTATCATGAGCAGGTGAAAGCGGCAACAGACGGCCATGGACCTTCGGTAATTGCGGAAGCATCTGGCAGCAATGCAGGTCTTGCCTCGATTTTTGATATTGCAGGACATAGCTGCAGAGTTAATCTGATCGGCCATTCGATTGGACGCAAGGTGCCGGTAGAGATTGGCAAGACAATCTGGAGCACGTTAAAAATTAAAGGTTCAGGCGGAACTAAGGACTGGGCACAAAGGACGATTCGTTTTATGAATGCGATTAAGGACACCTATGATTTTGATGGTCTGAATTCTCATCATATTCCGTTTAAGGATTTGGATAAAGCGATGGATCTGGCTGTGCACCATCCGGAGGAGGCATTTAAAGTCATCCTGACTTTTGATGAGTAAACGGTTTTCTGGTATGAAATAAAAGATTGATGGAGCCGCTTTTGTCGTATACTCAATGTATACTGGAAGGTTGGTGAAAGTGTGAATAGATCAAAACAAGCAGGATTAACAAAAAAACAGGTAGCATATGAAGGCATTAAGAACTTGATTGTCGAAGGTGAATTTGCCCATGAAACTCCCCTGGTCGAGCGCCAGCTCTGTGATATTTTGCAGGTGAGCCGCACCCCGGTGCGGGAAGCGCTCAGAGAACTGGCGGCCGAGGGGATGGTGGAAGTGATTGACGGCAAGGGTGTCTATGTGAAACGGCCACAGTTTAAAGATATGATTGAGATTTTTGAATTGCGGGAGGCTCTGGAAGGGAAGGCGGTCAGGTTATTCGTTGAGCGGATAAATGATGCGGATGTTCAGCTGCTGAAACAATATATGGAACTTCAGGAAGAGGCGTATCAAAAGAATGATCATAAGAGCTTTATGGATATAGATATGAATATTCATATGTTGATCTCAGCGGGTGCGAAGAATGGACGTTTGGAGGCGATGATCTGCGCCATCTACAGTCAGATCAGGCAGATGGCGATTTCTGTGAAGGATGATAAGATATTGCGGGACCAGGCCGTTGCGGCACATCGGACGATTATTGAGGCGATTGTCCAGGGCGATGCGGCGGCAGCCCAAAACAGTATGATGGAACATATCACAGAGGTGAAAGAGTATCATAAAGAACGATATTATTTATTGTGAATGGACCATGAGATAAATACCTCTGTCAAGCAGAGGTAAAAATTCTTAAAAAAATGGTATACCAAATGAATATTATTAATATACACGCCGGATCAGATCTGGAATGTTTCTGAGTTTGTTGAGTGAAAGGAGCAGTTATGAAGAATGAGGAATTAAGCATGCTTAGTGAGAAGAGCAGACGAATCCGTTATCTGACCATGGAAGCAATTGGAGAATTGGGGGTTGGGCATGCCGGTGGCAGCATGTCGGTGGTGGATGTGCTGGTGGTGCTCTATTACCGTCATATGAACATTGATCCCTGCAATCCCAAAATGACAGGCAGGGATCGGTTTGTGCTGTCAAAAGGCCATGCTGGTCCGGCCTTGTATGCGGTATTGGCCGACAAAGGGTATTTTGCAGAGGAATTGCTGATGACTTTAAATAAACCGGAGACTTCTTTGCCCAGTCATACAGATATGATTCGCACCCCGGGGGTGGATATGACAGCAGGTTCACTTGGCCAAGGGCTCTCCTGTGCGGTTGGTATCGCAATTGGCTCAGAACTACGTGGGGATGGGGCATACATTTATGCGGTAATTGGTGACGGAGAGTCGAATGAGGGACAGATTTGGGAGGCGGCGATGTACGCCGCGCATAAGAAACTGGATCACCTGATTGCCTTTACTGATTACAACAAAATGCAGCTGGACGGCACAACGGATGCGATCAATTCGCTGGAGCCGCTGAAAGAAAAATGGGAGGCATTTGGATGGAATGCTTATCAGATTGATGGTCACGATCTAGAAGCGATTGACACTGCTATCAATGATGCCAAATCCAAAACCGGAAAGCCATCAATGATTATTCTGGACACTTTGAAGGGCAAAGGGGTGTCGTTTCTGGAAGAGAAGTGGATGAATAATCATAATGTGACAATTTCGCCGACTGAGCGGAAGACGGCTCAGTGTGAGCTGATCGGAAAGGCGGGTGGTAAAGATGTATGAAGCAGTGGAAATGAGGATGGTTTTAGCGGATTGGCTGAAGAAAATCATGAATGAAGATAAGGATGTCATCGTGATTGACGCTGATCTGGGCAGAGCGAACGGGACGTTGGGGCTGCAGCAGGCGTTTCCAGACCGGGCACTCAATGTCGGAGTGGCCGAAAGCAACATGGCCTGTGTGGGTGCCGGACTGGCAAGCTATGGCTTTAAACCATTTATTTTTTCGTTTTGTCCGTTTGTAACAAGAAGAATCTGTGATCAGATTACCATTTCGATTGCTTATGCGCGGCAGAATGTGAAAATCGTCGGAACGGATCCGGGACTTGCGGCAGCGTTCAATGGCGGAACCCATATGACGCTTGAAGATGTCGGAGTGATGCGGTCGATTCCGGGGATGGTAATTTTTGAGCCGGTTGACGGCGATCAGCTGGCCAAGGCGCTGCCGAAGATTATGGAGTATGAGGGACCGGTATATATCCGCTTATTCCGTAAAGTGGCACCGGCAACTTTTTTTTCCGCTGAATCTTACGATTTTGATCTGTTTAAAGCAAATTTGTTGCAGGAAGGCAAAGATGTCACGTTGCTGGCAACCGGTATTGAGGTAAAAGAGGCTATGCTTGCTGCCAATATCCTCCGGGAAGAAGGGATATCTGCAGAAGTCATTAACGTACATACTATTAAGCCGATTGATAAAGAAACTATTATTCAGTCTGTTGCGAAGACAAAATGTGCAGTCAGCTGTGAGAATCACAATATTACCGGCGGCCTGGGCAGTGCGGTGTCAGAAGCACTGGCGGCGAACTATCCCGTTCCGATGGAGTTTATTGGCATGAAAGATGCATTCAGTGAAGTGGGTAAAACAGCCTATGTGGTCAGGAAATATCAGATGGATGCAAAGAGTATTGCGGAGGCGGTAAAGCGGGTGATTGATCGAAAGGCAGGGCGGTAACAGCCCTGACCGCTATCTAACAGATACACTTAAAAACAAATAAGATTTGAGAATAGAGAAGGAGAAAGAATTATGGCAGACAAATGGTTAACAACGGATTACCCGCAAATCGTATTTGAGGACAATGAAATTGGAAGACTGAAAAAAGAAGTTTTTGATATGCCGTTCCCAGAAGTAGAGCGGGTCTTAAAGGAAGAATTTGATATTCCCAATGTTAATGAATGTGAAATCGGAATAGCTGGTACTTATATTCAGAATACACCAAGGAATAAGGTAATTGAGCGGAGACGCAAAAACGATATTGTGCTGGTTCCGATTGGCTGTACAGAGAACCATGGCATCCATAATCCAAGCGGTCTGGATACATATATGTGTACCGCAATCTGTGAGGCAGTGAGACGCTATACGGCGAAAAAAGGATATGAGGTCTCGGTAGCCCTCCCGCCGTTAAACTATGGCGGACATCCGTATCATCATATCGGTATGCCGGGAACGGTTATCATGAGTGAAGAAGTGGTGCGGGAAACGATTATTTATACACTGGCGGGACTTTGGGATGACGGTTTCAGAAAAATCATTCTGGTCAATAACCACGGTCATAAGTGGATGCTGGAGGCGGCAGTTCAGGAGTTCTTTAAACGCTTTAACCTGCCGGCTATCGTTTCCGAGTTGGAATGGCACAGAGCAATCCGTGAATTCTGGGTACCGATCGACAGAGAGGATTCCCTGACCACTCATTTTGTTCATGCGGATGAAGCAGAGACGGCAGTTGCCAATTTATTGTTCCCGAAGATGGTTGATATGAGCGTGTGTGTGGATGCCCAGGCTGTGCCACTGACCCTGAAAGGTCATTATGACACATCGGTTGACAGTTATTCCAGACCGCATACTTGGTCAGAGGGAGAAGGTCAGTCAATGATAGAACGTTTTGGAACGCCGGAGGGTGTTGTCGGCTACCCGTCAAGAGGAGATGCATATAAGGCAAAAAGACCAGTGCTTGCCATTTGCCGCTATATTGTCAAGATGATTGATGATATTTTAGCCGATTATCCGGCTGGTAAGGTACCGGTAGATGGATTTACCTTCAGAGACCGGGAAGAAGTGGATGCATGCCTGAAGGAGCCGCAGAGTGAAGGATGGAAGTCTGTTCATGAATTAAAGAGATTCGGCATTTTTTAATCTTCAAATCAGCAGAGAGAGCCGGATGATTCGGCTCTCTTATATATTAGGAGAAAAGAGGAATATCACATGACATTATTTGCAGTTCAGTGGAGGAGCGTATATGAGAAAATGGTGTCTCAATAATATTGCATATGTTGAAAAAAGCGCAACCTGGAATTATAACAAACATAAGCATGATGATTTATGTGAGATTATGTTTATTACTGGCGGGAGGGGTCGATATCATGTCGAACATCAGGATTTTGATGTGTCTGCGGGGGTGATTGTTATCGCTAAGCCGGGGGTTGTTCATGCAGAACGGGCTTATGAGGAAGATCCGATTTCTATGTGGATCTGTTCCTTTGAAATGGACAGTATAGATGAAGACTGCGGATTCGAACTGCTGAAACCGGAATATGCTCCGGTTATCTATTCAAAAAACGAAATACAGTTGTTTGACCTATGTTGTCGGCAAATAAAACAGGAACTATGTGAAAAGCAAGAAGACTTTTGTAATCTGATTGATAATCTCTTATCTATTATTCTATTGAAATTGAAACGGTTATCCATTCTGGAAGAAGCCTGTCAAACGGGAGATAATCTGGCTTATGAAGTGAAACGGTTTATTGATGAGCGGTATATTGAAAAGATTACATTGAATGAAATCGCTCAGCAGTTTCATGTGAGTGTATATTATTTGTCCCATCAAATGAAGAAAAATGCCGGTATTTCCCCAATTAACTATCTGATTGCCCGGCGGCTCGGGGAATCGCAGAAATTATTAGCAGACAGCAACGATACCATAGCTGAAATTGCGAAGCAGGTTGGTTATGAGGATGTGAATTATTTCAGTCGGTTGTTTCAGAAACGCATTGGGATGTCACCAGGGGCATTCCGGCGGATGTATCAGGATGAGAATGGCAAGAACAGCATATATATTTGCGCAAGTAGAACCTGATAATAAGGAGCAGCTATGGTTCTCATGCTGCAAGATTTATTCCGAGACAAATTGTTGCTGGTAATACATCGACGGCTTGACAAGAAAAATATTGTTGTATATAATGGAACTGCATTCCAAAATAGTCGAAAAGAAGGTGTGATAAATGTATTATCATAGACATATCGAGTCGGTCGTGGCGCGAATCGCAAAACGTAAGCCTGTTATCGTGTTGACAGGTGCGCGTCAAGTCGG
>Ga0153942_1000559_pt1 | contig 14634 bp, 9 predicted proteins | sample TSNJ026MetaG_FD_104731 | JGI IMG/M metagenome (GOLD analysis project Ga0153942, IMG submission 104731) | Attine ant fungus gardens microbial communities from New Jersey, USA - TSNJ026 MetaG | ecosystem: Host-associated > Fungi > Mycelium > Unclassified | place: USA: New Jersey, Brendan T. Byrne... | reverse complement strand
GCGCTGTCCACGGGAGCAAAGACCGGGATTATAGCGACGGTTGCCGCGGTCGTTGTGGCAGCCGTGGGGGTACCTGTGTATCTAAGCCAGCAAGATACGCCGCAGGAGCCGCCCGCTGTCCAGATTACGGAGGGCCGGGAAACGGAAGCGGAAGGCTTCACGGTCGCTGAGGATTTTGACAACGGCAATTCAATAGACACTGATATGAATACATTGTACGGGTCTGAGTTTGTCAGCATATCCACAGGCGATTATGTCGGGAATTATATATTCATAAAGACTTCCCCAAGGGAAATTGAAATCCGAAATAAAGAAAACACGATAGTCCGCACACTACAAACGAAAGGTGATATTGATGCGTTTGTAACAAACGGTTCAGTTGCTTACTATGTGTTCGCCACTGATAGCGGTCCAGCAATATGGAAAGTGGATTTGGATAGCGATGAGCATGAGGAAATATATGTGATAAAAAATCAAGAAGTAGCAAAGGCTTTAGGTCGAAGTAACGACTATAAAGCCGAGTTGCAAATAATCGGGGCAAATAATCGTTATATATTTTTCCAAGCGCGATGGGATGATAATACTGAATATAGGTTCTCAGTCATTTCTTTTAACTTGGGAAAAAATGAACTATCGCTTTTTGCGAACGATGTGATAAACACATCAATTGTTGAGAACAAAGTAATTGCACGGAGAATAGAAAAATATGTTTTTTCCTCCCAACCGACTTCCATACAGCCCTCAGAGTTACTCATTGTAGACGAGGATTCCTCCAATGAAGTTATCCTTCAAAATGTATGGGATTATGAAATCATTGACAATGAGATTTATTATTTAGAGGAATTGAATGATTCTACTTTTGTATCGCTTAAAAAATGTGATATTAGCGGTCAAAATATACAAGTGCTGTCTGAAAAACTTGCCCAGGGTTTCTCCTTTTCGCTTGGTGTTTTTGGCGATGATGAGGTGTATTACACTTTTTGGTACAATGATTCATCATCCAGAGCGGTTCGGTCGAGTTACATTTTCAATTATGATACTGAAACCTCGATTAAGCTGGATATAGATGATGCTCAAGATAAAATATGGACGGCTTATTATACAAATGATAATAACACATATATTTATCAGGTTTTGGAAGGTACAAGATACAGCAATATCTACAAGTTTGATAGGGACACAAAAACATCGCGTTTGGTCTATCCGATAACAGACAGAGACATCGGATGCTCAAACATTTTTGTGGTCAACGAGCAGGCATATCTAGTTATGACATCTTGGGCAGGGTCTTATACCGCCGTAGACTTGATTGCCATTGAATAGACCATAAAATCCGTTATAATCATATTTAGGCCAGCAAGGAGAAGGAATACACTTGTCCCTGTAAACAATGGGTAAAACCCTTTTAATATTTATATATAATTAACTAATAAGAAAGAAGGAATATCATGTTTAGTCAAACGAAAAAACCTGCTAGCCGAAAAGTGCACCGCTTTATCGCTGTTTTACTGACTGCCGTTCTCATGCTGTCTTGTGCCGCTTGTGGAGGTGACGCAAACTCGAACGAACCATCATTAGCATCAAGTAGCAATATATCAAACGAACCATCGTCAATATCAAATGACAATATATCAAACGAAAACGGTACTTTAAGCGGAGGTAATCACGGCAAAGTTATCGCAGTGTATGCATCAAATAATCATTCCGCATTTATAACTGAAGATGGTCGGTTGTGGACTGTTGGTGGTAATGGTTATGGTCAACTCGGACGTACCTCGGGTGCCTACTCCAACGATATCGTTGCGATGATGGATAATGTATTACAGGCGGCACTCGGAGAGAAACACACTGCTGCGTTAAAAAACGACGGTAGTCTTTGGGTTTGGGGCGACAATTATTACGGTCAGCTTGGAAATGGCAAGAGCGGTGGGGAGATTGACGCATATGATGAAGATATCGACAGTGAAACTCCCATAAAAGTTCTTGATGAAGTCGTTTTTATCGCGGCAAACGAATATCAAACCTTTGCAGTTAAATCTGACGGCAGTCTTTGGGCTTGGGGATATTCCGGTAAAATTATTACCTCAAATGTGGATGATATCGTTACTGAGCCTGCAAAGGTGATGGACGATGTCATAAGCGTTGACATCGGCGGAGACATCACCAACGGAAGGTTTCACGCCGCCGTTATTAAAACAGATGGCAGTCTTTGGACATGGGGCAATAATCAATATTACCAGCTCGGTGACGGAACAAATAATAATAAAGGGGCTATGGAAACGACGAAAGTAGCAGAAGATGTCGCAATGGTTTCTATTGGCAGAACTCATACACTGATTATAAAAAACGATGGTACACTTTGGGGGTGGGGTTCTAACAGTGATTATATACTCGGGGATCTCAAGGATGATTATGTCGGTGTTATGACTGTAATTACCGAGCCCAAATTTATAATGGATAACGTAGTATCGGTGGCGGCTTCAACTGACCGTACATTGGTTGTGAAAACCGACGGTTCCCTGTGGGGCTGCGGGAAAAATGATAAGCAGGAGCTTGGTATTGATAATGGTAAAGGCGATACGCTTGTTGAGGCGTTACGAGAGGTTATTACAATCGACAATGTCGCTTTTATAGCTGCCGGAAAAAGTTATACATTTGCCATAAAAAACGACGGAACCCTGTGGGGCTTTGGGCGTAATGATCGACCTCTTGGACTTGGCTCTAACTTAGGAAATGCGATTTTACCGACGCAAATTGAGTTTTAATAAATCGCTGTTAAAAAAGGAGGATTTAAGTTAAGCCTGGTGTTCACCCGAAAGTATGGATTAAGTCTGTGGATGTTGCCCATGTCCCTGTGTCTATGTAATAACAGAAAAACCTTATTAAATGAGAGGAAGAATATCTGATGTCAAGTCAAACGAAAAAACCTGCTAACCGCAAGGCATACCGTTTTATTACCGTCATGCTTGCCGCCGCTCTAATGCTGGCCTGTTCAGCTTGTTCTACAGGTGCGAACGACGATGATATTCCGGGGAATTTTGTCTCAGTAAGCCCCGATATTGCCACAAGTGACGTGCCATCTACTCAAGACGGATCTCAAAATAGTAATAAGCAACCACCCGAATTCGTAGCCATTGCGGCCGGAAGCGCTCACTCCCTTGCGATAAAAGCAGATGGCAGCCTGTGGGCTTGGGGAGATAACTCGGATTATCAGCTTGGCGATGGTTCATCGGAAGATACATACACGCCGGTTAAAATCATAGATGATATTGTTTTTGTGTCAGCAGGACATGAACACACTCTTGCGATAAAAGCAGATGGTAGCCTGTGGGCTTGGGGGGATAACTCGGATTATCAGCTTGGCGATGGCACGTCGGAAAGAAAAACCACTCCTGTAAAAATAATGGACGATGTCGCTTCCACGTCGGCAGGAAACCGTTATTCTTTTGCTATTAAAACGGATGGCAGTCTGTGGGCCTGGGGAAATAATGAATATGGTCAGCTCGGCAACGGCATGAAAACTGGCAGCAGTATTCCGATAAAAATAATGGACGGCGTGGCTTCCGTGACGGCAAGGAGCGGAAACACATGCGTGGTCAAAACAGACGGCAGTCTGTGGGCCTGGGGATTGAATAACTACGGCCAACTTGGTGACGGTACGACAAAAAACAGTCTCATCCCGGTCAAAATCATAGACGGCGTGGCCTCCGTTACGGCGGGGGGTGTGCACACCCTTGCTGTCAAAACAGATGGCAGCCTTTGGGCTTGGGGATATAACTCGGACTATCAGCTTGGCGACGGCACGACAGAAGATAAATACACTCCGGTAAAAATAATGGACGATGTTACTTCCGTGGCGGCGGGCTTCAGTTATTCCCTCGCTGTCAAAACAGACGGTAGCCTTTGGGCTTGGGGGAACAATGCTAGCGGTCAGCTTGGCGACGGCACGACGGAAAAGAAATCCACTCCGGTGAAAATCATGGATAGTGTCGCTTTAGTGTCGGCAGGAATGGCATCAAATATAAGCCACACCTTAGCAATCAAAACAGATGGCAGTCTGTGGGCTTGGGGGAATTCCAGAAACGGTCAGCTTGGCGACGGTACGACGAAAGGTAGTTCTACACCTGTACAAGTAACCATTAAAACATAATTAACCTTTTGATGTATATCGTTTACCACTTACAACAACTAAATAGAAAGAAGGAATGATTAATGTCTCTTTCAGGCAAAGAAAAAAACACCAATCGCACAAATGAAAAGGAGTTCCGTTTCATCGCAGTTTTGCTGTCCGCCATTCTTATGTTGGCCTGTACCGCCTGTTCTTCAGGTGAGATGGTTGATAATAATAGCAAAGATTACGACAACACTAAAGCCTCTGATACAATTAAACAAAGCGACAATGTCGGCGATATAAATAAAGGCTCTGAAAATACACCGGAAACAATCCATTCCAATTTTTTACTTACTGCAAAATTTGAGTTAGAGTATGACTCTGTAAGGCCGTTCAACGAAGGTCTTGCTGCTGTTGAAAAGGATGATATGTGGGGCTTTGTTGATGCGAAAGGCAATCTCGTAGTGCCGTTAGAATATTATGAGGTTGAAGACTTTAGTGAGGGATTCGCTGCAGTTAAAGGGACGGATGGCAAAGGAGATATAGGGTGGGGCTTTATTGACAAGACTGGTAAAGTTACCGTTGATTTTGAATATAATTCTGTAAATTCCTTCAGCGAAGGATTGGCTGCTGTAAAAAAATTCAGTAAAATGGGCTTCGTAAATACGGACGGAAATATTGTTATACCTTGTGAATATGATTTAGTTCATTCGTTTAGCGAAGGACTTGCGGCAGTTGGGTCACAGTTGAATTCAAGTGATTTTGGAAAATGGGGCTTCATTGACAAAACAGGCAATACTGTTATTCCAATGGATTATTACCATGCCGAATCCTTTAAAGATGGAGTGGCGATAGTTGGAACAGAATATGTGGACAGCCGTCAATCTTTGCAAGGCTTCATTAATAAAGAAGGTGAAATTATCATTCCTTTAGAATACGCATCTTTAAAAAGCGATTATAATGAAGGACTCGCTTGGGCGGCTAAAGTAATCGGTAATATTAAGGTTGATTATAATAATCTAATCATTGATATTGTAAGCGGAAATGTTATTAAGAGTGGTGAAGGTTATTATGCAGGTAATAAACCTTTCAACGATGGATGCGCAGCAGTCCGTAAAGAAGCACTTAAATCCTACTGGGGTTTTGTCGATACAAATGGTGATGCAATCACACCTTTTGAGTACACCACAGTAAGAACGTTTAGTGAAGGACTCGCAGCCGTTTGCACAGGAAAGGATCAGTGGGGATTTATCGATACAAGCGGTAATGTCGTTTTACCGTTGGAATATACCAACGCTGAATCGTTCAATGAAGGACTTGCGGCAGTCTACAAAAACGGTAAGTGGGGATTTATTGATACAAGCATCAATGTTGTTATTCCATTAGAATATGATAGTGCGCAATCGTTTAGCGAGGGGTATGCTTTTGTTAAAAAGGACGGCAAATGGGGAATTTTGCAAAACATAGCCTATGCAGGTTCCTAAAAAAGCAATTGCTATTCAGACTATAAGCGGAGGTAATATATATGAAAAAATGCTTGAATTCATTGCTCGCAGTGTTATTGATTACCGCCTTTTTATCGGGATGCGGTAGCACTAACACGATTTCCCCTGCTACTGATAACGGTAATGGTTTATCGAATCCTTCCAGCAGCAACACAGCTCAGTCCAGTCCGAAAAACAGCCCCGCAGACAGCAAACAAACATCTCTATCGGACGACCCATTCGTATATCTTTCCGCTGGTGGCGGACATACTTTGGGTATCAAAGAGGACGGCTCACTTTGGGGGTGGGGCGGTAATCAATACGGTCAGCTCGGCGATGGCACAACGCAAAGCACAGCAGTCCGCATAGAAGTCATGGAAAACGTTGCATATGTCTATGCCGGAACACACCATACCATGGCCATCAAGACGGATGGTATGCTTTGGGGTTGGGGATGGAATACCTCCGGCCAAGTCGGTGACGGTACAACGGAAAAAAGCGTAATGACCCCCGTGAGGGTAATGGACGATGTAACAGCCGTATCCTGCGGTCAAACCTTTACCATGGCCCTTAAAACAGACGGCTCGCTTTGGGGGTGGGGCGACAATAGAGACGGTCAGCTCGGTAATGGTACAACGGAGAGACAAACAAGCCCCGTGAAAATTATGGATGACATCGTGATCGTATCAGCAGGGGACGGACACACCATGGCCATCAAGACGGACGGCTCGCTTTGGGGCTGGGGATGGAATCAATATGGACAGATCGGTGACGGTACGACGCAAAATACTTCAACACCTGTGAAAATTATGGATGATGTCGCAATCGTATCTGCCGGATATAATCATACCATGGCCATAAAAACGGACGGTACGCTTTGGGGTTGGGGCAATAATAATTTCGGGCAGATCGGTGATGGTACATCGGGGAAAAGTGTAATAACCCCTGTGAAGGTGATGGACAATGTTGCGGCTGTATCCGCAGGGGAAAATTTCACCGTGGCTCTTAAAACAGACGGTTCTGTTTGGACATGGGGTTCCAATAATTATGGCAAACTGGGTGATGGCGTTAATGTGGATGCTAAATACAAAAACGAGCGAACTGACATGGACAGGGATACTCCGGTGAAAATCATGGAAGATGTATCCTTTATCTGTGCGGGTGTACATTGCGCATTGGCCATCAAGACGGACGGCTCGCTTTGGGGCTGGGGAGAGAATACTGTCGGTCAGCTCGGTAACGGCTTAACCTACAATCAGCCCTCCCCTGTGAGCAGCGAGTATGAAGCGAAGAAATGAGAGAGTGCATATGTCAAAATATTCTTGTGAGTAAGCGGTTTTACAGTATAATGTTAAAAAGGGGTGTTTGCAATGGCGGAACCGATCAGCGTAACTCGTAACGGGGTTGAATTAACACGCAGTGAAGTAATTGAGTACCTAGTTCGGGTTTGCGCGAAGAAAAAGGAAATCGCGGATTACCAAGACGAAGTAAAACAATTTGAGAAAGAGAAAAAGTTCATTGAAATGCAAATGGGCAAAAAAGAGTATACAGGCGACCCGGAGCCGGAAATATCGAGTTTTTCCTTTGTAACATATGCAATAATATTTATTGCGGCTGCCACTGTAGGTACTATTATTACTCAAATATTAAAAGCCATTGGATTGTCCGAATGGTTTGGTGTCATTGCGCTTTTGGTTTGCTACGTTATTGGATTTTCAATTCCAATCCGAATTAAAAGAAGCGATAAAAAAGCACATAAGGTATGGGTTGCCCGTGCGCCGGAGCGGGAAAAAGCCAAGGCGGAATTTGACAAAAAAGAGCGTGAACGTATGGCTCCATATACGCTAAAACTATCTGAACTGGCTGATAAGAGGCTGTCCAGAAGTTTTGAAGCACAAAAATTAGTGCAAGAATACGAGAGCTTGCTTGTTTTAGATTATCTGGCGCAAGACTATCGGAAAAACGATGTTCCATTCATATTACTTTGCTACTTCATTAATGGCCGAGCGAACACATTGACTGAGGCAGTAAATCTCTTTCATCAAGAGAGCCATCAAATGCGCCTTGAGGAACTTCAGCATCAGCAAATGGAAAGCGCGCGCCGCGCACATGAACGAATGCTCGCCGAACAGCGATCTGCCAATCGCGAATTAAACGCAAAAGCAGATGAAGCCGTAAGCGCAGCCAAATCTGCGGAATTCAACAGTATGCTTGCCGCTATTTTCTCTGCGCAAACTCTTGATAAAGTAAATGATTTAACATATTAAGTTAATCAAGAAAGAAGGTTTTTTACTTATGGGTTTATTCGATATTTTTAAGAAAAGTCCACCGCCGCCACCACCAAGGGAACTAACCGAGGAAGAAAAACGCGAACAAGCAGAAAAAAAGCTGGCTGAAGCCAAACAAAAATTTTACGCCTATGAGGAGAAATTTTTCAATGGTGATTCTGATTATGGAAACACCCGCAAAACAATAGAGATACTTGCCGAAGATGGCGATCCTAAGGCCCTTTTTTACATGGGACTATGTTATGAGTATGGATACTTTTTTGATTACAGATCTTCTATCAATATAGAAAAAGCAACTCAATATTATCAATTATCCCGTGATGGCGGGTGTGAGCTGGCAGAATTTTATATCAACAGCGTATTGTTGGAGTATACTGAAGAACCTGCGTTGCGCAGTGGGTACTCTGTAACATTATGCAGGCTTTGGGCTTTAGATGTCGTGCAGCGTCCAGAATTAAACAAACTGTATGTTCCTATAACAACATGGATATATGATAATGGTTTGGAGGACTTCGTTACGGCTTATGTAGCCCTTGCCATATTGTTACCGCAACTGGTCAAAGGTGGCGACAGATTTCAAGGGGATGCTAAAAAAACTGAAAAAAAGCTGCGAAGTCTTGCCAGTGGTTCAAACTGGTACGCAAAACTATTGTTTGGGCAGTATCTTTACTTGTTGGATTCATGTACTTCATCAAGAGTCCATACTGGTAGCAGTTTATATTTGAAAGACGCTGTTGAGAACAGCAATGGTCAACCGCAATGCGCCTATTGGTATGCGCGGGCTTTGCTTTATTATAAAGATAGCAGTGGCGATATCAATAAAGCTATTTCCTTGCTAAAAGAAGCAGCCAAGAATGGACATACGGAGTCTTTGGAGCTACTAAATCAACTTTAATGACTAACTTTATATGATCCATACTTTTTCTGGTTCAGTTAGACGGTTTCAGCCGTCGATAATTCACCAATGTTGGAGTTACTGGATTTCATGTTTTTGTTATGTACTGATTCTTGATATATTCCGCTATAGCTTCAAGTGCGTTTGTCTATAAAAAGTACAGCTTGTGGCAAAGCTAAATTCCTGCATTTGGGCCATTATTGTCGGATTTACGCCCATGGTAGGACTTTCGATTTGAGAGCAGGATTATCCAGATAAATCTTACCTACCTATTTGCTTTGTCCATTCGTAATGGCTCCGGCTCAGCGCTAAAATGGTTAAGAATAATTTGCCTTTGCGCCGCAGTAAAATCCATCTGCATCGAACAACTAATTTTAAATTACAATCAGCTGGGAGAAAAGGGCATGAATAGAAAGAAACAGAAAATTGTAATTATTGCCATTGTACTGGTGGTCGCAATTGTCGCGGCTATCGGGGCGGCGTGGTATTTAGGTGCGTTTGACAGGCAGGATACTCCTGCTCAAAACGGTGCAAACAGCATAACAGCTTCAGGTAACGAGGGCATGACCGAGGATTTATACTGCTTGATTTCCGATGCCGAAAACATTGTGGTCAGTGAAGAAAACGGTATCCCGTATGTGAACAACGAAGTCCTGCTATACGCTGTCGAAGGCGTTTCCAAAGAAGAAATGGAAACGCTCGTACGCGGCTACGGCGGGGAGGTCGTGGGATATATTAAAGCGGTGGGACAGTATCAAATTCAATTCCCTGATACATATGAGTACGGAGAACTGGAAACTCTCACTGGGAGAATAGCGGGAGAAGACGCGGTGGAATCTGCTGACCTTAATCTGGCGTTTGCATTGGATGCAGACACCAATATAACCAACGATACGGAATGGATAGGCGAGTGGAGTGAGAGTGAAACGCCCGGCGGCCTGAATTGGGGAGTGGAAGCCATCAAAGCCCCCGGTGCGTGGAAGTATTTGGTTCAGATGAATCCGGTGAATATCGGTGTGTACGACAACCAGTTTTACACAAACCATGAAGATTTATCTTTTTCGGGAACATTAAGGAATATATATGAATTTAACGAAACTGATCACGGTGTCAGTCATGGCACTCATGTGGCGGGTACAATAGCCGCCGGATTTAATAATGAAAAAGGCATTGCTGGAGTTTCGCCCAATAATGATAATTCTCTATTCGGTGTATCAAATATTGGACTTTCTTCCAGTGGTAATGAACATTATACAACATTGATGGCGTTTGAATGTGGCTTCGCTTATCTGATTGTGGAAAATGGTTGCAGTGTTATCAATATAAGTATGGGGACAAATATTCTTAGTTTCGCCGCTTCCAGAGCTAACAACAATGCGGTTCATTGTCTTGCGTTGCTTAATGCAAGATTGGGTAGTTATTTGGAGAAAATTATCGACAATGGCTATGAATTTATCATTTGCAAATCATCGGGCAATCAAAATTCGGCAAGCAACGATGCGGGTTACAGGTATTTGAAGGTTGATGAAGGGGATCAGGTTGAGATTGATAATGACTCTCTGTATTTAGGTTACGTCCCATATACTGATGACGATGAATACAAGGACATTATTGAAAAGTATGATGAACATGAAGTCGATTGGGGGAATGTCAACGCAGGATATGGATTTATTACCGGGATAACGAATTCTGTTGTAAAGGACAGAATCATTGTTGTAGGCGCAATCGGATTAGATGAGACGGGCAACTACTATGTCGCAGATTTTAGTCAGACCGGGGACAGAGTTGACGTATTAGCTCCCGGTGTGGATATTTACAGCACGATTTGGAAAGGTGGAAGCGCATACGAAGGTGAATGGGATGGAACCTCCATGGCTTGCCCACATGTTTCTGGTGTGGCCGCCATGGTGTTCGCCATAAACCCCGACCTGGCCGGAACTGATGTTAAGAAAATTATCCGCGAAACCGCTACGGAGAGCTATGTGAGCTATGTAAACGGTGTGGACTATCATCACCCGCTGGTGGATGCCGAAGCTGCTGTGAGAATGGCGCTGGATTATGGTAAAGAGTTTGTCCGTATATCTACGGGCGATTATGTTGGCAACTATATATTCATAAAAACTTTAGCAAAAGATGTAGAAATCCGCGATACGGATAACAAACTGGTCAATACGCTGCACGCGCAGGAAATTTTTGACTCCTTTATCACGAACGGCTCGGTTATTTATTACGCGATCACTCCAGACAATAATGTCTCTGTATGGAAAGCGGATATGAACAGCGGCGAACACGAAGAAGTGTATGCAATAGACGAAAAAACGCTGATAAAATTACTCAACCTTGGTGATGTATCGGATTGGCCGAGGGGGATTGAATTTAACTGTTATCCGATCGCAATAAACGAGCACTATCTGTATTTGGGCGTCAGATGGACAGACCCCAGCACATATGCTGGCGCACTCCTTTCCGTGGACTTGGAGAGCGGTCAGTTTTCCAGATTAGCTGATGGCGTTACAGGAGGGAATTTTGTTGGGAACAAAATTATCTATATGGATATGCAAACATCCGTGCAATCCTCGACACTCACCATTATGGATAAAAACGGTTCAAACAAAGTAGTTATTAGTGATGTATGGGATTATACGATCATTGACAATGAGATTTATTATTTTGAGGAAAAAAGATCAACAGGCAGTTATTCGGTATATCTTAAGAAATGTGATCTCAACGGGAAAAATATAAAAGATGTATCGGGGAGGCTTTCCGATGGACTATCTTTCGGTTTCGGTATTTTTAGAGAGAATGAAATATATTACTACCGCTGGAGTAGCGGTTCAGAATGGTCGATAAATGTGTATAACTATGATACCGGAAATCAATACTCATTAGATATTGAAGGTCAATGGAGGGCATACTATACCAAAAAAGGAAACACATATATTCTTAATGAAAGCAATGTTTATAAGTTTAACTGCGATACAAATAAAACTGAGCTGATTTATCAAGTACCAGAAAATCAGAGCGGTTCTTGCAACAATATATTTGAAATTAACGGGCGGTTGTATCTAGTGATGTATTCATGGACTTCAGACGGCGCTATATCGTATCTGCTGGAGATATGACGGTTACCTTTCGGTTATAGCACCATTACAAAACGATAAACAACTTTTACACAATATTTAGTCACGAAAAAGCGCATAAGTGGACGATTTATACCGACCGCCTATGCTCTTTTTTTGCCGTAACCGCTATACCTGTTGCAGCATGAAAAATATTTTATTTTTGGAGTTTCAATTAAACCTTTTGCCCCTTTTGGTTGTATAGTAAGTGAAAGGGAAATTACGGGAAAGACCCTGTATTCCATTCAAGCAGCGTAGCCCATGAGCTTATGCGGCGGCAATGCGGGTATATGGCCGGATTCCTTCACAAGCGCTATACCGTAATAATCATTGATTGGAGGATTGACGCCTTTACCCCCAAAATGAGTATGTCCGTCTGAGGTTCAGCATAAAAACGGGATTGCCATACTCTATATACGGATTAAAATGCCGCCTGCACACAATGATGTACGGCGGCATTTTGCTTGCCGGGTATAGCAGCGAAAGGGGGAAACAGTATGTCCAATCAAGTTTTGGTTCTTACGGAAAGTGATATTTGTTCGAAAAAAGGAAACATAGAATATTGCGCGCGGCACAAGACAATCATCTGCAAAGCAACCAACCTTGAGGGGGCGGTTGGTGAACTGAAATCAGGGCGCTATCTTTTGGTTGTGGTTTCATTGAACCGGCGTAACGCAAAGCTGGTGAATAACCATATCAAAGTATTGCGAAGCCTGACAGCCACCCCTATCGTGGCCGTTGCGGAGGAACCGCTTGAAGTTTCCGAGAAAATCGCCGTGTTGACTAATGGCGCGGATCAGTTCATTGAACCGCCGCTGGCAACAGAAGAAGCTATTAAGTCGATTGCCGCCCTTATCCGGCTTTTTATAGAACCTGACATACCGGATTCCTCCACTGTCGCTTACTATGACCATGGTATCATTATAAGCCCAAGGCATCGCATGGTTTTTATTGGCGGCAAGGAAGTTGGACTGCTCAAAAAAGAATTTGATATTTTAAGCTTGCTTGCAATCAACCACGGCATTGTTCTGAGTTATGAGCGAATCTTTGCCAACGTATGGGGAGAAGATTACATAAGCAACTCAAAAAATACCCTCTGGAATCAAATACGCAGCCTGCGCGGAAAGATACAGACAAGCCCATATCTGCCCAAATTCATCAAAACCGTGCATGGCATTGGATATAGCTTTGACCCACGGTATAATACTTCGTAATTACGCATATTGCATGGCTTATAAATGGCCTGATTGTAGACACGATCAGGCCGTTTTTTATTGTCGAAAAATATTAGGAAAATATTAGGAATACGATAGGCTCACGTTATTTTTATCATAGTTCACCCATGTATAATCTCCGGTACTTCGTGAGCGGGAATAGAAATTTGCCGGATCAGCGCGTTTTTTTACGTTCCCCGAAAGAGGTATGCCGTGGGCTGGGGAACGTGCGTTGTAATACATAAACAATCATATATACGGATAAACAGAATCGCCGTAATCCAAACCGGGATTGCGGCGTTTCCTTTGTTTGCGCATTTATCGGACAAGCCCTGCCCCCTGCCGCACTGCCGTTCCCCGCCCTCCAAGTTTGGTTCCCAAGCAAAACCAAACTTTGGAGGTAAACGGTTATGGCAGATAATAAGGAATATACCCTATGGGTAGATGGCCGCCTGCTTCCGGTTACGGAACAGGTGTATAAGGCTTACTACAAGATGAAGCGGCGTGAGAAATACCTTGCAGAAGCGGACGAGGAACACGGCAAGGTAAACTATCACGCCCTTGATACGGATGAGTTCGGCGGCGAGGAAATCCTTGCCGACTCCAGCCGCAATGTAGAGGATGACGCAATACTTAATCTATTTGTGGACAAGCTCATACGGTGTATGGCCGAGCTTACGGAGTATGAACGGTTTTTGATAGACGAGCTTTACTATAAGCAAAAAAGCGAAGTGGAGCTCTCTAAGGAAACTGGAATCCCTCGGACTACGTTACAGTCTCAAAAGTACAAGCTGTTGGCGAAAATGAAAAAAATCATAGAAAACTAAAAAAAGTTTCGGCAGCCCCCTCACTTTTTCGGCTTAGAAGTGAGGGGGGTTTTTATTCCCTGACTGCACCTTGACAATTTCATAAAAAGTGTAATGAGTACAACGCCGGCAGGACGGCGAAACCGAAAGCGACGAGCCGAAACGCGCTTGCGATATACGTTTGCGGCTGTTACGCCCTGTGGTGGGGCGGATTGCAACGACCCCTGCCGGCTTCATTATGGTACTTCTACCTTGAACGCCTCACCGCATTGGGTAGCCCGCTCGTTGAGGGGGAGAACGCACACCCGGTTTTGAGACAGAAACCGGGGCGGCTTCTATGGTCGCCTGCATAACCGGCAGGCCGCTTATTGCACTGTTTTTTATCCATAGAAATATGGAGCGATAGAAACCATGGGGCAGGCTGTGCCTGTTAGTAATCCGACGATTATTCGCTATGTGTGCCATTCTGCCCCATTCTTGTGTCGCTCCAAAAAAGACTCAGGAGATTAACGGAGGGATACGAATATGAGTGTTATCAATTTTCTTACTGCGGATATACAAAACAAACTTTACGAGGCGGGGCTGTTAAAAAACGGCGAAATGGCGTTGATGGCTGCCGGCAACTGCGCCCTGCTCGAATACTTTACAGGCAAAAGTTACAGCTATCGGGCGGTAAATATACACGATATGAAATCAAAGTATCTGTTTAACCGGCCG
>Ga0153942_1000555_pt1 | contig 14662 bp, 20 predicted proteins | sample TSNJ026MetaG_FD_104731 | JGI IMG/M metagenome (GOLD analysis project Ga0153942, IMG submission 104731) | Attine ant fungus gardens microbial communities from New Jersey, USA - TSNJ026 MetaG | ecosystem: Host-associated > Fungi > Mycelium > Unclassified | place: USA: New Jersey, Brendan T. Byrne... | reverse complement strand
GGCCAACGTTCCCATGTCCTAATCTGTGTGCTGCTAGCCTTGTGGGGTGACCTGCAGTTCGCCCTTATTTGTAGTATGAAAGGCAACTGACAGGATCAAGGACCTCACTCGTGAACTTGGGCATGGGATATTGATAACTCAAGCACATATATATGATAGTCACCGTTTGTTACAAATCCACTGCAGCGCGTATATTTGAAATCTGCTTGCACTGTTTTTTTCCCTACGCTGATTACTAGAGCTGTTGTAGCTAAAAATGTTAAAAGACAGTGATTTTAACATGATGACACTTGAAGGCTCTGATACCGAATCTTCTTACCAGAGCAATTAAACCAGTATAATATATGCTTCTGTCAAAACTACTATAAAATCTTGGCCAGTTCACATATCTGATTATATAGTGGATTTTAAATGAAAAATGGTAGCTGCCATTCCTCACAAATGACCAAAGTTCTCGAACATGGCCGGAGATTTTCAAGTGTCATTCTTACGAGGGCGGTTTACAGCGAACAACGAGAAATTCAAACAATGTTCAATGTTCAAGTATGTGCAAAAAATCTCACGAATAGACGATGCCTAGGTGCTGAGAAGAAGATATTCATGCTTGCATTACCATACCATTGCAATCGAGCCAAAAGACCGTAAAAGTATTCCAAGACCTCGAGACCCCGGGGAGCTTGTGGCATGGTTTGTGCCTAGTTGAATTTTCAACATTCATTTGTCAACGAGGTGCTATACCAGAAAGATACAATAGCCAATATCCCAACCTCCACACCCATTGCAGGAGGCTCGATGGGTACATAGCGATAAAGGATCGTGCATAAAGCTGCCAATTATTGCTGGTAGGTATAATATGTTCCTTAGAAGTGGTCTTGGAGGTAGAGCACGAACTCTGGAAGATCTTGAAATAGATGCACAGAGATGATGCGAGAGCAATCAAGAAACAGATGAGATAGAAAGCCGAAGATGAGGCCTTGTTGTTCACGTGTGACGTTTGACGTTCAACCTGACAACTTTGAGCGTTAGGATATAGACGAGGAACTTGATAAAGTGCTGTACCACTGATGTCCATGGTGACAGGATAGGGATGGTAAAGTGCGACGGGAGGTGGAAATGGAGACTGAGTGATCTGCTGGATCGGTGATTTGTGTTCTTGTGGTTCGATAACCCTAGCATTCCAAGTGGCCAATAAAGCAAAGAAGCGAAGGGGGTAATCATAGCTTGTCTGAAATTGCTGCTCTGGGTGGTAACTCTGGACGCAGAAAGAAAATAGACAAGAGCTGCAACCAGGAGCACGATAAGTCCCACCAAGATCAACTTGAAAGGTAAGACATGCATGAGGCTCAAGAGGTTTTGAACATGGGTAACAAAAAACGTACCAAGATCTTCTCAAGGTTCCTTTCTCTTCCTCTAAGTTTCTCTTCCAAGGCCTGAAGTTCTATCTGTTTGTCAGTAAGATCTAGTCCAGTTGAGCATGAAAAAACTAGACGAACATTACGTTTGGAACTCTCTTCTTGTCGTATGCCCTCGATTTCCCCATAATGTTTCTCTCGAGCAGCTAGCAAAGCTTCAGCTTTTTGAGCACGCGAAACCCAGTAAAGTTCACTCGGAGTTTGAGGAGCAAGATTTGTGAATGCTACGTGACCATTGCCGGCCTTGAGATGAGCCTGAGCTGAAGAGGCATCGTTTTTGTAAAGTCTACGCTTATGTCCTTGCATGAGAAGGAGGCCAGTCCTGCCAAAGCCAACATTGTTGGGTTATAATTACACGTGCCTCGGAAGTTCGATCCAAAATTAGGACATACCTATTTTGGTCACCAACCCAGACAAAACGTCCAGGTCCTCCACGCTCTGTTATGGGCGTCTTCCCCGTCTTTCAGGCCCTCAAACAGCACTCGCGGGAACGCTCAGGGCTCACAGAGACCCAGCAACAGCTGTATACTGCCGAAAAACTAGAGAATTTCCGTTGGGTATCGAAACTCGTAGCGGCTTATTCAAAGTATAAACTCTCGGAGGAGGACCTTGTCTGCGAGGATTTATGTCAATGGCTTCGAGAAGTTGGTTAGTGTCTCGAAAAAAAAACTTATTATTGGGGGATGTCCACTGGACTAACGGCGGCTGTCCAGGTCAGTTCGCGGAATCGGTCTACGCGGCACCACCTCTGGGGTTACTTTTGAAGAGATTTATCTCTTTGAACAAACCAGGATTTCCACTAGAAGACTACTATGCCCTGTCGCCTCAGCCATACCGTACAGCTGCCCTTCCCTTCCCTTCTTCACCTTCCGACACCTGCTCCCTACCTCGTGAAATTTTTTTTTTGACGAGCAGTGGTGTGCAATTGCTCAGGAGCATCAAGGGTCAAGTTGCTGGGTTACCTGCCGCTATCTTCTCGCGATGGATACACGAACATGGCTGCCCTTCTTTGTCTTGTCAAGAGAATGTCGATTCAAAAGTCCAGATCAAATGTAGTTGTTCTCAGAGGCGTCAGCAGATCATTGTGTCGATATGTGGTACATCTTCTCTACAACAAGCCATTCAAGACTTGCGAGCGATTCGCAGACCTTACCCTGGCGTCCATGGAGCTGCGACAGTCCATACAGGCTTCTGGGATTTGTATCAGGGCATGAAGTCTGATCTTATGGAAGGAATAGACCAAGGCCTTCGACTGAGTCCTTTTCAAGATAAAGAAGCGGAGTGTCTGAAGAACACGAATGATTGCAGCATCCTGAGAGAACTCATCGTCACAGGTCATAGTATGGGAGGCGTCATCGCACATCTCCTATGTCTCGACCTTCTCTCTTCCACATTGGACTTTCCGGAAACTGTTCTGCATGGCTCGACTAGTCCCTCTCTGGTTGAGACCATCAATCACAATACTGAATCATTCCTGCAACGGTCACGCCTAAAGTGCTTGGAAATTATCACCTTTGGTGAACCACGATCAGGAAACCAAGCTCTTGTGGACCATTGGGTCTCACTCAAGAAGCGGCATCAGGATGAACACGGTATCCCAATACGAGAGTACTGTGTCAAAGCCTACAACGACGGTATGGTAGTTACGACATGAACTTGATTCCAATTCTTCTGAATCATGAAATCACTTTAGGTGTCGTCTCTCTCCCCTTGATCAAGTTCGGATACCGACACTTTTCTCAAGAACCATTATATACGGTTAACGAGAAGGTCTACCGTGTGCCTTCAGATGAGAGGGAATGTGCTTTGTTCCACGTTTCCTCCTCGCATCCTTCGGAATCTTCGCCTTCCGCATCCCAAATAGAATCAAGTCCTGACAACACTAGAATTGATCCATCCTCCCTTCAAGCTACGTCGTATCCCACAGTTAACCCGTTCTCCAAATCATCCATACCCCTCTTCCCTCTCGGCGGTCATAATTACTACAATGAACGGGATCTAGAGGGAGGGTTCTTGAGGCGTATGGAATGGCTCGAGCGATCTTGTTTCGACCAAGAGGGATGGGAAGAGAGGTATCAAAAAGAAAGAAATCGTCAAAGACAGTCGTGCGCCAAATCATAGAAACTTTCGGTAGTGTAGTGTATTCTTTAATTGCGTCTGCCCTAATTTGCCTGGAGCAGAAATTGAACGTATACAGGAAAAGATCGGTCCATGGTCATCATCAGCTGAGCTGAGTGACATCCCTCGTGTATTGTACGTCTAAACCCATGTATCATTCATATCTGTACCAACTATTTCATTTTTCTTGGTCGATTTTTCAGTTTGCATGAAACAGTTGATTTCCTTCCCCCTTTTGCTACAGGACCTCTTAGATGTGTGGGCAGAAGGTAGAGTATGGCTAGTTCAAAATAATTTTTGTGGCGAAGGAAGTGTGATCGTGATATATTTTTCGTGACGGGGAGAATTCGATTATACATCAGACTCAACATCAGTAAGCAAATGCAATGCACAGGCGAGTTTTAAGGTAAGACAGGTGTGATACTCATATACTGTTCAAACTATAACGACTTTTATCTTTCATTGTGCTCTCGTTTCCCTTCCATTCTGACATTCTTGTTCGATTATTTGTAAGTAGCATCTATCTGCTCTTACCTGTTGCGCATTTATCTCACAATTTGGGGATCAACTACGGCCTCAACACCGACGATACAATACGTATCTTCCGCGCTCTCAGTGAGTTTCGAAAGGTCTAATACTTCAGTATCATATACGAAGGGGAGATGTCCGTCCAATACTTCCAATCTATGAGAAAAAAGAGTCCGACATGATCCAAAGTACATTAATTTGTTTGCAAGTCCACGGGGAATTTCTGATCTACAGTGTGGGATATCAAGAATCTTACTCAACAGTGACGGACTTGGCCCTATAAATAAGTCAGCTGGATTTCGGTGGGCGAGGGTTAAAAATCGTACAAGTTGCGGGGAAAGTCGACATCACAACCATTCTTGATAGCTAAATGGTAGCTAAGGAGTTGGAGGGGGATGATGTTGAGAAGTCCCTGAAGAGCATCCACAGTCTTAGGAACGCGTATAGTAGTAGAGTTTGCAGAGATGTCCTGATCACCCTCATTGCAAAGAACGACAGGTCGAGCCTTCCGAGCAGTGATTTGAGCGAATGCAGACTGAACCTTGGGGTATAGGGAATCTTGTGTCATGATGATGATGACAGGCATGTTCTCATCAACGAGAGCTAGAGGACCATGTTTAAGTTCGCCGGCAAGTATACCTTCGGAGTGCATGTAGCTGATTTCCTTGATCTTAAGAGCACCTTCCAAACACGTCGCGTGCCTGAAAAGAATCGGGAACAATACTTGGTTCCGACAAGATGAAGAACTCACTGATATCCCCGACCCATGATTAACAAACTCGTGTTATTGTGGATGATCTCCGCGAGCTCCCGAAGTTTGGCATCCAGTTCGAGAACACTCTTAATCTGCTTAGGCAAGGCGTGGAGACCGCTGATGATCTGATTTCTGCGTTCCGTTAAGGAGATCCGATCCTCAGAGAGTTGCAGGGCAATCATCATGAGAGCAACATATTGGGAAGTATATGCCTAAAGACATACATACGATCAGGATATATTATAGGTGAATCCTAGACGAACAGACCTTGGTAGAAGCAACACCAACTTCGGGACCGGCGTTGATGTGGACACCACAATGAGTTTCACGAGAGATAGTAGAACCGACTGTGTTGACGACACCAATGCAAAGTGCGCCACGATCCAAGCAGTAACGCAAGGCAAGGATGGTATCAGCAGTCTCTCCGCTCTGACTAAGGAAGACACAACAATCATCACGGAAAATGGGCGTCTTACGGTCCAGGAAGTCGCTGGCCAATTCGATGCTAACCGGAATTTCGGTCAACTCCTCGAAGATGGCACGTGTAGCCAAGCAAGAGTGGTAACTCGTACCACAAGCAATGAAGACGATACGCCTGCTACGGCGCATAATGGTGAGATAAGCACGCAGACCACCAAGAGTGATTCTGTTCTCATCGAAATTGACACGGCCTCGCATTGTGTTCACAACCGACTCTGGTTGTTCGTAAATCTCTTTCTGCATGAAGTGGTCAAACTTGCCCTTCATGATAGCAGCAATCTCGAGCTCAAGGGTCTCGATAGAGCGAGTGGTAGCAATCTGATTGGGAGTCTGATCACCTTCCTCCTTGCGACGGAGACGGTGGATCTGTAAACCACGGTCGAGGGAAATGTGAGCAACATCGTCATCCTCAAGATAGAGAACGCGTTTGGTGTGCTCAACAATGGCAGCAGCATCAGATGCAACGACGAATTCAATGGGTTGAGGAAGGCCATTTTCAGACATAAAGGCTCGAGATTGGGTACGAAGGACTTTGGGGTTTGGTGAAGGAACAGCAAGGGGACCAGAGGGGGCTGCAGGTTGAACTAGATTCAATAGTTCAGGTCAACACAAACCAGCATAAAGGGAGGAACATACGAGCTTCCAGTCGATTGTCATTGGAGTCTTGACCAGCAAATTCAACATCAACAAAATCGACTTTCAATTTCTGATCGGTCTTGACACCGATCAAGAGGGGTGAACCACGACGTGCGGTGACAATCTCATTGGGAAAGTGAGGGGACTTGAAAACAAATGCAAAAGAACCCTCGAGCTCTTTAAGGACGGCCTTGATTAACTCGGTAAAAGAGAGACGCTTGGATTCCCCCTGGGAGTCGAAAATGTACTTAGTAAGGATAGCAACAGCCTCGGTATCAGTATCACTCTCGAACTTGTATCCACGCTTCTGCAAAACTTGTCGCAAAGCAGCGCTGTTGGTAACGATGCCGTTGTGAACAAGGAGGAACTCAGATTTGGGGTCAGAGCGAACGGGATGGCAATTGCGTTCGGAAGGAGGCCCATGAGTAGCCCATCGCGTGTGCGCAATTGAGACTTGTGCAGTGCTGGTCTTCTCGACATCAAGGTTAGACGCGGCGATCTTCTTGCGCAGACCGGCGACCTTGCCGACTTCTTTAAAATATTCAACTGACCCAGGCTTATCACCGTCAATGGCAAGACCTGCAGAGTCATATCCGCGATACTCCTGACGCGCAAGACCAGCGCATAGGATCTCGAGGACCTCTGAGCGGGACTGTGGAAGATATCACATCAGATTATCGATGAAGGAAATGAGTAATTGTATGCGGCTCCAATAGTATGGTAGCTCTTGGCCGATGCTCTGCGGGCCAGTCCACAGATATATGCGCTGATAAACACACCTTTTCCTTCAAGAAGCTGCAGTATGCGAATATTCCACACATGATGAACTAGGAAGGAAGAAAGATGTGTAGAATGGAAGAGGAGATGGTCGCTCTCTTGATATTGGGTTCGGCGCGTGACCAAATACAGCCAAATACCTTGTCGCGTGGCTGTCCCTAATTTCGTAACTTCTGCAAATTCTGCACATTTCTGGCATGGCCGGCGCTGGCTTGTCTGCGACCTTATCTCTTGGCATGTACGTCTTCCAGCATTGCAGATCGGTTCTCTCCATATTAGTCACAGTTGTCGTCAACTTAGGAACAGCAGGTGACGTACAAGGAACATATGGTCCCTATTTGGGACAATCCCAATCATTTTTCAGAAGCTAAGCATTCTTGTATCTCCACGTAATTGGCAAGGAAAGCCGTGGCCTTGAGATATCGAATACTCTTTTGGTCGATGCAAAGTACCATCAGAAGCAAGTTGCCGTTACCAATGTCAGCCCTTGCGCTGCAGTAATAGTGTCTACGGTGTCCAGAATATCGTCAGGAATCAGACTGTTACGTTGCGCTAGCGGCAGCATGGACAGGGAGAAACCTGTGTTGTGCTGTCATCACCTGTTGGTGCAGTCGTATTTCTGGCGACAACACCATCAACGCCTTTGTATGGCAACATCATAATGAAAATCTCCAGACCGTTTCAATTGATCAGTTGATCGGAGGTCACATTTGGTTTTCTTCCGGCGTCCTGAATATGATGGAAATGAACCTGCATTTACAAAACTGATCCCTTGCCATTACTCACTTGTGACTGGGTACGAGGGGCAGCTGTCTCTGAGGAACTCTTCAACAGACGTTGCACCGAGTTAACACGTCAGTCAAGTGTGATAGTCTTCCCTGCATGTCGATCTCAAGGGGTAGAGAAGAGGTTTCTCACTGCTCAGGAGAGATCACCCCCTGTGAATGGGATGGTGACGGCCAATCTGGATTATCCAATGGTCGGAATGCATACCCCAGCACAGAACAGCACTTATATCTATTCCAATGTAAATTTGCCCTTGTCGGATTAAACACTATGATGACACCTCTGAATTCAACGTCCCAGTTTATGTCCGGTTTTCCGTGTCAGATTAATGTGCCTATCTTCCATTTGTATTTCATTCTGCCTTTTATAAGTAAAAAAATTTATCCTAGAGCGTTCAGCTCTTGACAGCCTGTCATATAGGTCCGTCAACGATTTCCGCATCTCCGCTGCTGTACCATCCATATTTACACCAAGGCCAATCGGATCCCGAGTATTGAATAGGATAAGACCTTTGGTCCAAGCATTGCGAACACGCCATTCTTCAGCTGTTGGTTGGGTCGAGTACCATGGGGTTTCACCAGGAACCTGAGTAGTGGCAGTAGCAGCTGAAGGCGTTACTGTAGATGCTGCTGGATCAGGGATTGTTCCAAGTAAGTACCCCTCTGCTCCTTGTACTTCTGCTGCAAGAGTGATCATGATTTTGAACATATTCCAGTTTTTTCCGTTAAACTTGTAATTTTCCGGAAAGATGGTCAGCCATTCTGAGATGTCCGACATGTTGCAAAGTTATTTGGGTCTGTCGAATGATTTTGTTGAGGTGATGTCGATTTTATATGAAGGTGCGTTAGGTTTTTGAGCGCAAGAATAGAGTCGGAATAAAAGCGATGTGTTGTGTGGTCAGTTTTCTGAGCCGGAGCCCATAGCCTGTCAGATTAACGTTGCCTGATGCTTTTTAATTATTATATGCGGGATGCCATGGGGGCAAGGACGATTTGTGGCAAAAGTTATCTGAATGAAATGGTGCTCCTTCGATGATGGTTTTTTCAAAAAGAATTGTGGAATCGTGTTTGAGCTGTAAGTATTTTTTTTATGAAATCATATATTAGCCATTTTAGATTATATGCAAAATGTAGTGTTATCCCTCTACCAGACAAACATATGTACCTCTTTCAACTCGGTGTGTTGTGAGATCAACTTATGTTACTATGGTACGATGGATGCCCGTGAAATAAGAGGAGGGAAGTAGCATTACTGGCCTGACTAGTACAGTAGGAGAGGTGGTCACCAATGCCCGCGGGCTAGAACTAAGGTAGCTCCCAAAAAGGCGCAAGTGTTTGACTTCTACGCACTCTCTCTTGTCCCGGATTCACTAAGTGCATTTGTTATCTCTACCTCTCAAGTCATTTATCAATCTATGCGGTTCCCGGGAATTTGGTACGCGAATTAAGTTCCTCTATTGCTTGGTTCGCTGACTCGAGAAGGGCTTGATAACCAATACTCCTAGCATGATTTGCGCAACGAGCAAAAAGGTCCTTTCCTTTATTGATGTCTCCACCAATCTGTCAAAGTTATGAGTAGGCAAGTCAAAGAATATCTCAAGAAGAGCTTACAGCACGCAGGGAAGCCATGTTGAACAGCTGCACAGCATAGGCTACCTCGCAAATCGCTATAGGCTCTTTCGATGCCTTACGAGTCGCGACAACAACCTCCAAACCTTTCATCGCCCATTGCTCCGCCTGCTGCACGGTTTCGCGAGATAGTTGATTTCGGATAATCATTTCAGAGATACTCGTCATGATTTGAGAACCTGTAGAAGACATGAATATGGTGCTCGATATGAGCAAAAGTTAAGATTGACCTCGACACTTGTCCTCCGGATTGCTTTCCTGAGGCGCAGGTGGGATGAGGATGGAGACCGCTTGCAACATTAAAGGCATGGCATAGCTACCACAATGCTCAGCTTCACCTGACACTATCAACAGAATCCACTCACTCAAGTTTTCCAGCTCTCGAATAGAATGTTCCCAGAGCTTCAAATGGCGCAGCAATATCAACAGTTGACACCCAGTCAGGCAATCCCAGCTCGGTAACAAGGATGAGGTTGTCAGCCTCCTCATTTGGCGTGCCTGCGGAAGGCGTTGAAGGTGAGACTTGTAAGACATGCTTCAAAACCGTCTCAACGGCGAACGTCAACCACTTTTCGGTGTCTTCTTTCGGTTTCTCCAGCGACTCGCCAAGTTCACCAAGTTTATAAGCAAGTGCAACTGCACGCATTTTTTCAGGGTTCGTCATGGTCGAGATGTCAGCATCTTGAAGAAGCCTGAGCGAGTCGACATAGACATCGTAAGCTTCAGATTTCTTATCGTCTCCTTCGAGGACTTCGGCTAGACAGATGGCAATTCCTGTAGTTTTGAGGTGAGGCTGGGATTGGAACTGCTCAATGGGTAGTATTTTGGCTGTTTGCCAAGCACTGGTGGCATTTCAGAGCGTGAATGATGGGTGGTAGGATGAATAGCGTACCGCTCGAGGAAAGCAGCACTGGTACTCAGGTCTGCTTTGTATTTAGCTTTTAGTGCCTCTCGTAGGTCGCCTCGAACTTCTGTCGGCCACATCGTAAGGGTGCCATAGACTTCGTATCTAAATCAAGCTTCATTGCACATCCATTTCCAATTTTCATACAAGCCTACAGTCCGTAGCCAGTTGTGGCGACGCCAAAAACAAGTAATGCGGTGAAAAAGGGTGACCAAAAGCCCCCAGACCGAGCACCTGCAGAGCTATATGCTCGTTGAGCTCTATGGGGTAGCCACGTCTTCCGTGATGTCAATGTAGGTCTCGACCACGTTGTTATGGCAGGCCGGCTAGAGGACCGACTCATGCTATAACTCCGTGTTGTGGACTGGAGACGGGGAAGAAATCTTTGGATGCTCATGGTAGTGGTAGAGGAGAGATATGATTAATGTATTAGTATGAAGTGATGTGCAGAGCAGAACAGGCTGTCTTTTTTTCAAAGCGCTCAACAATCATAAATATCAATATTTAGATATGACACCGAGCGACGGACAATCCGGTAGTTATGACCATCAACGAGTAGTAAGATTTTGACTGAACTCTGAGCATGGGTACAAGGCATAGAAGTCCAGTGACCAACGGAAAACGGAAATGAATTTTGAAAGAGCAATTGATTCGTATCTTAGTCTCCATGTGATGTACTAAATATGTTTTGACGGGTCTCGATGCTACAACAGCCAGAATCTCAAACTTTTTCATGATTGTCCCATGAAGGCCTATAGGAAATTCTTCTCGGACATGTCGGCCTCACTACTGCATGAAGATGGCTTAAAATCGGAAGCTGGTCATTCCTGAATTAGTCCATTGTTTGATCACTCGTGATGACATTGCAGAGATACCTAAATTCTCCCGCACTGTAACGAAGACCGTGACGCGCTTATGACTTCGATTTGTCCACCTGCAAAACTCAAGCTTGCGAGACATTCTTACTGCTCCGATGGATTATCAACCAAGACGATCTTCGAGTTGGTCCGTGAGGCAGAAAAGTTGTAGACAGAGAAGTTGCAGCGGGCACGTCATGAACATCGACGGGGTGATAAACAAAGATCCTCCAAAAGGATTTGATTTATGGTATACCCTTCCTCTGTTCCGTCCTCGATCTCCAGTTCTGAAAGAGGCACCTGCAGACGGAAGTACGCAATGGAGCATGATGTTCAGTTGGCGGAGGGGTACGACCACATTTTCCATGACCTGGAGCCTTTTCGGGGAATGGAACTGCCAGAATCTTCTGAATTTAAGACAAAGTTTGACTGGTAAACCATCGGTAAAACTATGAAGGACGCATACGTTGGCATCTTGACACACGCATGCCATGACGGGGGTTATGACCATCTGCTCGCGGGCTCAAATAGAAGAAGATTGAACATCTGTTACCCGAATTCCGTTTCACGGTCAGCCCTCATGACGGTCCGAATCGCTTGTCTGATTGGGGAGTCAAACAAACACTAATGGAGGCTGCAACAGCGAAAACTCAAATGTCACTGCTTATGGTTGGATTTTAGCGTGTCCATCCACGAGCCTTGTCCACCGTATACCCATCAATTAACCCCCAGCCCCGACTACCAGAAAGATTTCTGAAACATCACAATGGACCCTTGCGTTCAACTATACCTTTTCTATCATCACGAACAGTTCCTCCATACAATCAGGTTCCTGATCCTCAACATGTAACGGTCCCTGAGTTTTCTTACTGCACAACAATGCTTTACCATAATCATCCGCATACTGGTACCTTATGATTGAATCTTGGACGTGCCGCGACGACAAATCAAATGAAAGACTTCCACGAGTGAAAGTAATACCGGGATATTTCATGGATCCACAACCTGCTGGTGAACCTCGCATCACAATTTCATGGTTTGATATGCCAATGATGTTGACGGGACAGTGGACGTTCTGATGCCCTCTGTCAGACAAGATAAGAAGATAGGTGCACCGAGAATGTTGAAGAAAAAATTGCATTTTTTGGCATCGTTTTCACGAAAAAACCTATCTCATGTTCCGAGGAATTGCATCCCTGGCAATCATATATGGAGCAAGCCCAAGCAGGAAATTATGGTCATGTTCTCGATGTAGTATACTTTTCTATCGCCTGCATTTTCTTCAGGTTGATGGAAATGGGTGGTCTGATCGATTCAGATCACTCAAAAGGCACGCAAAAGATATGGACAGGTGGTCCAGCCTTGGCTCCATTATGCTCCAGTCCAAGTGGATTCTTCTGCGGTGGTGGTAACAATGAGGGGACACATGGAGACATTGGGAAGGAAACTGCTCTTGCAGGACGAGAATGGAGCTTAAAATTCGGAGGAAGGAGGACTTCACTGCATATTTCTTCAGGTAAGAGTAGGTTTGACTTTTTGATCACTGACAAAAAATGCTCCTAGGTTGATCCTAGGGTATGCCCGGCTCATGGGGACCGCAATGTCATACATGGGAACGCTTAATAGAGTGCTATCGACCAGACTTTATTTTCTATTCCGCCGATTGATAACAGCCTCAAACAAGATCGAATTAAGCTTCCTAGCGCACACACGCGTGGTATCAGCAAATGTTTCCCATGTTATAGTCGGAAGGTCTTCCTGAAGGCTCCAGCTGCATCAACATTCTGATCCTTTGAAATAAGAAGAATTCTCAGTCGTGTTACGCTCCACTTGGGCATCGTTCTGTGAGGAGGTGCTTCTTCTTGGTTCGATATCTCAGAATCAAGGTGTGCATCTTGACGGCCTGCCGGCGATCTTGTCATTCCTTCGACGATCTCTCAGCAGAGGCGATTGTCGGCAGTGGCTTGTATGACAGCCGGAAAAAGGAAGTGGACAGCTATAACCTCATACTCAGAAGTAGGAGTTAGTCCATGGAAATCTGGGAACAATGGGCCCCCATTCAGTCATCTGACACTATCTCCCACGATCGCGAACTTTGACTTCTGGGGGCAGTGCTGAACAATTCCTGAGGATCCACAACTTTATCCCTGACAATCTTTCTGTATCAGGCGGATTTTTATTGATCTCTGTTCCACAATCAAACGAGGTCGAATTTTAGGACTTAGAGTCTAGAACGATGTTGAAGGGGATCGACATATTAGGCCAAGGTCCTCGGATGGTTGACATTTTATGAGTATGTCTACATCTACGTTTCTACATACGACTTCGTTCCGAAGAACCTCTGTCAGCTAGCTCGAGAATCTCAACATGTGGTTTGGACAGTGCAATTCTTGCCAATCGGCATTTTTCTGATGACTATCTGTCAAGGGATCAAGGTATTTACCCGATTGGCTGGCGTAGAACAGAAATCGGATATCGGTAGCCTCTAGCGCAGTCTCCGAGCATCCGCAGATAACACGAGGAACCACGCAGGAATTCCGGAGACATGGGAAATTCAGAACATGAGGAAGAAGACCATAAGGTTGGAGCAAACAAGCACGATTGAGATGCAGTTGTCTCCATTTCTTATATGATCCCAATTTTTTGGTCTACTACACAGATATGCCTGCATTACAAAGTAGATTTTGATCATCTCAGAAGTCTCGGTTCCTTCAATGTATTTCAGTCACTTCGTTTCCCGCATCCAAAGCTCGGTTCTACAATCCGACTACGATTAATGTCGGTAGCATTTTGGATCATGCCCAACAGATATATAAGCGAAGCCTGAATTCTCCAACCATCCAATACAATGGTCTATTTCCAGATTCTTGCCGGCGGCTACGACGTCTTCGTTGCTACTTACCTCTTTAATTCTGATGCGCTGTCACTGTCGGTCACCGGTCGGTCCCCAACTGGGAATAGTCCCTCGTGGATCTTCCAACATTTCAGCACTCCGAACATTCTATAGTAAGCGTGTTCTCCTCAAGTTTTTAGACTTGTGAAATCCTCAGCCGAACAACAGTGCCGTGAACGAAGTAGCCAATGGGGCTGTGCAATCGTTCATTATCGGACCAGATGGCACACTGTCCGAAGCTCAGGACACTTCTTCTACAGGTGGCGATAGCCCTGCATTTGCAGTGGCACTTTCAACGTGTGCAGTCGCTGCCGTGAATTATGGTTCGGGAAATGGACGAGTTATTCCTACCACAAATTCTGGTTTGGAATTCGACCAAAACAGCCCTCTGATTACATTCCCCAAACCCAATGGTCCTATTTCGCATCCCCACATGGTTGTTGAGCATGATGACGAGATTTTGATACCAGATTTGGTGGGTGGCAATCCCTTATGATGTTTGTCCTTCAATTCGTGGATCGACAGGGCCAAGATGCTATCTGGCGCTTGGCACGGAATACGTCTGATATATATACCATCCACGGCTCTATCCCTTCCAAAGCCGGTAGTGGACCGCGACACATAGCAATACATGGTACAGCGGTTCTTCGTCTTTTGAGATGGTCACTCACTGGCATAAAGAGGATAGATTATTCGTTCTACATGAGATCAGCTCTACCTTGACTGTTCAGGAGATACCTGCAGCTCCTAACGGGACCTCAAGGATAATTTCTGATGTTTCAACATTTCCTGCCGATTCACCTGCCGAGGCTATGTTTGCTGCTGCTGAGATTCTCATTCCGAAGCCCACTAAGAGATTTCCGAAGGCATTCATCTATACTTCCAACAG
>Ga0153942_1000553_pt1 | contig 14666 bp, 7 predicted proteins | sample TSNJ026MetaG_FD_104731 | JGI IMG/M metagenome (GOLD analysis project Ga0153942, IMG submission 104731) | Attine ant fungus gardens microbial communities from New Jersey, USA - TSNJ026 MetaG | ecosystem: Host-associated > Fungi > Mycelium > Unclassified | place: USA: New Jersey, Brendan T. Byrne... | reverse complement strand
GATTCTACACCCAGCTTTTTGTATTCACTGTCAAGCGGAACCAAGTCGAGGCGGACACCTCCGGCCAGGGCCATGTCGCATTCCCCGTTTTTGAGCGACTGACAGGCCAAGTGCATACTGACAAGGGATGATGAGCACGCAGTATCAGTCAAAAGGCTGGGGCCCTTCAAATCAAGGTGATAGGATACTCTGCTGGGAATGATGGCAGGCAAATTGGTCGCTACTGCTAAATTAAACGATTCCAGCTCCGTGTCAAATGCCATCTTGCCATAGTTGAAGAGAAGATTCCCGGCAAAACCACAGAAGACGCCGACATTCTGTGCCTTCAGATTTTCCTTTTGATATCCGGCGTCTTCCAAAGCCTGTTGCGATACCTGCAGGAATAGCCTTTGATTCGGATCCATCAACGCTGCGTCTTTTGGTGATATATTGAAGTAGGCATAGTCGAAGCAGTCAATATCATTCAGATATGCGCCGGTTTCAAAATTCTCTTCTGCAAGTGGGCTGCCTGTCTGGTGAAGATAGCGCCTCGCCTGGATTGCTCTCTCATCAGGGAACTGTCCGATACATATTTTTTGGTTTTGGATATTATTCCAGAAATCAACCGGAGTGTCCGCATCAGGAAAGCGAAGGGCAATCCCGATCACGGCGATATCCTGATTTTCGGGAAGATCCTCGCAGACTGGATGACCTGTCCGGCGCAGGCGGGATGGGATGTTCTTGGCGTCAATATATTCCGCTAGCCCTTGAATGGTCGGCAGGGACATGATGTCTGATATCTTGACTGCTCCGGGATATACCTCGTCGATTAGATTCTTGATTTTAAGGAGTGTGATAGAGTCCCCACCCTTACTGGAGAGATTGTCTTCAATACCGAACTCTCGATACCCCAATACATCACAGACAATCTTCGCCAGATTTCTTTCCGTGCTTGTATATAGCCCGTCTTCCCTACCGCACAGTGTAATGCCATCGGTTGACGCGGCGGCGTCCTGTGCGCTTTCGGGCAGCACTATCCAGTGTACAATCTTCTGGAACGGATAGGTCGGTGTACTTACCCGGTATACGGGCTGGCCGTCATAAATTCGGCCCCAATCAACTGCTCTGCCCTGCACATAATCCAACGCCATCGAGTAAAGAGGCTGAAGGTTTTGTGGAGATAAATCTCCGGTCGGATCGATTGTGTTCAGTGACTGCGAGATGAAAACGCCGTCGTTGCTAGTGCAATTTCTTGCTTTCGCGATGTCGGACAATTTATTCAGAACATCCTCTTTGCTGTGTCCAATCACAGCAAGCCGATGCGGGTGGTGATCCTTGCCCGTGTTTGCCGAATAGCAGATATCCTGAATACTGCAGGGACTCTGCGACAGGTAACTCGTATAGGCGGCAACATAATCCCAGACAGCCTCGCTGGTTTTCGCCGATATTGTCAGGAGCACATCACCATCGTCCTGGCGTGTAACCGACCGGCAGTATTCCTGCAAGACCACATGGCAATTTGTTCCGCTGAACCCAAAAGAGCTGATACCGCATGTTCTGGGCTCCTCACCTTCCCAGGAGCACAATTGGGTATTGATACTGGCAGCACCGCGAATCGTGTCAATGGAAGGATGAGCCTTGGAAATATTGATGCTGGGTGGCAATTGTTTGTTCTGGATGCAGAGTACGGCTTTTACAACACTTGCAAGGCCGCTGCACTCGGCAAGATGGCCGATATTGGCCTTTAATGTACCAATGCTGCAGAAGCCCACTTTATTGGTAAACCGTGCAAAGGCATTGTTCAGTGCTTCGATTTCAATCGGATCTCCTACATTGGTGCCGGTACCGTGGCTTTCGACATAAGAAATGCTGCTTGGATGAATACCGGCATCTTTCCAGGCGGCGAGAAGCACGCTCTCCTGGGCTTTTCTATTGGGTGCTGTAATCCCAATAGAATTACCATCCTGGTTGGCGGCGCTTCCCTTGATCACCGCATAAACATGATCTCTGTCCCGCACAGCACGGTCAAGCGGCTTAATAACCAGCGCTACACTGCCTTCGCCCCAGACAGTCCCGTTTGCGTCTTCCGAAAATGCACGCACAGTGTCGTCCGGTGATTCAATCCCAATCTGAAGATTATCGCGAACGGGGTTCAGATTCATTTTCACTCCGCCCACGAGCGCCATCGTGCAATCCCCATTGCGAAGTGCTGTACATGCCATATGTAAAGCAACCAAAGAAGATGAGCAGGCGGTGTCGATATTGAGAGCGAAACCTTTCAAGTCCAGCAGGTAGGAAATCCTACTGGATATGATTGCTTTCAGGTTGCCGGCAATGGCAAGTTCTTTTGCATTGGGGTCAATCCTATCGATCATACCAAGATAGTCATTGTTGTCTCCATATCCAACATACACGCCCGTATTGCTGTGCACCAACTTACCATTTAGGTACCCAGCATCCTCGACTGCCTTGAACGCAGTTTGCAGAAATACGCGTTGGTTTGGATCCATCAAATCGGCTTCTCGCGGAGTGATACCGAAATATTCGTGGTCAAACGTCTCGACTCCATTGATATAGCCTAGCTTTTTTGTTTCTGGGGTTTGTTCGCGCAACGCTTTATGATAAGCATCTAAAAGGACTCCCCGTTCTTCGGGCAAGGTGCGAATGCTGTTTTTCATGTTTATTAGATTATCCCAAAACTCATTCAACGTGTCGGCCTCCGGCAGCATCATGGCTATTCCAATAATCGCGATGTCCAAATGCCCCGCTGAGGAGGCGCTTTGATACTGGACTTTGGTCGCTCCATTTTTTCCGGTTAGTTTTGAAATGTCCATTGCGTGTCCTCCTTTCCGCCGAAAATCTCAGTTGAACGGGTCTGGATGTCATGCGCCGGCATTCCCTTCCCCTGCATGATTGATATGAAAAAGCCGTATGCATCAGCTACTTCTTGATCGGTTGGGACCCGTTGCTCCTGGCGCAAGCGATGCACCAGTTGTATCAGTTCGTGAGAGGGAAGTAAGACACGATTGCGGAAGTCTTGTGGATCCTCATTCCGGTTTTTGGTGCAGACAACAGTTTTATAGCACGCAGCAATGGCATCGTATCCACCAGCTTCCAGCGTAGGCAGGGAGATGCCGCTTTGCAAGCGGAAAAAGTCCATATCTTCCTGCAAACAGACACTTTTCACTTTTACTTTCAGTGCCTCATCATTGTCTGTGACCAACCGCTTCATTGTTGGCTTTGGCCCAAAATCAATATAATAGTCGGCATGATACCGCGCCATCTTCCGTATCGTTTGTGCCCATTGAACCGGTTGGTAAATTTGCTCGTACAGTTTAAGGGATATCTCATCCAGCACATGCTCCTCTGCTGTCACGTTCGACAAAACCGGGAACTTCATTGAAGCAAACGAGAGCGCGTCAAGGGTGGGCTTCAGTTCTCTGGCTGCCCCCTCCATATACTGGCTGTGAAAAGGGCCACTCACCTTTAGCTTTGCGGAATAAAGGCCCGCTGACTGTAACTTCTGTAACACCTCGCCTATCTCCGGCTGAACCCCTGAAATAACGGACTGTTGCGGGGAATTGTAGTTTGAGATAATGACATTGTCCGTCAAGTATGGTTGAATACTATCGGAAGTTGACCCTAGCACGGCGTGCATTTCCCCAGCGATCTGGCTCCCGTGCTTCGCCATGAGAATGCCGCGTTTGTAAACCAATTGGACTGCCTGTTCAAAGGGGAATGCCCCGCTTGCAACAAGGGCTGTGTATTCTCCTAAGCTGTGGCCGGCAGCGGCAAGCACCTCAATGGAGTAATGCCTACAAAAATGCCAGTACAGTGCGATAGACGCTGTGAGGAGCGCCGGTTGCGCGATCTGAGTCTGCAGGAGGTCATCTTCCGGACCATTGAAGCATATATTTGCAAGGTCAAACCCGATTGCATTATTCGCAGTTTGGAATATTTCTTTTGTCTGCGTATCCTCGGAGTACAGCTGCTTACACATGCCCACGGCTTGTGAACCCTGCCCCGGGAAGAGAGCGATAATTTTATGAGACATCGTAGTCCACCTCCTCGTATGATGCGAAGTATTCAATCACACTGCTCCACTTCTCGATCAAGGCACGTGCAATATCCAGGCTCATGATGCCGTCATTGTAGTAGAGCGTATATCCCGACGGTGAAACAGCCAGGACTAAATCAAACAGTCCCTCATAATCACTGGTGTATTCCGAGCAGATCAGTGGGCGCACAGAATTTCTGTTATGGTTTAGAGGCTGTTTCTCCAAGTCGGCTAGTGTGTAGCTGACCATCTGGCACATCGAGAAAATATCCTGCATGCTGGAAATATCAGATTCTTTTGTGAAGTCGTATTCGTACTGGATAAATGTGCGGTCTGGACGCTGAACCTGAATGGAGGCGGCTGAAGTATTCCATAAGCTGGAAAAAGCCAGCGCGAGGGCGTTTGCCATAACCTGCGAAGCGTCGTCCCGCCTTACCAAGAATTTTTCGACGAAGGCGTCCAATTGGAATGACAATTCGATGTTGAGTAGTCCGATGTCATGCTCTGGGATATGAGGGGAAACAATTGACCGTAACACAACACCGGCATGCTGGGAAAGAATCAGCTCACGAAGTTCCATAATATTCGGAGCAGCGAAGAAATCGGACACCTTCATAGAAATTCCATAGGTCCGGTTCATAGCATTTGTAAGGGTAAGCAGACTCTTGGAGTCAGCACCTGCTTCAATGAAATTGTCGTATACCCCGATATCCTCCAGGCCCAGATTCATGCAGCAGATGTTTCGTAGGTCATCTGCCGTAATTCCCGCTACATCGATGGTTGTTTTAGTCTGAAGACTCTGAAGCGCCTCGCTGTGCTCGCCTGCCAGATATTGTTTTACCAGTATATGGCGCTGCACCTTGCCGGTATGGGTGTAAGGAATTTCATCAACAGGTACGACTTCTTCTACCAACAGCGCCATTTTAGATGAAAGCATTTTTTTGATCGCATCAACTGTTTGGCTGTCTGTGACATCCTTGCTCCTTCTGAAGAACACCACAATGCTCTGCGTCTGGTATTCCGTGTTTTGCACGCCACAGACCACAACCTCATCAGGCGGCAGGATCCCCGCACTGCAGATCGCTTTCTCGATGTCCTGCGGGTAAATATTGTGCCCACCGATGATAATGATTTCTTTCATTCTGCCGGTGACTGTGAGACACCTTTTTTCCATGAAGCCAATGTCGCCTGTGCGCAGCCAGCCGTCTTCTGTAAACGCTTCCTGTGTAGCGGCATCGTTTCCGATATAACCGCTTGTTACATTTGTGCCTCTTACCTGGATCGCCCCCACCACAAGGTCCCCCAGTTCACGGTCCGCGTCATCGCAGACCCGAACTTCACAACAGTCCATTATTTCCCCAACGCAAGCCAGTTCAATGATGGAGTCATCTTCTGTTGTAGAAGATACCTTTTCAACCATGGAAAGGAAGGAAACAGAATCTTTTTTGGCGATAGTAGAGCGAAAATAAGTGTGCGGGCGGTCTACAGAAATAGCGACAGTAACTTCGGACATCCCATAGCCAGGATGCATTGTACTTGGGGCTAGGTCATAAGGCTCCAATGCCTGCAAAAAGTCTCTGCAGAGGCTGCAGGAAACGGATTCGGCACCATTGAACAGCATTTTCACGGAAGACAAGTCCCAGTTATAGACATCCGGCGTGGGATCAAAACCTTTCAAAAAAGCGCCAAGCCCAAAATTGGGAGATGCCAGCATGGTTGCCCGATATTGACTCACCTTTTCCATCCAAAGCACAGGGTTCTGGGCAAATGATTTGGAGGACATCTGGCACTGTGGAATACCCAGGAACATGGGCATGAAATGCATTACCATGGTACCAAACACATGTGTCAGGGGAAGCCAGCTTAGCATCCTGTCTTTGCCACAAAGCTCGATACGGGAAATAACGGAGTGGACATTTGTCACAATGTTATTATGCGTCAGGATCACCCCTTTGGGGGTGCCTGTCGAACCTGATGAAAACACAACCAGGGCGCGATCCGAAGGTTGCACAGATTCGCATTGGCCCTCCTTTCCCTGCTCAATGAATTCTTCAATGGTATGGACAGCCCGGAGCCCGGAGCATGTGCTGGTTTTTACTTTGGTAAGCAAATTTTGTTCAGCAACGGTTGCCAACACAAACGGGTTGCCAGCAGCGTCTGCTATATTCGTGAGGTCGGCTGCTATATTCTCGGGATCTTTTCGATTGCTTTGCACCGCAAAAGGAACAATGCCCCCCATAATGCAACCCCAGAGAAAAAGCAGGTAGCTCCTGATATCCTCTGTGAAAAGGATTGCCTGGTTCCCTTTCCGGAGACCGCTCGCCTGCATCCCTCCAAGAACCAATCTGACCTGTCTGGAGAAGTCTCGGTAGGAAACAGGCTCGTCCTCGCCTTTCAGAGGTATAAATGTGATGCCATTTTCTGTGTTGCAGGATGCTTGTTGAAAAACGTCCTGCAATGTTTCGATCGCATGATCAGCCATTATCGATTCCCCTTTGTCATCAATACTTCTTTCAAGATAACGCGAATCGCCGGCTGGGGGTCTTCGGTTATATAGAAATGGTTCCCTTGGATCATAGCAACATCAAAGACGTCACCGCACAGTTCTCCCCATGCCCGGAGTTCGTGGTTCGTCAGAGTGTCGTCCTGGCCAGCGATTACAGTAACCGGGCACTGAACCAGTGTTCCGTCATCCTCATAGCTGTATGACTCCAAAATGCGGTAATCATTTCGCAGGACAGGTACATAAATGCTGGCCAGATCGGGATTCTCAAAGATGATTTCCGGGGTACCTCCAATGGCGAGGATCTCCTTCTGAAATTCCCGCGGAGGGAGCTTATGGAGTTGCTTTTCTTCTTTGGGTATCTGGGGGGCGTGGTTGCCGGAGACAAATAAGTGGAAGGGCATCGGTGCCCCTTCCTGCTGCAGCTTTCTGTATACCTCATACGCCAGCCAACTGCCCATGCTATGTCCAAACAGCGCATATGTGTCGTTGCCGGTCAACTGCTTAAGAACCTGATTTGCCAGATCCGCCGCTCCCTGCGAAAAAGATTCGTAAAAGGGTTCGCTAAAGCGTTTCCCTCTTCCGGGAAGCTCCAGCGGTACAACATCAATCCTGGAACCGAGTAGCGGAGCCCATTTCCGGTAGACTTCAGCGGAAGACCCCGCATAGGGGATGCAAAGTAATTTAGGCATACAAACGCCTTCCTTCGTATGAATGTAATAAAGTATGAATAAACTTCGCGTAGTTCTGCGGCCGAATATCCAGATCATCCAATATCCGTGAGTGCTGTGTTTGAGCACAGAGGGAATATACACTGCCGGATAGCGTTTTCTTGCTGAAACATCGCGCGTCGGGGAAATGTGTGTATCGAATGTCAAGGTAGGCACCCATTGACTGAATAGATTTAATTTCGGCTACATTTAGAACCGAAAGCCCCACACCCAGCAGTTTCCCCAATGCCTCCTTCGCTCCCCAGCAGGCAGCCAATAAATCCGGCACCAATTCTTTCTTGAAGAATGTCTCCTTTTCGTGGGTGGATAAAATATTGAGAATTGCCTCGGTGTCTCTATCGGAAATATCATGGACATCGATGCTTACCTTAATTTTTTGTCTGTCACACACAGCGGCACAGGCAATCCGATCACTGTGCGAAATCGAAAGATGGTAATGACTATTAGTTAAGTATGGCACCCCATAGCAGTCATTTAAAATGCAAAGTTCGGAATAGTCAGCACTCTGTGATTCCAACAATGTATATGCCCTTTTGGCGGCTACCCTGCCGGCGATAAATTCCTTTTGCCGCTTTACAGTGCAGCTTGCAATCAGCCTTCTCTCTGCGGTGTGCAGTAGCAGACCGGCACAATCAACCGGAATCGAGCAAAATTCCTCAAAGCACACAAAGCTGAACAACCCGATCATCTCCCCCTTTCATAGAGCTTGTTTTCTATATAACTGTTTGACTTTTCAGAACCAGTTTTTAACAATATTACTTTTTGCTAAGGTCAAATCCGAGATAATCGCTGCACAAATCAGGCATATTGCCTTCCGCAAAACCGTTGGTTTGATCTAATCGCTGGTGGCTTTGAAGACAGGCGTGTTATTCTTAATCGGTCAGTTTGTAAGGGGTCAAAATGATTTTCTCTCCTTCGGCAAGCCCTTCTTTGATCTCCACAGTTTTATCACCATAAAAACCGGTTTTAACCTCCCGCTCGATAAGTTCATTGTCCTGTATGACATACACATACTTCGCGTCTCCCCGGATGGCCACCGTAGAAATAGGAATGGACAATACATCGCTCGTTTCCTCCACAATCAACTCCACATCCACGGTATAGCCAATTCTCAGATCATCATCGCAATTATTAATTGATATCTCAATGGGAACCACAATCTCATTGTCGTCTGAATAGTCCTTTGCAACGGCTTCTGAGGCGATCTTAATCACTGTGCCATAGTACTCCCTGTCGGCCATCCCAGCCATTCGAATCAATGCTTTTTGGCCTACTCTAACCTTTGGGGCATCAAATTCGTTGACTTCAAACCGGACAATGCTCCCCTGCGTGTTGTTAATCGTAATTATGGCACTGCCTGTTCCCGCCATTTCTCCTTCCACACAATTGATGGCTGTGACATTGCCTGAAATCGGACAGATTGTCTCCTCAATCAACTTATTCATTTCGCTCTGGATATTGGTGACAGAGAGTGTGTTGATCGCAGCAACATTCTTTTGTATCTGATAATTGAGAGCTGTGGAATCATTAGATAAGGGATTCTGCGCATTAGACAGTCGGTTCTCGGCTATTTTCAACTGCCTTTCCCGCGTCTCAAGCGCCAGTTTAGCTGTTTCCAACTGTGCCTCCAGATCTTCGATACCCGCCTCCGCAACCCAAGAATTTGTCCTTGCGGATTCATAATCATCTTCGCTCAAAAGATCGTCCCGATAATCATCCCGATATGTATTTGCTGTATTGCGAAGATTTCTGGCCCTCAGTCTTTGCTGTGTTAATTGGCTTTCAAGGCTCTCTATCTCGCCGATTGTGTCGGTAATGCTCTTTTGTGCAGTGAGAACAGCACTTTCATACTGCAACAGATCGTTTCCGGTTGCCGGCTGTGAAATACTGCTTAATGTAAGGTTCGCACTGCTCAACGAATACTGGGCTTCAGCAAGCTGCCTGGCATACTTATCCGCGTTCTGTGTAATATCGTATTCGATCAGTATTTGTCCTTCAGTAACCCGTTCGCCTTCCTCGACATAGATGCGGTCAACTTTTTGAGGAAGGTCCAGAAAAATGTGTACGGTATCAGACGCCTTCACTTTCGCTTCGCCCGCAATTACTTGCGTGACGTTTCCGTGCTCGGCGATCATGAATTGGTGTTCACCCATGAGATCATCGGTGGTTCTGCCCTGCACGACAAAGACGCTTACTACCAATGCCAAGACCAGTACCAGAATCAAAATAATGACCGGTTTCAGTGGAATTCTCTTTTTCTTTTCCATTTCTCTGGCTCCTCTCAATTCCAGTCGCTGACTGTGGCAACCGCAAGTAGAAAAGCGACTCCAGATGCTAGCATCACGAATTTTTTCAGTATGCTGTTTCTCATAACAATAACTCCCCTCCCTATTCCAGGCTTTTCAGAGCTTCGATCATGTCGATGCTTCGAATCCGCCTGCTTGTTATAAAGTCGACTACAATGGTAAATATCATTGTGAGTCCGACTGCGATAATGAAGCTGATTGGCTTGATCTGGCGCCCAAACATCATATTACTGGATTCAATCATCCCTGCAAGGAGGAGATGCAGGAATCTTCCGCTAAATACCCCAATGAGGGCGCAGACAAAGGACACAATCAGGCTTTCGCGATAAATATACATAGCAGATTCCATGTCATGGAATCCTAAAACCTCTATGGTGGCCAACTCTCTTGTTCTTTCTGCGATGTTTATTGTCGTCAGATTCATCAGGACTACAAAAGCCAGTGAAGCCGCTAGTATAATAATTAGCCAGATGACCATTTTGAAGCTTGCCAGTGTTTTACCATATTGCTCAACGATCACAGATTTAGCGACGACTGCGGACACACCTGATTTGTCAAGGATGGCCTCTGAAAGCCTGTTGATCTCCACACTGCTCGCAAATGGGGAATTTTTAATATATATGGTATTCATATCCGGAGCGCTGCCAAATGCTCGCTGGTAGTATGTTTCGGAGATATACACAGCATGCATCATGTAGTATTCGCATACCCCCATGATTCGGATCTTCGCCTCATTGTCATTGTCATCCTTGATAACCACTGTATCGCCAAGATCTATCCCCATCACGGACGCCAGCTTCTCATTGATAATTGCACCTTCGTCCGTCAACTCTAATGGTGCACCGGAATCCCGATCCTGGATGGCAATAAATTCATACAATTCCTCAGGGCTTTTCGGAATAATGACCGAAGCGCTTTCCGTCATTCCGTTGGCCGATACCACATCCATCTGTTTTCCCCGCAACTGTGTACTCATCTGTGTACTGGAATCGGCGTTTATCATACTCAAAACAGACTTGATTGTGGACTGTGACGTGTTTTCGACGAAAGAAACGGTAGTGTCAAATTTCTGTATTCGGGTATATTGGTTTTGCATAATGTCTGAAATAGAGTCATTCAGGCCAAGTCCTATTGTTAACAAGGCGGTGCAGCCTCCCACGCCTATGATTGTCATTAGAAGCCGTTTTTTGTATCGGAATATATTGCGAAAGGTGGTTTTGTAATTGAATGAAAGCCAACACCATAGAACCCCGATATACTCTAAGGGCGTTTTTTGCCCGATCGAGGGTGCTTTTGGGCGCATCAACGTTGCAGGCACATCATTCAGTTCCCTGTAGCAGGTATACATGGTAGTAAACAGGGTGCTTGCAACGGCGAGCAGGAGCCCCGTTAACAAATAGGGGATGTTGATCGTTGGCACGAAATCCGGGATAGCATATATGCCGCCATATGCGCCTTTCAATATCACGGTCGGAAATACATAAAGCCCGGAAACCCCTCCGATAATACCACCCAAAGAAGTAGGAACAACGGCGTAGAGCGCATACCGCAGTAGAATAGTCCCATTGTTAAAGCCGAGTGCTTTTAAGATGCCGATCCCCTTTCTCTGTTCCTCTACTAACCGGGACATTGTTGTAAGACTGACAAGTGCTGCAACAAGAAAAAATAATATCGGCACCAGGCGCCCCAAGTCATATAGCTCTGTAGCAGCACTGTCGTATCGGGCATACCCGTTGTTGTCATCACGGTCAAAGATATACCACTTTGGGTCTTGCATATCATATATTTTGTGCCTGTTCGTATTAATGGCAACCTGCGCAGTAGTAAATTGTGCTTCATATTCATCGGACAGAATAGACAGATCGGTAATATTCTGATTGACAAGTTCTTGTGCATTCAGCAACTGTTGTCTGTTCAGCGGTATTCCCCGACCGGCTTCATGCAAAGTGGCGCGCATTGTTCCAATCTCCGTTAAACTACTCTGGAGTTGGGTGAGTTGATCTTCCAGTTCACCCTTGGTCCGTTTGAGCGCAAGCCTACCGCGAGTCAGTTGTCGTTGCCCGTCTTCCAGTTCCATCCTCGCCCCAAGTATCTGTATCCGTCCAGATGTAATCTGCGCAAGGGCGTCAGCAACCTCATTTTCCCCGTTTTCAATGTCGTTGATTGCGGTGTGAATCTCGGCCCAATAGGCGTCCAGCTGATTCTGATGGTTCAGCAACAGGGCAAGATACTCTTCCAGGGTTTCCATTTGTAATAAGCAGTTTTCCAGTTCTGCCTCTACTTGTTCGAGATTTCCACTGTTGTCTTCATCATTTAGTTGAGCGTATAACGCAGCAATTTCTTTCTCCAAAGCTGACTTTTTCTGACGCAGGCCATTCCTTTGAGTATCCAGCTCGGCCTGAGTTCCTTGCAGTTCGTTCAGGGCATTCTGCGCCTTGTTCATATTGCTGTCCAGCGATATGGAATACCCAAGAGCTACATATTTATTGTTTGCTAAGAGCTCCTCCTGCTCGTCCAATTCCGCCTCTGACTCATACAAATCCGCCTGTTTCCTGTTCAGATTGAGTTCCATGGCTTGAACCTGATCTAAGCCATCCAGCGCCTCAAGTATCGAGCTTTGAACAGCTTCTTCTTGTGCATCCAGCTCGACAAGGCCGTTTGCTATGTTTGTCTCAATGATAATCAGATTGATTTTGCTACCGCTGATAGACTTCTGCTTCAAATCCAGGGTTTGTGTTGAATCAGCAATCGATTGAGTTAAGGACTCTTTTAATTTATCAAGATCCAACTGCATCGTTGATAACTGCAACGTTGCGTTCTGCTGGGCTTCATGTTTCCGGGCGACCAATCTGTCTTTACTCTCCACCCGAATCTGTTCTTCTATTTGATCCAGAGTGTCGGCGTACAGCTGATCATAGCAAAAGACTCCATCCAAGTCGCCAATCTCCAGGAATGCTTCACTGTATGTGGTCTGCTTAAAATTCGTAACCGGTATGTACATATAGCAATCTACCTGGCCATTCCCAATTGAGCTTGTCCCACGGCCAAGTGCAAAGTACAAGGGAGATTGGACGATGCCTACAATTTTGTAACTTTTGCGCTTAATGAGCAGTTGAATGGTTTCATCTTTGCCACTGGACAAGCTGATATTATCCCCAATTGACAGGTTCAGCATATCCAACAGCTTCTGTTCTACCATACATTCGCCATCACTGTCGGGGAATCTGCCGCTACACAGGACGGACATGTTCGGCTTCCCGTCCATATCCGGCCCAGTATCAAAGCTGTGAATTTTTACAACAATTGAATTCGAAGGGCTTTTCGCTAATGCATCAAGGTTGTATGCGGGATAAACGGATGTGACTCCTTCAATTTCCTCTAAAAACACAATGTCGTTCTTGTTCAGTCCGTATGTGGATACCACACGTAAATCATAAAACCGCTGTTGGGTAAAATATTTATTGCCAATTTCCTGCATCAAGGCTCCGGTAGAGCCAAGTCCCACGAAAATAAATACCCCCAGCGCCACGATAAAGAAAATCCCAGCGAATCTTCCTGCGTATTTCCTTATGTCGCGGAGAATGTCTGTTAATAATGCATTTTTTATCACCATTCAATCTCCTTAATTGACACTGGATTCTCGTTTATGTAGCAGTCCGCAACCTTTCCGCTTTTTATTTTGATTACCTTGTCTCCCATAGGCGTAATCGCGGTATTGTGTGTAACAATGATTGCCGACATTCCGGACTCTTTACAGGTATCGCGAAGCAACTTCAATATTTCTTTACCTGTTACATAGTCCAAAGCACCGGTTGGTTCATCACAGAGCAGCAATTTAGGGTTTTTGGCCAGTGCCCTAGCTATGGAAACACGCTGCTGCTCTCCTCCGGATAATTGGGCGGGGAAGTTATTTAGGCGATCCTGCAAACCTACGCCGGACAAGACTGCTTTGGGATCAAGCGGATTGCTGCAGATCTGGGTAGCCAACTCCACGTTTTCTAGTGCAGTAAGGTTAGGAACCAAATTATAAAATTGAAAAACAAAACCGATATCGTATCTCCTGTAATCCGTCAATTGTTTTTTTCCCATTTGATCAATACGCTGCCCATCCACAAGAACTTGCCCGCTACTGCAGTTGTCCATCCCACCCAGAATGTTCAGTACGGTCGATTTGCCGGCGCCACTCGGCCCAACGATGATTACGAACTCTCCCTTATCGATTCCAAAGTTGACGCCATCTACAGCATTTACCGGAATCTCACCCATTTGGTAGGTCTTTACTACTTCAGAAAAACGGATGAATGTCTCCATTCCAATGTCACTCCGATCTCTTATCCAGGTGTATTTATTATCCTCTGATTAACAGCGATGATACAAACCCCAAGTCTAAGAAAGTTCTTCTCCCCTTCTCACGGAGCTAAGAAAGGAAGGAAGCGGCGGCTCGCACTGTCATTCACATTTCGCCCCTAAGTTCGTTTTTTTGCTGTCAAATGTTTGTCGGGTACCGGTTTTGTCCTGCGCTCTATGTAGGCAACGCAAGCGCTTGCCTTCCATCAGGCGACTTGCGATAGCGAATTTGTTATTCAGTTTGCTGCTTGCCCTCCCGGAGTATGCTTGAAGGTTGACGGTAGGATCAGTGTAAAATTGGAAAGTATGCCAAGCGTGATCGAATGCGTGATCGTTGCCGGACAAATGAAGACAGCCACAAGATACACTGCGAGGATCCCATGCGTGACAGTTCGGTATCTGTTTTTTTCGCAAGCCAGCAAAGGCTTGTTCACATCGGCTACCGGTGCCCAAACTGCAATAAAGACGGATGCGCCTAAATGCATAACGAGGCTTACCGTGTGGGGCAAGGCATCTAAAATCACATTCCCAACAAGAAAGATTAGGGGAAAAAAGAAGAGTGACGATACATAGCAGCTGAGATATGAGCGGGTGTGGGCACCTCCGGAAAAAATGCGTAGTGGGAGAAATGACAAGGTGTACAGGGCCATAGCAAATGTACACCTCAATAGACTACCCACGATGAGAAGGGATACAAAAGTCATCACCGATGTCAAAAGCAAGCGATAAGAGTATGCACACAG
>Ga0153942_1000552_pt1 | contig 14699 bp, 13 predicted proteins | sample TSNJ026MetaG_FD_104731 | JGI IMG/M metagenome (GOLD analysis project Ga0153942, IMG submission 104731) | Attine ant fungus gardens microbial communities from New Jersey, USA - TSNJ026 MetaG | ecosystem: Host-associated > Fungi > Mycelium > Unclassified | place: USA: New Jersey, Brendan T. Byrne... | reverse complement strand
GTAGCATAGGTGATAATCACATCGCTTATGCTTGCGTTGCCCGCAGCTATCGTGCCTGAAATGGTGGCCGTGCTTGCGCCAGTTGACGCAGCAGTCAATGTGTCAACTACAGGCTTGGTGGTAAACGCCATATCGTTGCCGGGAACCGTGATTGATCCCACGGTTATGACAAGACGGTAGTGGTAAGTTGTGTTTGATGTCAGTCCTGTCAAATTGTCCGAGACAGATTCAATAACACCCGAAGTTATATTGGTTGGGGTAGTAAGCGTCTTAGTGTTGCCATAGCTCGTGGATGTACCCCACTCAAAATATGCACTTGAGATAGTAGTGCCGTTCATATAATATGTGCCATTCATCGTTGCGCTGTTAGCTGTTACATTGGTCGCCGGGTCTGTACTCACACCTGGATACACCAACCACGCATATACGTTCCCATCAGGGTGCGCTATTGCATTATATGGATAAGAACTTTTTGTACCACCCGCCATGATAAAGAATGCGTCCCCGTCTGAATAACCAGGGAATGTCAGCACACTCACCACATCCGGAGCGCCGTAGGTACTGCCGTTGGTGGGAATGGGTGCTACAGCCGCAAAATTGTTAATCGCTACGGAGGATGTCGTATTAATTTGGCCAGCTACGCTAACGGCGTAAATAGACCCGCCGGTGAAAGTAACTGTTGTATTAGTGAAACCGCCGATGCCGGGATTTGGGTCGATGCCCGCGCCTGCTATCGCGGTTACCCTCCCGCCGGTTATGGTGATCGTTCCACCAACAGTATCAAAACCGCTTGTGCCTGCGCCGCCTATGCCTGCACATCCAGAACCACCCATAGCTGTTACTGTGCCGCCGTTAATTGTGATTATAGCACCAAAGACTCCGCCAATGCCTGGGCCGCCGCCATTGGCAGTAATTGTACCACTGTTGATAATGATTGTACCGCCGGCACCGGCACTAGCGGATCCGCCACCAATTCCTGCACCTCCGGTGCCAGCTGTAGCTGTGAGTGTACCTGATCCGTCAATAGTAATGCTTGTACCGCTCGGTACACTTAGCCCCGCTCTATTGATTCCTAAAGTAGTAGCAGTTGACGAGCATGTTAATGTGTTGTTCCCCTCTAATGTAAGATTGACTTTTGCCGTACCGTTCAACTGGAACGGAGAAACCGTAGAATTGGTAATACTGGCGTTATCCAGTATTACATTCAATGTTACCCCGGTATTCACAACGATTCTTTTTGTGGTAGTAGTGCCGGTAATTGTATAGGTATGGCTATTAGCGGCAGTAGTAAATGTCAGTACATTGCTGGAATAGGTATATCCAGTACCAGCAGCGGAAACTGTACTCATATCAATAGTGTAATCCGCCATCGGCTGTATCTGCGGCATTGTCCGCATCGCCGCGCTTATATCCTCCACAACCGAATCCTCGGCTATATCAATCGAATTGGAAATGACCTTTGACCAGTCCGGTGCAAAGTAGAACTTGTTGTCCTTCTGTACGCCAACCAACGGTAGCAGATATTCCGTGCCGTTTTCCTCCGCCTTGATCCCCACGACATACCTTCCGGGCGATATATCCTCAAATAAATACTCCCCGTCCGCGTCCGTCGTGGCCGTATCTACGGCGTTATCCTGATCGTTCTCCGCATACAAATAGACGGGATAATCCGCAAGGGGCTGCTCGCCCGCATCATATGTACCATCTTCGTTGGCGTCAATCCAGAGCACACCGGATATGCTATTTATATACTTTTCTATATCAGTATTATTTTCGGGTTCACTTTCAGCACTCCCAGCCGGCTCCGGCTCCTCCTTCCCGGAATCCGTTCCGACTGGCTCCGTTTCTGGCTCTTGCAGCGTCTCCCCTGTCTGTGCCTCCGTCTCCGGCGTCTCGCTTTCAACAGCAAGGACTGACCCAATCGGAAGGGTGCCGCACACAAGGATAACGGCTATAAGCAGACACAGCAGTCGCTTTAAGTTTCTTAGTTGCTTAATTCTTTGCATATTTTTTCTTTGCCTCCATTTATCTTATTTCATTCATCATTGGTGCGCTATCACCCTTCCCTTCATCTAGTTCCCGTTATGGGCTCCAGGTTATTGAGCCAACAATTTATGAGGGGCTGTGGTCAGGCTGCCCAACTTGCTTGCCTCGGTTGTATCCGAGGGGCTCCCCGCCCTATCGGGTCCAAACAAGTCCCTGATGGTATATTTTTCGAGCAGCGCCTCCAGCTCATCATTCATCCGGCTGCATGTCAGGAACATCAGCGTGTCCTTCATGCGAGAATCCGCATCAATGTTCGTGCAGATGTCAACGCCCTCCAGCATCTTGATGACCTCTAGGATCGTGATCTCGTCAATGGGCTTCTCTAAAGAGAATCCGCCACAGACCTCGCCCCTCCCTTGATGCACGTCGACGATGCCTGAATAGCTCATCGTTCGCAGGATCCTTAAGACCACCCCTGCGGAAAGGCTTTCCTTCTCGGCGATCTCCTTGGAGGTGACCACTCTGCCCTGCGCCTCGTCAAGCCTGTGCAGTATCCTGAATGCATAAAATGTGCTCTGTCTTATCTTCATGTCCTCACCTCCAATACTTAGCCACATAGTTTTCTGCTGGACCCCCTGATCGTCTTTCATCAGGATGCTGATTGTCTTTTATCAGGGTGCTGATTGTCTTTCTTCAGGATGCTGTTGTCTTTCTTCAGGGTGTCTGATTGTTTGTTCTCAATTAAATGACATCATGGATTATTTTACTCCAGTTTTTAATAGCCTTTAAGGTCAAACCATGCTATAATGGATAAGATGTCTCCATTTTTTATAAGCACTGTCAAAATTAGTCTGCCAGCAATGGTCTGCCAATTATAATCGGCAGTGGATTCCATCTATTTTTTCGCCCTTTTCCAGAAAAGGCGAAAAAGATTCATATTAAAAAACAGGAAAATCATGTGCCATGGACTTAGTATACCAGAGAGGTAATATAAAGTCAATTGGAAATTTATGCGAAATTGATCAAAATTTTGGGCTTTTTTTTGAGCCAGGGGCAGTTTTTGGCCTTTTAGGCCAGTCAAAATAGGGATAACAATCAGATGAACGGGGTGCAGGGCAATGCCTGCAGTCTGGAAACGAAAAATAGAAGGCGTCAACATTATTTATTGCCGTCTGGCAATCCGTCAGTACATTACCGCCTGCTTGGTGGATCAATTGGCGGTGCGGTCTGACGTACATTATGAGCGAAAGAAAGGAACTATTATATGGCAAGGCGTGGAGAGAATATATATAAAAGGAAAGATGGAAGATGGGAAGGACGGTATGGCAAGGAGCTAAGGCCCGATGGGAAACGTGCTTTCGGCTATGTGTATGCGCCGAAATATTGTGAGTGCAAGGAGAAGCTCAGGCAGGCCAAGGCAAAGTATATGGAAGAGCAGCAAATAAATGGCGTGGCTACGTTCAAGAAATGTGGGGGCGGAACGGTCTCCGACTTTTTAAAGTTCTGGCTGCACGGCATCGTGAAGCCGCATATTAAGGTCTCCACCTACAGCAATTATTACAATATCGTGGAGAAGTGGCTCATACCAGCCTTTGGGAAGATGGCGCTTAATGAGGTCGGGAAGGAGGAGATCCAGTGCTTCATCAACGCCTTGCCGGGGCATGGACTGTCTCCGGGAACGGTGCGTAACATCTACAGTGTCCTACATGCGGCTCTGTCAAAGGCCAAGGAATATGGCTATCTATCCGTAAACGCCAGCGAAGGGATCCGTCTGCCTAAAATGGAGCAAAAGAGACCCAGGGCGCTCACGCTTTGGGAGCAGAAGACATTGGAGAAGACGGCGAAGGAGGACAAGTTCGGCTTCGCCGTGCTGCTTGCCAGCTACACGGGGATGCGCATAGGGGAGATCTGCGGCCTGACCTGGAAGGATGTGGATCTGGAGAACGGGGTGATCCATGTGTCCAAGACTGTCCGGCGGATTCAATGCCATGACCCGGGAGCACCGGCTAAAACCGCAGTGGTCGTAGGGAGCGCCAAGAGCGACCGCTCAGAGCGCTATATCCCCCTGCCTGAGCGCATAGCCGTGCTGCTTAGGGAGCAAAGGGAAGCAGCCACTGGGGAATACGTGCTCTCCCTCCGGGGGAAGCCGTTGGAGCCACGTATCCTCCAGTACCGGTTTAAAGTGCTGCTTAAGAAGGCGGGGCTTGCGGACATCAATTTCCATGCCCTTAGGCACACCTTTGCGACACGGTGTCTGGAGCTCATGTTTGACATCAAGACCTTAAGCGAGATATTAGGCCATGCGTCCGCCAAGATGACCCTTGACCTGTATGCGCACAGCCAGATCGCACAAAAGCGCCAAGCAATGGGGACACTTGACCAGCTGTTTGACCAGACGGCATAAACTGGATAAATTGTCATTAACTAAGCGCGCGAGATAAATGGCTTTGCGCTGTTTGCCATGCCCAGAAACGGAAAAGACTTAAGAACCTCCCATTGGAGAGTTGGTCTTTTTTGGTTTTGGGCATTTTTTTGCGCCTGTCAGTCGCCATACCATGGCTGATTTTACGTTGGATTCTTAATAGCTTGGCTCTATATGCCGTCACGATATCCGTCTGAGGCATAAAAAGTATTGCGACAATAGGAAAAAAAGAGCGGTTATGACCATTTCTGGAAAATGATGATAATTTTACCTCTAATGAGACAAAGTTTCGTTAGAGGTTTTGAGTAGGTAACGGCCTTCAACATCGTTGAGTCTTTTATATACCATCCTATTCTATATATAGTATTCCAAAAATAAAAAAGATATACGTCATACGTGATACCAAGCTCAAAAGGTCTTGCGTTTCATGCTTGCATGAAAAAGCATGGCTTTGGGACCCGCAAAACATGAGAAAGCAGCCCGGACAGGGCGGATTTCAAATGTTTTCAGGATCGCGGGAGCACGAAGTGCGTAGCAATCCGTAGGTATCACGGTTCTAACATTATTATATCAATATTCATTCAGAAAAAAAAGTTTTTAAACCTAAAGGGTTTACTCCAATTTATAACATCTTTGAGGCCCTAAAGCATTGAGCATCGGCAAGACAAATCCCCGCATCCTCTCATTATCAACATCCTACTTCGTTTACTTTCAAAACTTTGTATTTTCTTTCACAGATCTAACACTCCGACCTCTTTCCCTTCTGCCAATGATCTTTCTATTGCATAGACTATGCGCAATGAATCAAGCGCTTTTCTGGATGTAAATATGGATTTTGACTTGTTTTTCAGAAACAAGAGAGTATCCCCTTCATGAGCAGTTAATGCGGTACTGAGAAAGATCGGCGATGTCATTAATGAGACCGCTGGCAGGCTTTTTTACAAGAGTATGGACGACTTTGCTAAGTCGATGGAAGCACTCTCCATCAATACTACACGACAAAGAACACCGTGGGCGTGACCTCGACAATTTACCACGACGGGGGTGAATTGATCATCCAAAAGGAGTCCATCAGCATCCGGGATATTTTTGGCGGCTCCCCGGCAATGGACAAGATACTCAAAGAGGATTATAATACAATTACGGCATTCGTGGATGTGTCAGAGAGTCTATCCGATAACGATTATAAGCAGGCGATCACCTACACCACGAGCTTTGACTATGAATCCGTAGAGGACAGCCGGATGCTCAGATGTTCCATGTTGCGAAGGACGAATTGGGAGGGAGCACGCTGGAGCTTATTGTGCGGAATGGGGATGAGGCGGTACAAGTAGTACGGGCGGCGGATTTGACAGGGCATTGTACGGGAGCTGGCAGAGTTGAACAAGCCAATATTAGCAGTAAGCCGGATTATGTTTTTGGCGAGGCAACTGGAAATATGTATAATATACAACTTTTACAACAAAGGCAAGCCGAATTAAATAGAATAGGGATTAAACATCCCCCTTCAAATAGGACATATTTGACAGAATATTTAGATGATGTTCTTCAAGATTCAAGTGATATAGTTGGAACAGAAGTGAGTTTGAGTGATATACAAGGTTTATAGAACCTAGTGTTTATGCGGGGTTGAAGCAAATCTATTTAAGTTTTGGCAACATTTTGGGTATCACTCACTAGATAAAATACTTTAAGAGCATATAAAGGCCTTACTGATTTTTAAAAATGAAAATTGGGTAAGGTTTTTTGTCTTTTGCAGTTCGTTTACCAGATAATCGCTTAACTCCTGTGAGGGAATTTTTGTCCATTTCTTTAAAGTATCTGATTGAGGGTGGTTATACCGCCATTGGTCGTAATCATCTTTGGTCATTTCGCTGCTTTCCAGTTTAACGGCTTGCTGTTGCCATGCGTGGAACATATCAAACATAGAAGCATAGGTTGTCCCGGTAGATTTATCTAGCTGTAGACAAATGTCACCATCAATCTCACCTATTGTTTTCAGACTATACATACCTTCCAGTGTAAAGAGGGTGTGCATTAGGCCGATGTATGTGTCAATATCCGCGCCAGCGAGCATATGAGGACTGATATCAAAGATATGGTGAGATTATATGGTATCTAAAAAGAATAGCTTGGGAAGAGCCACCGGATTTGAAGATAAAATACAGGGAACGTTATTTTTTGATGTTTGTCGGATTTTGAAGGCTAAAAGACCTAAAGCATTTATGTTGGAAAATGTCAAAAATCTATGCAGTCATGATAAGGGAAGAACATTCAAAGTGATTAAAGAACCACTTAATGAATTGAATTATGAAGTATTTTATGCAATACTTGATGGGCAGAATTTTGTTTCTCAACATCGGGAACGCATAATTATTATAGGGTTTGACAGAGAACGTTATGGGGATGGTGTGCATTTTGAATTTAATATTACTCCTGTTGAGCCAAAGCCTGTTATGAATGGTTTTGGATATGGAATTGCATCTCTGGATGGGATATCCAGAACCATTAGTGCAAGATATCATGTAAGTGCTTCAAAGGTTCTTTCCAAAGTTAGTTGATTTGATAAAAATATTCATTTAGAAGTAGTTTAGCCTTCAACAATAAAAAGCTATTTCTACCATACATAATTCTTTTAGTCAACTTTATTTTATTTACACTGCCTTCCGCCAATCCATTGTTGTATTTATGGTCAATGCCATTTTTGACTGCACTGATATCCTTTTTCAATCCATTTATATAGCTGTCCAATTCATTCACCTGTAATGTGCCGGCTGTTTCCAGCCATTGATCCAGTTCGCTGCTTTTCCCTGAAAATACAATCCTGTGAAATTCTTTTAGAAGCGAGTAGAGTTGTCCCAGCAGGGGATATTTTCTCAAAGCTGCTTCATACTGTTCCGGTGTTAATCCTTTTACTTTCTCCAACTTACGATAAATTAACTGACACATGAATTTGCGTGAAATGTATTCTACCGGTTCGTTTTCCTGTTTTGCCATGCTTTGACGATGAGTACGCTCTTTTTGCATAAATACACGCAAGGATGCCACCGTTCCCGATAGCGTCGTTCCCATAAGTCGAAAAATATGATATCCTTCCTTAAAAAGATCAAATTGATTTTAAGGAGGAAATCTTTTAGGAGAGGCATCATATACTTTGTCATAGATGCTGATTACATCACAGATATGAAGGTCAGACACTTCTGTGAGGCTATTCTTTTTCACCCATTTCAAAAACTCATCTGCCTTACTGCCAAATCATTTGGAGCATCTACTATTGTCGCTGCCCTCAAAGCATCCTCTATTTCTTTAAGAGCTGCCAAGACAGAATGAACACCTTCCTCATCTCTTTTGATTAGGTCATGTTCAAGCAACAATTTTATCACTTCAACAAAGTATGTAAATTTATTTTCTGCAATAAACATTTTCAAAAATGGGTAATCAGACAAATCGACATGTTTAACTATTTGTCTGGTTAGGAAATAATTCTCCCCAAAGGAAGGAGCATTAATCAAAGTATCATCATCAAATGCTTGCTCACTTTCAATAATTACCTTGATATTCTGCTCCATCTTTAAACCCCTTTGAATCTTTTCATCAGCTTTTGAAATCTCAGACAATTCCAGCATAGAGGCAAATCCACGGACACATAAAAAATTGTCCATTGCATAATCAATAATTCCTGTTAATCTCATAAACTGCCTTCCTATTCTGTCAAGCCCTAAATGTAAGTTTTTTAAGGCTTCGACGATATTTTTATACCTCTAAAACAGAGCCAACAGTGATGAATATCATCGTATCGAGTACTGAATAACCGAATTTGGGGTACACCTCTTAAAGCATCCTTTTGTTCTGCTTTATTAAGGCCATTTTCCCTCTGTTTGGCTATGATGGTGAACCTTCCGTGTCTAATGGGATCATGTCCCAACTTCCTTCGTCCCACCTATTCATACACTGAGTGCCAGCCAAGCTCCTAGACGGGGTCTGTGCCCCACGGTAATTACCACTGCCAGCTACAGCTCTTGTTTTTCATTTGATCGTTACTGGCCCCGCTTCACTCACAATGGTTCTGTTATTAACAGAGGACGCTTTACCATCATAAGCTCTGGTTGGTCTGGGTGCGGATGAGGCTGTTTTCAGCTTCATCGTCTTCGGGTCCCCATTCCAGAACCCTGCCCGATCCCTGCTTTTCTTCAGAGCCCCGGTAGGATTCTGGATATTCATACGGATGATTCCTTTCCCTATGTTATGCGGCTGCCTGAATCTTTCCTACATCCGGAAGTTTAATATCCTTCAGCATCTTTTTCGGATCATATGTGGTTCCGGTCTTCAGTATCGTATAAATGATTCTTAGCAGCTTGCAGGCTATCACTATCAGCGACTGCATTTTCTTTAATGGATTTTGGGACCTTGCTGTATAGTATTCATGCACCTCTTTAAATTCATGTTAGATACCTCTCTTGATTTAGATTTTTACCAACTGTCCGGTCAGTAACTATCTAAATTTATCTGAGGTATCTTTTTTAGTCAACTCCCTTTACACTTTAAATTATACAGGACGCTCCTAGTAGGATTTTTTCTACTTCTGCTTTAGCAAGGTTAACAGCCACTTGTGCTTCTTGCTGTAACTGTTTTACTTTAATTCGAATTTCTATGATGTGCTCAGCAATTTCTTGTTGTTTTTCTATGGGAGGAATACATACTTTAATTTTGCCTAAAGCATTTTGATTGATTTCAGGAATAATTCCTCCATTATTGAGCTTGAAAAATTGATGTTGTCCTAAATTAGATCTTAAAAATTCCTGAAGGTAATATTTATCAATTGAATCTGACAAACGCACTCTAAAAATATGAGAACTTAAAATAGAATCAACTATTTCTTCAGTAACTACATTAATCAACCCTAGGCTACCAGAACGTGATATAAGCATATCATTCAAAGACAACTTAATTTTATATGGAATAGAATCAACATCTACATGACGGACATTATCATTTACTATACCATTCTTGCCCATATCTGAAACTCTTAGATATCTAAAGCCACTTTCGGAGTAATTTCGTATTTCCACTCCGTTGGTTAGTTTTGAAATTAACCTATGAAAATCATAAACAGGGAAAAAACCGTTTAGCATCAAATCGCTAAACTCTGCCTCTCCTTTATAATAATTTGGGTCAAATCTATTTCCCAATACTTTGCTTGAATCCACATAAAATTTTCTGCTCTCAAGCGTATTCTCTTCTGTAGGTGGTATAGCAATACCAAGCTCTTGTAATAAATAGTTATTAATACTATCTAACAAAGCTTGTGCTTCTTGTTCTTTTTCATTTTTTTCTGTATATGCGTGGTTCATAATATTTGGTATACTCAATAGCCAGATATCCACCTTCTACAAGATACTTTTCTGCTTGTTCAATAAATAAAACCTCTGTGCTTTGGCTGGGTCTATCTGAAGCCTTACTGTTAGGATTTAACCAGTCAACTTCTTTTGTTGCCAATTTATACTGGTGTAAATATGCCTTTTCAGTTTGTTTAACAGTAGAGCCAAAGGGTGGATTTGTAATGATATAATCAAACGAATTCTCTTTAAATCCATCATTATTTGTTTTTATTCGTAAATCAGTAGGAGAAATAAGACCATCCGAAGTAACAACATTCGTATGACCATCATCATGAATAATCATATTCATTTTAGCTGTTCGTGAAATCTGTTCGTTTATTACAATTCCATACAAATTGTACTCTGCAAAATCGTGCCACTGCTTATGGCATTCGAGAGTTTCTTTTTCACCGTCTTTTAAATCATAAAAAATTCTCGCTGCTTTCCTAACCTTGTCCAGTGCATGAAGTAAAAAACCTCCACTTCCACATGATGTGTCTAAAACACGGTCATTTTCATCTATTGGTAAACTATCCACAATAAAGCTAACAATATTTCTCGGTGTAAAATATTGCCCGAAATCCCCTCTAAAGAAAGAACTCACAAATGTTTCAAAAGCACGTCCCTTGCTATCAAGGTCTGTATTTAAAAAATCCACTCCCTCAAGATAACTTACAACCGTTCGTGCCTTAGCAGCATTCAGCTTAATTCCTTCTCTAAAAATCTCAGTATCATTTTTTCGCTCACCTATATACTTTCCTTCTTCATAAAGTGAAATCAAACGCTTAAGCAGATTTTCACTGGTTTCCTTATCGGCTTTTTCTATATCTCGTTTGTCCTTACTTTTGGGCTCTACCTTAATAATCTGAAAGTCATACGGTTCGCCATTCTTTCGTTTTTTCTTTTCATCAAAGATCTTGTATTCGAAAAGCCAGATTTGTAAATGAAAAGCCAGATTTGTAGCCCAAATGCAGTTTGCTTTTTCGGTTTTTCTGATGTATCATACTAAATATAGGCATGCTAATAGGAGGTCGACTCCCTCTCGATTTTTTTGTGATCGGAGAATCCACCCCTCTTTTTGAATGGGATTGGATAGTTGGTGGCACTGCTTTATATTTTATTTTTTGAGAAGGTTTGGTTTTATCATGATGTCACTGGCTGCTACCAGTGCACATCCAAGTTTCTCTAAAACCTCTTCTCCATGGTAAAAGCTGAACGTTTCGTATGGGTTACGGTTGTTCAGCTTTTTCCTTTTGTAGGAATTGATGTGATTCATCATCAGAGTAATATCACTCTGCGTCAGATCGTTCATGCTGCTTCCTTTGGGTAGTATCCTTCGGATCAATTCATGATTCACTTCAATTGCTCCCTTTTGGTAAGGACTTCCTGCATCGCAGTAAAATATCTGCGTCCTGCGGCAAGGAACGGATTCCCTGTTTTCGATTGCTTTTGGATTGGAAAATTCACTTCCGTTATCCGTTAGTATGACTGGAAAAAGTTTGTTGAAAAGTTCTTTTCCTAACGCCTTATCAAGCAAGTTGAAAATATCGGTTACGGATTTTGAAGTATTTGCCTCCCGCAGGAATGCCAGCATTAGACTGGCATCCACAAAATGAATTGTGAGAAGACATTTTCCTCCTTTTATACCAATGACAGAATCCATCTGTACGACTGCCGTATCAGGATTCTTATCAATAAAGGCACCAAATGCTTCGTAGTCACGACCAATACGGCATCCTTTATCAACTTTGAATTCCGGCTTTTTGTAACGTTCACGGAACTTTACTTTTCTCGGCAGGCCAATGTTCCTTACATCGAAAAGGCAGGCATCAATATAATTATAAATGGTCTTCTCGCTACACATAAGTTCCTCTTCATGATTTACATGGATTTGATGAACAGACTGACCATTTTGAACCAATGGGGAGATGATCTTATTCAGCCTTGCTACTTCATCCTCAGAAACGCATAATCCGCTTCTGGACTGTGAGATTGAGTTATGTGCGTTGATATGTGCATGCTCTGCATCATAGATGTTTTTAAGAAGGCTGCATTTACCTATTGTTTCACAGCCATTGCAGATATATGGAACCCGGAATCTGGCAGTGCAGACCTCTTCGATGAAGTCAGGACAATTCGCATTACAGGAAGGGCAGATTTTACAATAGGCCGTTGATTTTCTGGTACAGTTCTTTCCACAAATATCTTTGTTTCTGCAATGAAAGCGATTTTTACAGGCGTTGAATGGAAACCCAGGATAACCTGTGGCAATCACAGAACTGTATTTACGTACCTCACGTGAAATGGTTGTAGGGCTCTTCCCCAGTCTGCGGCTGATTTCTTTAAACGAAAGACTTTCTTTGAGATACTTTTGTAATTCAAGTCTTTCTTCATAAGTAAAAAATTTAGACATATATCCTCCGATCTGCCACCAACTCTTTAAGGATATATGATTTTGAAACATAAGGAAACAAAAAGACTGGTATTAGGGCAATCTTTTTGTTAGCTAAGGTGCAACCACCTTGCATAGATATTTAATTTTTGAACTATATTTCAATTTGGAATCGGAGGGGTTGCATTTCGATTTACAATTGAGGCATTAAAATCAATGGCTTATGCTATCTACTAGTTGCAACACTCCTATGAATTTTTAAGGTATCCCACGCTGTCGTAACACCCTCGGAAATAGACCGCTTCCAGTAGTCAACTGGACGGTGAGTTCCCATTATCGTCTGAAATGTCTTTTGCTGCAAGAAAAGTCTAGCTTTTTGCTGACACTCCCAAAGTCTCCGTCACTGCGTAGTATTCAACTACTTAAGGTAATTTTTAAGTGATGCTGAATTTGATATGTCAATAGCAAATTGTTCTATTAAACCAAACACTATATTATGTATTTCATTATACCTATTTTCATCTAAACTTAGTGTATCCAGTCGTTCGCCGTGTGCTCGTAATGATTCTAGGTTTGCGAAGTTTTCAGACTTTGGTATTATTATAAACATTGGAATTACAACAGGTAACAATAATTATTTTTCATCGATAGAGAAACAGAAGGAAAATACAGTCTTGAAAAAGTTACCCTGCCTTTGATTGGGCGCAGTTCTCATGCACATGGTATATATTTTACAGAAGAAGATTGGGAGGTAAATGCTAAAGAAGGAAGAAGGGCTATGCTTATCAATTTCCCCCAAACTCCGTATGAAAAATATCCGAAATTGCATAAACAGTATATAAAAAGCAAAGAAGCTGCAGGAGAACACAAAGGATACAAATGCTCAATCCGTGACAGATGGTATATTGTTCCCTCCATATGGGTGCCAGACGCTTTTTTTCTGAGAAGGAACAACCTTTATATCTTGTTGCTAATCGTTTCCTTGCTCGCAGTTGCCGTTTGCCCTCCCTCATGGTAAAATAATGTTGTCGAATTATTCCTGTTTGTGTAATCAGTCTGTGGATTCTGTATTTGTATGGTATGCTCCTTTCCCGCATTCGTGCCGCGAAACGAGATAGGAGTAATCTATTGTATCGTACAATAAATTACTCCCTCACTCATAGGAGAAATAACAGGGGTAAATCGGAACCTTTTGAAAAAAATTTTTGAAATTATTTTTTAGGCGGTGAGGGTATGGGGCGCAAGCAATTAGTAAGAGAAGTAAAAGCTGCCGCCCTCGCTCGTATGGAGGACGCGGCGCGGACAAAGGATGATTTTAGAAAAGTAATAAAACAATGGAATCATCTTGACAGAAACCGTGAGCGCAAGGAGCGGTATCACGAAATAGCCCGCCCGAACGCGGAAATGCTGCATTGGGATAAAATCAATGAGAGCCTTGACCATGAAAAGGGTAAACTGAAACCCGGATTAGACACAGTAATCCCTCCACCGTTGGAACATCAACGGTGGAGACAGCAATTACGTGGGGATTTTATTGATACGATATTCGACTGTCCCCATGAGTTGAATGAGCTTGTCACGGACGCGGCTATTTCTATGCTGTTGCGGAGTTTATCAGACAACCACAAAGAAGTCCTATATTACAGCGCAGTCCGGCTGTATAGCAATGTCCGCATTGCCGCTATGCGTAAACAATCAGATCGCAATATCCGCAAGACGTTGGCTCTGTTGCTGAAAAATTTGCGGGATAAACTGGCTTTACAGATACGGGAGAAGATAGAAAGCGGCTTGTCTATCACTCCGGCACAGCGTGATTTTCTCGCGTTATATGACGAAGAAAAAGCCGCAGCTATTGACAGCGGCGACGGTGAATGATATTCTTGTTATACTACATAATATATATTGGGTTACAACTCGGAGGGGTTTATATGAATAACCTGTTTCAAAAGACGAGTTCCTATTGGGCGAAATTTAGCGAATATGAGTTGCGGGAGCATGACGGCATAGTGTATTTGAAGCCCGCACCAAAAGCGAAGCCTGTTGTATACGACCCATTGAAAGAATCTGACAATATGGTGCTTGACGCCCTCAATGTGGGTATGCTGCAAATGAACCGCGCAAGTGCTGACAAGGTCAAGGCGGCGGTGGTGGAGTTCGTTTCTAAATATGGGTTGCTCGGATTTATGACCGCGCTGCCGACAACACCGCACTTTATGGATTATGACGCTGTGTATCTGCCCAAGAATCATTTTGTTAAAGAAGAATCCGTGAGCGTCCAAGATTATACCGCTTTATTCTTCCCTTTTGATAAGCCGGATTTTACAAAAACAAAAGGTGAAGCCCGTTGGAACGTGGGCGGTGATCCAAAGATTGGGCTTTTACTTTTGTTTCCAGTTTTCTTTATTATGAGGATTACGACAAGGTAGATGAAACGACACGCGACTTATACCGGCAGGGCATGGCGGCTTTCGGTGGCATCGCGCCCACTTATCATATCGCTCTGTATGATAAACCGACGATC
>Ga0153942_1000551_pt1 | contig 14707 bp, 21 predicted proteins | sample TSNJ026MetaG_FD_104731 | JGI IMG/M metagenome (GOLD analysis project Ga0153942, IMG submission 104731) | Attine ant fungus gardens microbial communities from New Jersey, USA - TSNJ026 MetaG | ecosystem: Host-associated > Fungi > Mycelium > Unclassified | place: USA: New Jersey, Brendan T. Byrne... | reverse complement strand
AGGCTGTTCTGGTATACAGACCACCACAATCATGTATTTAAGAACTGTATGTTTGAGGATAAACCTCAGACTTAACAATATCTTTTGCTGCTTGTCTAACTTCACTTTTTTGAACACTTTGATTATCAAATCAAGCAATCACAAATCAGTAAGTGGCCATTTGTGATATCCCAGCCTGCTTCATAGATGGCTAATAGTAGTTCCCAGGCTGCTGCTCCTATGCTATGTAGTTGGGGGAAATCCTTGGGATCTTTATCCTTGATACTGTGTTGTTTGATAAAGACTGCAATCCTATGTAGGGAGCAAGAGACATTTTTTGCATCTCCAATCAGGAGTTCGTCAGTGCCAAAAAGTGATATAGGATTAAATTGTCCATCCCACAAGCTGGGATCAGCCGGTGCACTAGGGTCATATGGGATGACCTCTGGGGAGAAAAGGTCTGCAGGGTTGTGTATGTTGTCGGCATGCATGTCTGGACAGAGGGTGTTTGCACTTGTTTGGGTGTTAGCCAGATAATTTTTCTGAGGGGACAGAGTATCATTGGCCAGGGGGAGGGGGTTAAGTTTGTCCATGTCCATTTGTTCAGCCCACAGGGTGCTACTGGAGGTTGCCTTTAGGCGTTCAGTGTATTCCAGGGAGGACTGGGATCCACTAGATGCAGTTGACATAGTCCGGGAGGGGGGCCTTGCTTGGTCAGCATTGGTGTGTACCTCAGCTTGGTCTCTGGCTGGCAGGGAGCTATCTGGTAAGGTTGAGGATTGGTTGGAGAAGTTGTGGAATGGAAAGCTTTGAGTCGACACAGATGTATTCGCAATTTCTCTTACAGGTTCTGCCATCAATGATGGTAGTACTAAAGAGAGCAGCGATGGCGATGATAGTCATTTACAGGCTGCTATCAAGCCCCGTGTAAATATGATTTTCTATAAAAAAAAACATGACAGTCATTGAATATTATTGATAATCATTACTTCTCAACAATGATGATGGAAGTACCCTGGTATCACCAGTCCAGAGGCTGTCTGTGATGAACCATAGATTTAGGTTGCCCACGGACCCTTATGGTTTAAGACAACTCACTGGCACAGTGTAATGTTTGGACTGAGTAAGAAGAAACTTTATCGACTTGTAGCCGATCCGTAAAAGGGTGACTCCGTTTGTCATCTGCCAGGCTTTACAACGTGTTGAATTGATTTCGTGTGAGCGGCTGATCTACATTAATGGATGCCAGAATCAGAATCAGAATCAGAATCCAGGTCATTTGGGACGTCGTGGAGCGCGCCGTGTGCCTATTGTGGTTAGTTCCCCACACCTCTGATGGGACGCATTCATGATTTCACCACCGTTTCGATCAATTTGTGAAGACTGTTTTCCCTGTGCAGTGGTGTCGTCCTTGATGTCCTCCATATCAGTATGGCATGCAGCTTTTCGGCAGGAGATTGTAGGCATGACAGGATTCGAATAGAAGCTCACTAACACGTCGGTAGCATGGGATTGACGGATGCCCATAACCAACAACATTCGGGCGAGACGTGGAAATTGATTAAGGTATCATATGCTCTGCACAATCCGAATCCATGGACTTATCATCTCCTTGTGCGTATCCGCTGACGGCACACCATTGGCTGCTTACAAACTTGACAAGGTGCAGCATGCTACTCATTGAAGAAGCAATGACAAAAAGATCAGACGACTGGCATCAAGCATCATAATGCTCTGGCTCAGTTCATCTATCTTTTTCCAGCTTTCACATCTCTCCCGATTTATCTGATACACTCCATGATTCCATCTTCATATAGATCTTACAGTTCGTTACACTGAATTGGAGTGTCCCAAACAACCAAGACTCTACAGGCTTGGCTGTCATATGTGTGACTATCATCTCACTGTATAGTATTAGTGACCAACAATGCAGTGCAGCTTGAGCCTCAACTTTGGGGATGTAGTTTGGCTGTGCCCTTGGTCGTATCCTTTGCACTGCTTTGAACTTCCAGACTGATATTTGTTCAGTGTAGCACCTGACCTCAATCTACACAATTCCAAGTATATCCAACTACATGGCTTCACCTGCCCTATGCCTTATAGTAGATTGATTTCACTGCATTTGTTATCCTGATTTTCCAGCTCAAGGCCAGATTTCTGTATCTGTGTATCTGGGACCTTTTCACGACACAGCCCAAAACTTTATCAACCAGATGCCTGCTGACCCCAATTGTGTACCCACCCTGTATGTTCTTGTTCATATCCAGGTGTATTCTTTATATCTAGTTCTGGACCCAGTTCTTATTACTCAATTTAATCTGTACCTACATTAGCCCAATCACTGCCTAGACATTTCTACTTACAAGCAGGTTGCCAAAACACCAAATAGAGATAACACAATGGCAATACAAAGAGTAAGGACTGAGTTCCTTAAGATACCATACACACAAAATAAGAAGCCTAACAGTTGGATATAAAACTGAGAAGACCTAAAAGCAGGTTTGATGATATAAGAGACAACCTTAATGGGTTACACTTGAAGGTGGTGATTGATTCACAACTGCCAGTCCACCAACACGTCTTTCTGTATATTGAGGTGGGAGTTCCACTATACCATCTACATTCGGAGGAGGTAGGTCATCCTCTGCATCTGTATGCACAATGATATGAGATGGGCTTTTATACGACGACACGCCCTCCAGAGTAGCTTTGCGATGAGTAAGTGCTATAGAAGAATCGATTGTTGACACTGTCTCGGCGTGTGCGAACGATTCTTGCCTTCTACCAGTTGTAGGAGGATTAAAAGGGTCAGATGGATGAAGAAGAGAAGAGGTGGAAACTGAGGGAAGTTGTATTGCCGACTGCGACTGGTAAGTAAGATTGGCAGCAGGAAACTGGTGTAACGAGTGAGGATCATCAAGAAATGGGTTTTCATCGTAGGGGAGCATGCTCCCTTCGGGTGCTCCTGGAACACTGATAGACGTTGTCTGATTGTGGCTGTAAACGAGATTCTGAGAGCTGGGAGCATATGAACTTGTCATATGTTGGCCTGACTGATAAGCATGACCAGATGATAATTCGGTACCATAAGGCATCTGATTGTGAGTTTGGAAGGTATGAGTATACGAAGATGCTGCATAAGCAGCGGCAGCAGTTGATGACAAGGAATAACCTCCTGCAGACTGCCCATCGTAAGACGAAAAACCAGACGTCGTGGCTGGCAATATTTTCGCCTCCCGCCTCTTTTTGAGGAAGAAAAGACCGAGCGTAACGACGACAGCAAGAAATAGCAAGGTACCGATCACTGTTCCAGCTATAGCTCCTGCGGACGATCCTCTAGAGGTGACTAGTACCGAGGAACTAGCAACTGGTGCAAGGGAAGAAGAGGAAGATGTCACTGTCTTGCTTGGCTTCTGAGTTACCTGGCTTTGAGTCGAGGTTTGAGTCATAGACGTTGAAGAAGGTGAGAGGTCATTCAAGCATGATCGATCGTTCGAGTTGGCGACGACCCTCACATCAGAGGCACCTCCCTGCCGTCCGATTGCATCAACCATCACAAAGACGAGAGAAGTTCCGTGATCTACGTTTGCATTCCAAGAGAACGAAGAAGTGCCCAACGGAGGATATAAAGCAAAAGAGGTGCCGGAAGGGATGATACCCTAGTGGAGAATTAGCATGAGATTGACTTAATATATCTGAAGCTACGAACGAAAATTGAAACGGGTTGCACAGCGTCTGAGTACCCACTAAAAATATATGACCTAGAAAACATGGATTTGGTGAATACGGGAGCGGTCTGCCATACTCACTGGCACTGGACAAGAGCAGAGTTAAGCTGGAATGAGAAATCAACACCTAGGGTCGTCCATTTTTCATCAAGATCACTACAAAGATGATAAGATTGACCCACCAGGATCCTTCGTTACGCATGTCCCGCCTTTTGAGGGTCCCACAGTCAACACATTGGTCGTGCCTCCGGTCGCAAAACCCATTGCATCGGACATGACAGCTATAAACTGACTTCCCTGGGCAATCTGCAATTGAGAAATTGAGAAAAGGCCTTGTCCCTTGTCGATAGCATCGGCAGGCATTGTTATATTTTTCGGTGTGCCAAAAATCTGTATTTACGTTGAACATCAAATACTTTGGGGAGGACTTGATTGACAGACAGGGATAAGATGTAGAAAGTATGGTTCCGAGCCACCTGAAGAGCGTATTTTAGCCAAGATATCGGGACATGATGATAGCCTACCAGTCCATGAAATATTGAGACTATCACACTGCGTGGGCGCCCCGACGGAAAAGCTGAAAGAATTAACGAATGGAGCATAGAGAAGGGATAAAAACAAGACGGTAGACATCATAAAAATGAATGGAAGGTAGAAAGACCGACGAAAGAGGCTTGATGCGCTGCCACAGCAACAGGGCGAAAGTGTTAATCACCTGCTTAGTCAGTTTCATCGCTGTTCCTATCAAATTCATTCTACATCTCTCCCATTATCATCGGTGCCTGCTGCTCCCTGATTTTCCAATGGATGACGTAGATACAGAGGGTGCTTACACATTGTGGAAAGAAGTGGGCATTTCCTAAATAGGTGAGCAGGCTCCATGGAGAAGTAGTCTCCATACCGCTTGTCAGGGCAAATCATAGTGATCTTCGCTTGAAGAACCAGTACTATTTTGGATCTGCTTGGCATGAAACCTCTTGAGTAAAATGAAAATAGTGGCAACCAGTGAAAATATTAACGCTCGACCCACTCGTAGTGTAGCTTTAGTGTAGCTTTTTCTGCAAGCATACTGCATTGACCGGAGTCCTACACTGATCAATCACTGGCTCTATCAAGGAAATTTGGTACGGTACCACAGTATGAAGCGAATGTAATGTTTGAGCTTGGAAGAATGTATAATGACGTATCAGACGAACATGTGGTCCAACCTCTAGTTGATACAATATTCTCTCTATGATATTATATTCGCTCGTTCCCAATGTAGTATGTCATTTGCATAGCAATATGTATCAAGGGTAGCTACTGTCTGGGTCACGTAAAACCAAACCAGAGGCCAAAGACCGACAACTCAGAACTCGGTCGATCGCATTTCTGGTCCTGGTCCTTATCCATCTCAGTATTTTACCTTTGATCCGAATCCGACTTCTGTTCTTTTCGCTGTTCCGATCATCTTTTCAAGAAACAGATTATTTATCATGGAAAGTATCGAATTGATCAGGACGTCGGCACGATGGGTAGAATCTTACAGAGAACAACTAATATTGACACCATTTGCTTCTAATGCATCTTTAGCATCTGAGATTTTTTAGTCAACGGAAATCAAGAAAGCCGTCTACTGGGCTATAATTACACCAAGCAATGAACAAACAGGCAGGCGATAGAGGACAGGGTGTATAGCACAGAAGGAAGTGAGAATTCAATATGAACAAGGATGACAATAATAGCAAGGAAACATTTGGATGTTTGAATCGATTCTTGTCTTTGGGCTTATGTTGTCAATATTTGCTCTTCCGAAACGACCAGCGAGTTCATTGTCTCAATGAGGGGAGCACCAACGCCTTCGATGTGAGCTGGTGGTAACATAGGTACCTCATTGGTCAGGGTTTGACGAGCAAATGCGTCTACCATAGCATCTTGATCCTTGCGGCGTCGGTGTCGTTTTCGGCGGTCATCTTTAATGATACGTTCAACCCTACGGCGAGCCTTGTAGTGCAGGCGTGGGTCCATCAGCGCCTGTTTGCAACGATAGCATGCAAGTTCAATGCTCGCCAACAAACGGAGAGTATCTGAGTTGTTCATCGCCTGAAGTAAATCCGAGTTTATATCGAAACCGATTAGTATGTGAAAAGAACGTACATTGAGAGACCAGGAGACGACGCGGCTAGCTTCAACGCACATGATGATAATGAAGTTACCTCGTTTTTCAACCTGCAAATCTGAACACTAGAGAGAAGGCATGTGGAACGTGAGAATTCAAGATCGTATCTCCCACAAGACCAGAGTCACGTACTTCACTGAAGACGACAATAGTCTTCCCTGTTGAATTGTTGCGGACAACTAAAAAGAATCCGCAGCGTTACATCAGTACCTAGAGTATCACGACAGGAGATAGAGGAAGGAGGCTTTGAGCGGCAGCAATTGAGACAGATACGAACCGACGCGGGATGAGTGACCATTCACCTCTTGCGATACTGTTCCTCGACCAAGGTATACCCAGGAGTCCTTCTCAGGACGCCGAATGTGCACCTTTACTTGAACCTCCCGGAAATGCTCGCGCTCGCGGGAGCTGGGACCTGCCAAATAACATTCGTTGAGAACTGGTTTGCGATACAAATTAGGAAACTATGCCTCGCACTCCTCCCTCATTCAATCCAGGGCAGAGGGATGGGCAACTGGTCAGTGGCAATTTCAGGAACATACCCTGGAGTAATGCAGGATGAAGATCTTGCATCTGAGTGCTTGTGAGAGGTACGTCCGGTTGACCAACGATATCTATATCCATGCCAGATGTGTCCGTCTGGTATTACCGCCCAGGAAGGGTATCATAAAGTTAGTAAATGGCACGTGGCATATGTTCGTGATAAAAGATGGATACCATAGTCAAGTGATGAATCGAACTAATGAATGAAAGCGTTGAAAATGACGAAAAACAATATAGTAACAAGAGGGCGAAGACTCGCAATGGAGTGGGCCCGCGAGCCTCAATTAACCGTCACGTGGATTTAATTTATTCTTAATGTATTTCTACCTCGAATTCAGGCGCTGGTTCGAGATATGATATCGAGAGTCTTCAGAAGAGCATCTCAATGCCTCGTTCTTCTGTCTGATGCCCAGTGCAATGTGCTTGAAAGGATATTACTCTGAAAGCCGCTAGGCCGTGCATCACCCATGAAGATAGCTCCCCCTGTCCAGAAATTGCAAGAGATTCCAAGTTTCTGGTAGGTTATTAAATACGTTACATATCTCACCGAGTTTCTGGCGCCTGATATATCCCACCTACCAAGCATAGATTCCGGGGTGTAAACTGCACATCAATGATTGGTGTCCTCTTTGTAGGAAAAGTGGCCAGCAGATCAATCCTGTGATTTGCTGTAAGCCAAGAAATACTCATTAAGAGCCTTGAAAAACATACGTCTCAGTCGCTTCGTCCTCACTATAGTCCATTATTCCATTCTCTTGCGTGCTGAATATCCCATTTTCCTTGGGCTTGCTACTCCTCGTCCCTCCAGCGCTCTTCACATCCCAGCATCTGACAGTCCAATCCGCACCACCGCTGACAAGTAAAGACGATTCTCCACTAAAAGCCAATGAATATACAGATGCATTGTGCCCGATCATCTTTTTAATTCGTTTTCCTGAGCCCAAGTCCCAGAGATTGATCGCAAGGTCTTCACCTGAAAGAGTGGATGATGAGCCCTTACGATCTAATTGATCGAAGTAGTAGGAAAAGCTGACCTGCTGTTGCTAGATAACGCCCATCTGGACTCAGAGCAAGTGCAGACACAGCTCCTTGGTGGCCGATGAATACGCGCACGCAATTGCCGCGTTGGACATCCCAAAGGCGCGCTGTCCGATCACTCGACCCTGTGACAAGGTATAGCGAATTCGGATGGAATTGCACACACTATGCAAAAAATTGCACAAAAGTGAGATGAAAGACTCAAAGGACACTTACATCGACATCACTCAGGTGACCAGCGTACACTCTGAGACACGATGTCCTGTCGGTCGACCAAAGTCTTGCTGTACGATCCCGGCTCCCAGTTGCAAAATAAATGCCCTTCGGACTCCATTTAACGTCCCACACTGGATTCTCGTGTCCTCTGAATGCCACGATATTGGTCATTGTATCCATTGACCATAATCTTGTCGTTGCGTCTGCTGAAGCTGATAACAGGTATTTAGGAGGAGCAGCCGACCCAGAAACTGGGTCAAACGCGACTGAATAGACGGGACCGCTGTGGCCAATAAGCTTGCGCGTTGTACTGGCTTTTTTTTCACGAAGGCGGGCGAGGGATGCATCTCAAATAGAAATTAGTTAATAGAAAATTTGACAGTCATCACCTACTATCTTTGATATTGGTTGCCGAGAAATCATTTCTCAAGGCCCGCAGCTTTTCGCCTTTGAGACTCCATAAACGGATGTAGCTTTCAGCGAAGCCAACGGCCATTAATGATGTATCCATAGAAAATGTACAGCATGGTGCTCTTGAAGTCACGTTAGTATCTTTGTGTCTCAGACGTCAATGAACCAGACACACCCTTCGGCAACATCGTGCAAAGTGTATGCGCAGATACTAGGTAATGCGCGTGCCTTGAGAGAAGCAGCCTGCGGTGAATTTGGATCGATGCCACTGAGTGCTGAGGGGTCTAGCCTGATCCTCTTCCTGGCGTCTCTGACTGCATTGACCTCTCTGTCGACGTCCACTGTCATGAACGTTGGTGGCAGTGGCAACATATCTGTTTCTGCAGGTGCTGCAACACCAACGAATGGTTGCGGCCGTAGTAGTTGAAGGTCTAGATGAACATTAGGATCTCGCTCAACCATTGCTTGTTCTCGCAATACTCGTTCGGCCTCGGTGCGAAGGTCCTCAGACATGGGCGCTGGACCGAGTTTGAGATCAGTCTTGAGAGCGTTGAAGGCAGATGCGTTCGCTGCAGTTGTTACAGACGATGAACCATTTGTCTTTGGAATTAGTTGGGAGAGGAGACCGGTAGATTCCTCCCATGCATGTGGTGGTGTTGCGGTAGGGTTGGTAGAGGTAACTGTCATGAAATCGGACTTATTCGATCCATAGGTAAAAATTTAGAGGGTCTTACCGTCAAATCGAAGGTGGTTATTAACCACACGCATAACGGCAGCACGTCCTCGTTTCCCTTTCTCGCCTGTGAATCCGCCACCTGAGCCGAGAGACTCACCACCAAAGCCCTCTGTCAGCCATCCAAGAAGAAGGCTGAACCCTGAACGGCTCATGCGGACAATATACTTTTCATTCCGAAATCGCTGCGCGATATCGTCGCTTTGCACATGTGCAGGTAAAAGAAGTGTCGAGAGATGAAGAAAAGTGGTATAGTGTGAAGAGGGTAATGAGGGAGAGAATGTAGAGAAGAAGCGGAGAGCTGTTGAACAGAAATTTAAAGAACCGTATGCAAACGTATTGACGAAGAGACGAACCGGCATCTTGGAAACCATGTTGGATGAGGTCCAAGTAGAAATGACAAAATATGGGAAATAGTATTGGCCGAAACTCAGGCTACAGGATGACTTGCATGGGTATTGGACCACAAGAATGACAGAGGACTGACAAACCCGATACATATCCAATGATCCATCCACCCATGCCTCAAGTTCCCTGAACCCTTCCTGCTTGTCAGTTGGATCCAGGGACAATATCTCTTCTGCACCGACAGAACCGATACCTGCAAGTAACGATCGAATGTTTTGTGAATTTCCCAGAGACGAGACTTCATTCAGTACGGCAGACGAGTCTTTAAGCCCATTGTCAGCTGCACGTGTCGACTTCTGAGCGAAAGCAGCAAGAGATTTGACCAATTCCTCAGGGGAAATAATTTCCGGCTGTTTACCCTTCTCGGATGGAGAGCTGGCACCGATTTCTTCCTTGAATGCCTTTTCAGCAGAAGTGTGTCCTCGAGAGCGAAGGTACTCTAGAACAATACGGTCTGCAATATTAGAGACATTTGATGAAGGTTCTTGAGAAGCATTTGCCGAAGTCGCTGCTGCCGGCGACTGTGAGGAGGCTGGAGGAGTCGCCGCCGACATTGGACGAGAAAATCTGTTGTCGAGGCCTGTAAGGTGGTTGAACCACGTGATCACGCGTTTGTATAAGTATCGCGTCTGCACGCTGTTGGCATAGCTGCAACACGACCATGGCCTCAAGGCAAGCCAAACGACAAGCAATTACTCTCAAAGGTTCTTGTGCCCTGGTCACTGAGTTTTTCAAATATGCTGTCAACACGTTCGTCTTACAATGATGATCAGTCCACATCCTCTCACACAGCGCAGTATCCTTTTCCAGAGAGAAGTATACCCGTCAGATGACTTTCATATGGTCAAAAAATACGGTCAGACAGTGCTTGTAACTCAAGATCTTGCATTAGAAAATTATCTTGAGCGGTAAGAAATTCACATCAATAGCATCATGATAGACTTAGGAGCGATGTAGCATCCTTGCACAGGTGCAAAGTGTGTCATACAGCGTCTGCTGCTTTGTAGTATTGCTCATGATTGTCATCGATCAGAGTGGCTTTTGACCAGCTCAGTTACTCAGCTTGTCCTCGCAATCATCTCCAAAGATACTCGTACACCTCTAGAGCGCTGGGTGTTTGACGTCAAACTCGTAGAACCTCCTGTGGATGGGTCGGGAGTGTAAGTGCATCTCTTCAGTGCTTACACCAGGTCGTTTATGAACGCATATCCTAGAAAAGGGTCGAAACCAGAAGCTGAGATACAATCAGAAATCCGTGCCATCCTCAAGCAGATCATATCAATGGTCACATATCTCCCCGTGATTCAGGAGCCAACAGTTTTCAATATTCTGGCGTACACTAGCGAGTCAGCTGAGGTGCCCGCAGGTGAATGGGTTGATACCGATCCGCTCGCCATTGAGGCGAGTAAGAGCCAGCAAGTCAAGATGCGTAGTTTTAGTACCGACGTTCACAGAATTGAGGCCATGGTCGCTTATCGCTATGACGAGTAGATCAAGCCGTGCAATTATAACTGATGGTATCATTAGTTGTAACATTGTTGTAACTTTGAAACGTGTGAGAGACTTTGAATCATCATCCGGATGTCTCAACACGAAAATCATCACCATGACCACAGTAGTGAGTGGTCAACTCTTCTCCTGTCACCCATTATCCTCATTATCCTCTCCTGTCCTCTTTTTGCTCCGCTCTTTCCTCTCTTCTTCTCGCTTAAGTCTGGCTGGTCCCGACGTGTTCATTGTTTAGAATTAGAGCAAAATGGGTGAAACTTGGTTCCAAAGAGAGTTTTTGGCCCCCAAAAGGCTGGCTTTTAATGCCTTCTTTTATGGTTCCCAGTTAGCTCTTTTTGCATACGGTTGGTACAGCCAGGTCTGCACTAATGGCTCACAGGAAGTTTTATAATAATTAACACATGCATCATAGGCAACCAACTTACGGCTGGCTGCACTTAATCAGCTTACATGGTCGGTTTGGTCTTCTCGTGGTGCTGGTCTTGTCCTTGCATATAATGGCGGTCTTATCCTCCTTCCAATGCTTCGCAATATCATCCGGATCATCCGCCCTCACTTGACCTGGCTCTTCCCTGCCGATGAGAATATCTGGTTCCACCGTCAGGTCGCATATTCAATGGCATTCTGGGCAATGGTTCATACAACCGCACACTACGTTAATTTCATTAATGTCGAGAGATCGCGTATGTAACATTTCCTCGTTTGAGCACTGCATCAGATACTCAGATATTACAACAGAGGTCCGAAAGCAGTTCGCATTGCAAATTCATTATACCCAAGCAGGAGGAATTACCGGTCATTTCATGCTTCTCATCATGGTGCTCATGTATTCCACTGCTCATCAAAAAATTCGCAAGCAATGTTTTGAGGCTTTCTGGTATACTCATCATCTTGCGTTTTTCTTCATGATTGGTCTTTACACCCATGCTACCGGGTGCTTTGTCCGTGACTCCGTTGATCCCGACTATTCCGCAACCTTCCCATTTTATAGGGTAGGACACTGCCTTGGTTACGAGAGTTGGAGGTTCATTATCTGGCCTGGCATCCTCTACTTTGGAGAACGTGTTTGGAGGGAAATTCGTGCTCGCTGGCCCACTCGTCTATCGAAGGTGTTAGTCCACCCTAGTGGTATGTTGTTTTTTTAGATCGACGTTACTACGTGTAGCTGACATCCCGGATCTGCTGTTGCTATCGTTATTGTCACTAGGTGCCATGGAGCTACGTATCATCAAACCCAGCTTCAAATATGTTGCCGGCCAATGGCTCTTTATACAGATTCCGGAGTTGTCTAAATTCCAATGGCATCCCGTGAGTGACTACACTTTACTTGCCCGAGTGAAAATTTCGAAATTCATCTGTTCTTTGGCACCAGTTCACTATTACTTCAGCACCTGAAGATCCTTATGTCTCAATTCATATTCGCCAAGTTGGTGACTGGACTGAGTCACTGGGTGAGCGTCTCGGTGTCGGTCCTGCTGCCGTTACGGCGATGACGCGAGCCGCGATGAATGGCAAAGAGAAGGGCTTGAGCCAAGGCGATTTTGTGGAGATTGATACAGCATCACTGGCAATCACCCTGCCTGCTGTCCGTATTGATGGTCCTTATGGTGCACCTGCTGAGGACGTTTTCAAAGCCGAAATTGCTATGCTCATTGGCGCGGGAATCGGTGAGTGATATCCTGTTCACGTGGTTCTACTGTGATTCTACGTCATTTTCGGAGTTGAATGCTGACAATAATGTCTTTATGCTATTTGTGTTTCAGGTGTTACGCCTTTTGCTTCTATTCTTAAACATATTTGGTACAGACAGAAGTGTGGCACGCTTGGAAGTCTTCGTCGTGTCGAGTTCTTTTGGATTTGCCGCGATTCTCCGTCCTTCGGCTGGTTCCAGAGCTTATTGCAAGAGGTAGAGGCCGCCCAAGCCGATCGTGAGTATCCCACTTGTAAAATTGTAATTCTCATCGCCGATGAACTTCACTTTTTTTCTAGCTAATTTCCTTCGCATCAATATCTACCTGACCCAGAAAATTGGAGAGGACATGCTTTGGAACATAGCTATTAACGATGCAGGGGCAGATTACGATCCTCTGACTCTTCTTCGCACTCGTACCATGTTCGGAAGGCCTGACTGGGACTCAATCTATTCTCGTATGAAGTCGGCTATCGAAGGCGGCAATTACCTTCCTGGTAGCAAGTCACAGCTCAAGACCAAAGTTTGCGTTCGTCCACCTTTCTATTTATCTATTAATGAAACCATTATTTATGATATTTAATTAGACTTATTTTTGTGGCCCTCCTGTCATAGCCAAAGCTCTCAAGGAAGCGACTAACAAGTATTCGAGCTCGACCATTGACTTTACTTTTGCCAAGGAGCACTTCTAGGTGTTTACTGTATCTAGATATTAATATCTGGTCGTCCATGCAGCCAGTGACAATATGTTCCATATACTGACCCAAAAAAGCAGGGTAGGATACACGATGTTTGCTTCTAGATAATAACATAGCTTCGCAATTATATTACTGTACAGTAAAATTAAGCTTGATCGTGTGCATAGGAGAGCAGATGAGGCTGGTTGAGATATGCTGTATACATACTCAATTAAGAAGGATTGTGGAAACAAAATGAGTGGGAAATGATGTGAATATACTTGAAAAATGGGGGGAAAGCAAAAGAAAGTAAAATATTTCGTCTTAGGACGAGGAGAATGTAGTATAAGCGAGGAAGAAGTAGATAAGGCTGATAATGGGCAGAAATAGGCAACTTACAACGTGAATCGGGCAAGGGTTGAAGGTAGATGCTGATAAGTAGGCCATGGAGTAGAAACATAGAGAACAACAAAGCAACTCGACAAGACCCAGACAGGAATCGAACCTGTGACCTAAGTAAGGTACCAGACCATTAGCAGTCCACAACATGCTACAGGGTGAGCTCTGACTCAAGGAGTCAGGGGTCTAACAAGGCATTACAAAGCACTTGTCACTCATCAGGAAGGTGTTTGGAGACGGCACAGGTCTGTGCCGCTTAGTCATCCATCAGTAATAAGTCCACCTATTAGGCCAAATTCAATACAAAATTCCACACCATGACGGGCATAGTGTTCATCAAGACAATGATTTAGAGTCCAACCCTTAGACAACACCTTAGCTAGTACTGAAAAGGGATAGCTAGTTGCTTGCGTAGTTGTTCTTAATCTGGTGCTTGTCTAGCGTATTGGAAGGCTGGCAACTTCAATCAAATGCATATAAAACGGTTAAGTGGTGCGCTGGTCTAGTATGTATGATTAGAAAGGTTGTTCGAGTGAGAGCAAATGCCAAATAACGTTGAAACTAACTATACGGCAGGTTGATGATGGCGGCATTTGCCGGCCTGATTTGATTATGTGTAATTAATTTTTCAGGCGTACCAACACGCGTACCAACACATCCACAAGACTACTGGACATAAAGGCATGGAATTGAGAAAAAGGCCTCAGATACAATATTTGCCCTCAATCTCAAGCGCCACCAAACATACCACACACACAACCTATCTTCCAAACCTGCCTCGCTGTTTCACTGACTAAAGTCAACTTCTTGAGCTCATCCTTGAGTCATGAGTATACTTCAACACGACGCTTGATAAAATTCACAACTACTTACCACTTCAGTCAGCGGATTTCCCTCCCACACGGAAGCGAATCCACATTGTGGGCTGAGACCAAGCCTGGTTGGCAATTTCAGAAAAGAAGTCATTGATTGTGAGACTAAACCAAGAACGCTCACTGGCTCAACGCTACTTTCTTCGATCCTTTGGGTATTCCGTGACATAAAACGTCAACAGCCTCGTCGATCCGTGACTTGAGCTGTTTCATGCTTTCGAGCTATAATGGTCATTGTTGGGCGCTCAATAAACGTCGATTACCCTCAATTTATTTATAGGCTTACCTTGGGATTCTTGGATGTCACAAGACCAAGGACGGCAACTTTGTCTAGGGGAAGATATCT
>Ga0153942_1000550_pt1 | contig 14759 bp, 14 predicted proteins | sample TSNJ026MetaG_FD_104731 | JGI IMG/M metagenome (GOLD analysis project Ga0153942, IMG submission 104731) | Attine ant fungus gardens microbial communities from New Jersey, USA - TSNJ026 MetaG | ecosystem: Host-associated > Fungi > Mycelium > Unclassified | place: USA: New Jersey, Brendan T. Byrne... | reverse complement strand
TTTGGAATTCAGGAAATAGAAAAAGATAAGGTTGTCCTAAAACCCTATCTTCTAAAAAAATAATATAAAATCTTAAGAAAAGGAATCCCTAACTTCATTATAATCTAAGTGGAATTTAGTCTTACAGTCAACAAAAATTCAAAATTCCATAACTTTTTACATACTCAACATTTCTAACGTTTCCTTCTAAAAAATAAGGGTATCAGTTATTTCTACTTTTAAATACGTAATAAAGCTAAAGATTATCCCTATCACTACTATATTTTACCACATTTGCAACAGTAAATTCAACTCTTAAAAATAATTTATAATAGTGGATTTTAACTTTTCACTTTAGCTGCATTTTGTTTATTTTGGTTTTTTGTAATTTAGAATGAATGATCAATTTCCATGATATAATATATTACGTAATAAGCAATACTAAGTAAAATCTCATTATGGCTAAATCTAATCACCTAGTTTTATGCTATTTAATATAGATGCTTCTCTAATATTGCAGTAAACTCTTCAATATAATAATTACTTTTATCTTTTGACCAAAATGCACAATAATTTCGTTTAAGTTGTTCCTTTCCTTTATAAAGAGGGATTCTTTGAATTGAAAGATTATGTTGAGAGACACTTCCAACACTTTCGATTGGCATGAAACCTCTATTATTGATGACCATTAATCTGCCTTCTTCTAAACTTTCTACGAATAGAAAACTGCCATTAAATCCTAAGGTATATCTATAGAATTCTTGTTCATTTTCTCTTTGATCTTTCGAAGCAACAATAATACAAGGTGTTTGTTTCAATTGATTAGCAGTAACTGTCTCTTGATTACTTAAGGGATTTCGATTTGATATTTCTACATAACAATCAGAATAAAGCAAGTGATGATTAACATAGTCATTAGAAAATGCCCGTCTTTGATCACTTAATACTAAATCCACCTCACCAGAAAGCAAAAGATGGTAGAGTGATTCATGATTACTATTTACTACACTTAATGATACTTCAGGATATAATTCAGAAAAATCTGCAATCGCATTTTGCAATTCACTTCCTCCATACCATTTCAAATAGCCTACTCTTAAATGTTCTTCAGCATCTTCTTCACCAATACGCCTTGTTTCATTTGTAAACCTATCAATTTCTTCTAATATAGTTTGGCAGTGTTGATAAAAATAGTCTCCCGCTAATGTTAAATGAAAGGTTCGGTTTTTTCTTTGAAGTAGTTTTACTCCTAATTCTTTCTCTAAAGCATTTATTTGTTGTGAAATAGCAGATTGGGAAATGTAGCATTGTTCTGCCGCCTCAGTAAAACTATTATATTTAACAACAGCGACAAAATAAGTCATTTGTCTTAAGAACATAGTAATCACCTCTCTTTTATTATATTATATTTGTTTTACAGAAAACAATTAAATTGATTGCTACCTGTTATAAATCATAAGAATGTTCCAGAATAGTTCTATTATTCAGAAATCCATTCCTTAAGGCGATTTCCAACAGTATTAACTGATGACTGTTATTGAGAGTAGGCTTCCACAAATAAAAAGGTAACAGACAGTTACCTAGTGTCAAATAAATACTTCATTTAAAGTAGAACTATTTTATATCTTTTAAATTCTTTATTTCTTTATTAATCAATATAAATTCATTTGCTAGAATTTTAAAGGATTCAGCAGCCATCAATTGATCTTCTGCATGTATTAGTAATAAATTGATGGTAGGGTGATTACCAGCGGCATCTTCTTGGATTAATTTTGAATGAGCGTGATGTCCCATTAAGAAATGTTGTTTTCCTTCCTCAATTAATTTTTCTGCTTCTATGAAATCTTTTTCCCTAGCTGAATGCATAGCACTAATAAAACAACTTCTTGCTGCTCCAACACTGGAAATGATTTCAAACGCAGTTAGTTCAATTCCTTCCATTTCATAACCTCCTTATCGTAAATGATTTGTTATATTTACAAGTTTATTATACTTGATGATAGATAGTTTATTAAGTTAGGAAATGTCCACAATAATATGGACATTTTCTATTTTGACACAATTAAATACATGTATATAATTAAAGTAAAGAATGGTGGTGAAAGAAATGATGGATTTTAGTCAACGCTTTATAGATATTGTTCAAATACTTTCAAAAAAGCATAGTTATATGACATTACAAGAGCTTTCCGATGTATTGCAAGTGAGTCCAAAAACTGTTTCTAGAACAATGAAACTATACATGAAAGAGACCTCGAAATGTAAAGAACAAGGGTTTTCTATCGTTTCTAAACAAGGTTATGGGTTTCAAATTATTATTAAGGATAAACAGAAGTTCAAAATATTTGCAAGCCTGTATTTCTCTGAGATTGCCGAGGTAAAAGAAGAAAAAGTATTAAGAGAAAAACAATTACTTCAAATCTTACTTATGCAAAATAAATATATCACGATTCAAGAGCTAGCAGATAAAGTGTATATTAGTGAATCAACCGCTGCAACTGCATTGAAGAATGTTCGTCATATTCTACAAAGATATGGATTAGAACTAAAAAACAAGCCATCTGTAGGTATTAAAATTGCTGGGAATGAAATGAGTATCCGACTATGTTATGCCAATTATGTTATGAATTCTAAAGAGTTCACTAACCATTTGCACTATACACATGAAGATATTCAATTTGTTGAAAATATTATTTTAGAAGTGTTGTTAAAATGGCAAGTGCAAATAGCTGACTTAGGTAGAGAACACCTTGTTTCGCATATTCTTGTTTCTTTATATCGAATGAAAGAAGGCTTTTTAATCACATTTGATAAAGCCGAAAAAGAAGGGATAATGCAAACAAAAGAATACCATATAGCAGAAGATATACTTAGATTATTAAAAAAGCGATATAAAATTATTGATTTTGAAGAAGAGATTATCTATATAACTATTCAGTTACTTGGGAAAAGAACGCTTTCTTTAGGCAAAGATGAACTCATTTTATCTGATGATATCGAACAGATTTTACTTAAAATATTTGATCAAATTAAAATCAGATTTGCAGTTGATTTGAATGCTGATGATACAGTGTTCAATTACTTGGCATTACATTTCGAACCGATGTTAACACGTTTGAAATATGGTATAAAGTCAAATAATCCATTAATGGAGGAAGTGAAAAATCAACATCCAACCTCATTTGAGATGGGCTTGATAGCGAAACAAATTATTATGGATAATTACCAATATGTATTAGATGATAATGAGGTAAGTTATTTAGCAATGTATTTTTCATTAGCATTAGATCAATTGAAGTACTTGAAAAAGCCTAAGAATATTTTAATTGTTTGTGGTTTGGGAGTATGTAGTTCGCGAATTTTAATTTATAAGTTACGTCAACAATATGGACAATATATTAATGATATTGTAACTTGTCAGTTTCATGAATTAAAGCATATCTCTTTGCGTTCTTTTGATTGTATTATTTCAACGATTAATCAACCTATTGGGACGACTAAACCAGTAATTTATATTGATAACTTTCTAGATGATTTAAAAGATAAAGAATTAGAAAATTTCTTTTTAGATAATCAAGGTACTACTTTTAAGATAAATGATTATCTAAAGGAAGAATATTTCTATTTTGTAGATACAATGGAAAATGAAGAAGAAGCGATAGACTATATATTAAGTCAAATAAAAAGAGTAACGGAAATTCCAAATGAGTTGAAGCAAAACATCATGGAAAGAGAAAAATTATCATCAACTGCATTTGGAAACTATTGTGCTTTACCACACCCTATAAAAATGTGTACAAGTGAAACTTTGTTTGCAGTTTTAATACTAAATAAACCCATGCAGTGGAGTGCAAAAAAAGTACGCTATATATTTTTGCTTTCACCAAGTAAATATCAGCCAGAAGACTTAAGAAATTTTAATGATCATTTGGCTAAGGTAATTCTAGATACCAAATCATTTTCTAAGTTTTCTAGAAATCCTAATTTTGAGACGTTACGTTCATTATTTATGACTATTTAGAAATGTCTATATCATTGTGGACTTTTTCAAACTTAAGTAATAAAGAAAAATTTTATATACTAAATGTGTAGAGCAAAGAAGAATCATTTCTATTCATCTACATTATGGTGGATTTTGTACAGTTCAATAGTACAGATTGGGAGGAAGAAAAAAATGAAAAAGTTCACACAATTTTTACAAGACAAATTAATTCCTATAGCGAATAAATTTGCAAAATTATCGTTTATGATTGTTTTAAGAAATTCAATAATGATTATTGTACCGCTAATGATTTTAGGGGCTGTTGGGACATTTATGACTAACATTCCATTTGAATCATTAGCAAAGATGGTTGCTCCAACAGCTCCATTTTTTGGAGCACTAGCAACAGTTACATCTAATGTAGCTGGCTTGGTTTTAGCAATTTCTATTGGATATTTTACAGCACAACATTATAAATTGGATCCAGTTTATGGTATTGTTGCTTCAATGTCATCGTTCTTTGCAGCTACGTTGACTCCAGAGTGGACAATTAATATCGAAACATTTGGAGCTTCTGGAATGTTTACAGCAATCATGGTAGGGTACTTAGGGGTTTATACCTTACATTTATGTAAAAAGTATCATATTGAAATCAAAATGCCAAAAGGTGTACCACCAATGGTTGCTAGTTCCTTTTCAGTTATTTTATCGATAGGAATAGCATTAGCCATAATTTTAGTAATTCGTATTGGTTTAAATTTTGATATTAATGTGGGGATAATAAATTTAGTCTCACCAATAGCCAAGGGATTGAATACACTACCAGGATTATTACTGTATTCAGCATTAGCCAGTTTATTATTTGTCTGTGGAGTAAATCCAGCAATTATCCTTGGATTTCTAGTGCCTGTGTATTCTTTAAATTCGGAAATTAATGCAGCTGCAGTAGCTGCCGGGCAATTACCTAATCAATTCTTAACCTGGGGAATGCATATATTTATGTGTTTGGGTGGTACTGGTGCGACTATTGGATTAACAATATTGAGTATTTTTTCTAAGGCTAAAGTTCATAAAACATTAGGGAAAATCAGTATTTTACCGGGTGCTTTTAATATTAATGAACCAATGATTTATGGATTTCCAATTATTTTTAATCCGCTAATGATTATACCATTTGTTTTTGTGCCAATGATTAATATAATTTCTACATGGTTACTTATGAATGCTAATATTATTGGTAGAGCATATGTGGATATACCTTGGACTACACCACCTATATTTAATGGATTTCTAATGACTGGTGGCGATATTCGTGCTGCCCTTTGGAGCGGAGTATTAGTTCTAATTTCTATTGTTTGTTACTATCCATTTTTCAAAATTGCAGAAAAAGAAGAACTTCAAAAGGAAAAATTGGAATTGGCAAATCAAGGTGAAGATTTATAAAAAAGTTACTAATATTTAATAATAAAAGAAATTAACTTTCATGAAATATCTATGTTTTACATATTTTTATTCATGAGGAAACGGAGGAAATAATGAAAAAAATTATGCTGGTTTGTTCTGGGGGAATGTCAACGAGTTTGTTAGTAAATATAATGAATGAAGAAGTCAAAAAGTATGATGAAGAAATTGAAATATTTGCTTCTCCTGAAGCAGAAGCACAAAAGATGATAGAGCAAGTTGATGTAGTATTGCTTGGCCCACAAGTTTTTTATATAGTATCTGAATTTAAGGAATTTGCCCGTCCGTTTAATATACCTATTGCTGTTATAGATGCTATTGACTATGGCAGAATGGATGGAGAAAAGGTGCTTAAAATGGGATTGCAACTAATTAATGAAAATAGGAAAGAGACAGGTAAAAACGAATGAAAAAAATTATTGTAGACTCTTATAAAGAAATGAGTGAATTAGCCGCTTCCATTCTATTATCAGAGATGACAAAGGATAAACGAACAAATATATCCATAACTGCAGGAGCAACACCAAAAGGAGTATATAAAATTCTTACCAAATGGTATTTAAAGTATCCAGAAAGTTTCATAGATACCTATTTTTACAGCTTTGATGAAGTTGAAGTAGGTTCATTGCCAGGAGCAACAATAACTGATTTGAATGAAAGTTTTTATAAACCCGCTAAAATACCAAGAAAGCGTATTAATTCATTAACATATGCCAATTATCAAGAATATGATCAATTGATAAAAGAAGACGGCGGTTTAGATATCATGATGCTAGGGCTAGGCCAAGATGGACATTTTTGTGGCAATATGCCTTATGGAACCGATTTGAGACAGTTTACTTATAAATTGCCAATTAAAGAAGAGTATCCATGGTATCGTGCACTTCAAGAACTGTTTCCAGGTCAAGATCTTCCAGAATATTTTGTAACAATGGGAATGAGAAGTCTGATGAAGGTAAAACATTTGATTCTTATTGTCAATGGTAAGGCAAAGGCAGAAGCAGTGAAAAAAATGCTAACTTTAGATGTAACTAATGAATTTCCAGCTACAGCATTATTACAACATCCAAATTTAACAATAATATTGGATCAAGAAGCAGCTCAAATAGTGTAGACTAGCTGAAGTGATAACATTTTTAAGATAGAAAAGTTTATTAAAATCGAAAACATATCGAGTAAAAGGGGAGTAAGTTCAATGCTTATTTTCCTTTTTTACGTTGCTTTATCCATGAAAAGTCAAATAAAGCAAACGTATATTTTCAGATTTTATAGAGTTTATGAGTTCGCCTATAATCTAAGAGGATAACTATTGTAGCAGAATAGAATATATTTTATTTACAATTAAATGTTTTTTCCATATAAGTTTTACTTATGAAAACGATTAGAAATCAGAATTGATAGGATAAGAAAAATAGCATAAACTATAATTATCAGAGAAAACGAAAAAGAAAAGAGGCATATTACTTATGGCATTAACAAAAAAAGCACACGAATATCATGAAAGAATGTTTCCAGGATATGAATCAAAATTACTAAAAACTGATCCAGAGTTTATTGAATTATTTGATAACTTTGCATTTGATGAAGTTGTCAATCATGATGATTTAGATGATAAAACTAGAATGATGGCAATCTTAGCATCACTACTAGGATGTCAAGGTGTAGATGAATTTAAAGCAATGGTAACAGCAGCAATCAATTTCGGGGTCACACCGATAGAAATAAAGGAAATTGTCTATCAATCCGTTGCCTATCTAGGAATTGGAAGAGTATTTCCATATTTGCATGCAGTTAATGATGTTTTAACTAATAAAGGAATTGATTTACCTTTAAAAGGACAATCAACCACCACTAGAGTAGATCGTTTGGAAAAAGGAATACAAGCTCAAGTCGATATTATGGGAGATAGTATGAAAGAGTATTATAAATCAGGCAATCAAGAATCAAAACATATCCATTATTGGTTAACTGATAATTGTTTCGGTGATTATTATACAAGAACAGGTTTAGATTACAAACAAAGAGAAATGATTACGTTTTGTTTTCTATTAGCACAGGGTGGATGTGAACCACAATTGACCGCCCATGCATCTGCCAATATAAGAATTGGAAATGATAAGGCCTATCTAATAAAAATTATTTCTCAATGTATTCCGTTCATTGGATATCCAAGAAGTTTAAATGCACTTAGATGTGTAAATGAAGCGAGCAAACAATAATTAATAATTATGGGGGAACATCAAATGGCACGAAAAACATGGCTAATTACAGGTGTGAGTAGTGGTTTTGGAAAAGAGATGACAAAACAATTATTAGAAAGAGGAGATACAGTCATAGGTACTGTTCGAAATCTAGATAAAGTAGAAGAATTTATTAACCAATACCCAGATACATTTATAGCACCAATAGTAGATGTCACTAATATAGATGCTATCAAAGTAACAGTTGATACTGTATTTAAAACATATGGAAGAATTGATGTTGTCGTTAGTAATGCAGGGTATGGATTATTTGGAGCGGCAGAAGAATTAAGTGATCAAGAAATAGAACATATTATTGCAACAAATTTAACTGGTTCTATTCAATTAATCAAATCATCTTTACCTTATTTAAGGAAACAAGGTGGAGGACGGATTATTCAAATTTCTTCTTATGGAGGGCAAGTAGCTTTCCCTGGAAACTCAATCTATCATGCCACAAAATGGGGATAGAAGGTTTTTGCGAAGCAGTAGCACAAGAAGTTGCACCATTTAACATAGGAATCACAATAATAGAACCAGGTGGCGCACGAACTGAATTTCGTTATGGAAGTGCTCAAGTAGCAAATTTAATGAAAGAGTATAATCATACACCAGCTCATAGTTTCTTAACTATGTTAGATCCAAAGAATGGATTAGCGGTGGGTGATCCTATAAAAATGGTAAATAGAATGATTGAAAGTATTGATATAGAACCAGCACCACTTAGAATGGTCTTAGGAAAGCAAGCATTAGAAAGTACAATCGATACTTTAAAAGCCAGATTAGCCGATTTTGAAACACAAACAAACGTAGCGGCTTCAACAGATTTTATAGAATAAACTAGCTATAACTAAAGAATAAGAAATAAGAAATAAAGAAAGGAAGAAAAAAGAATGAAAAAAAGAATGTTAGGTCAAGGATTAGAGGTATCAGCAATCAGTGTTGGTTGTATGGGAATGACAGGAAGCACTGCACCAAGTAAAGAAGACTCTATTAAGTATATACATCAAGTTCTTCAATTGGGTGTAACAATGTTTGATACTGCTGAAGCATATGGACCATTTACTAATGAAGAAATTGTAGGAGAAGCTTTAAAAGGATATAGAAATCAAGTCATTATTGCTACAAAATGTGGTATGCAGATTAAAGATGGACAACAAGTATTAGATGCCAGTCCAGAAACAATTCGTTCATCATTAGAAGGTTCATTAAAAAGATTACAAACAGATTATGTAGATATTTATTATTTACACCGTGTAGATCCAAATACACCAATCGAAGTTGTTGCTCAAACAATGAAGGAATTAAAAGAAGAAGGAAAGATTAGACATTGGGGTTTATCAGAGGCAAGCCCAGAAACGATTAGAAAAGCACATACCATTTTTCCATTAACTGCTGTTGAGAGTGAATACTCGATGATGTTTAGGGAACCAGAAGAAGAATTATTAGACACGTTAGAAGAATTAGGTATAGGATTAGTACCATTTAGTCCATTAGGAAGAGGATTTTTAACAGGAAATACTAATGCAGCTTATTCAAGAGGACAAGCTGCAAATACTCGGTTTTCAAAAGAAAATTTAGACGCTAATCAAGCATTAGTCGATTTAATTAAAGTAGTAGCAAAAGAAAAAAATGGAACACCAGCACAAATTGCATTAGCTTGGTTGTTAGCTCAAAAATCATTCATTGTACCAATTCCAGGTGCTTTAACTATTGAACAATTCAAAGAAAATGTAGAGTCAGCAAATATTGAATTAACAAAAGAAGAAATGGCTAAATTAAATCAGGCATTATCTAGGATTGAGATTAAAGGTGGAAGATATGCACCAGGATCATCGCAAGCAAAACGTGTAGGTGGATAGAAAAGATTTATAGGCCGTATGTAATTGGAGATGTTTGAGCCTTCTTATTTACTAAAAGGTAAAAATTAGAGTAGGAAAAGCATTTATTTATTATGATTGAAAAATAATTACTTGACTTAGATATTACTCTAATTGATAGCATAGAGATAGTAGGAGGTACATATAGTGAAAGCATTAAAAATAGATGGGGATAAAATGAGTATAGGAAGTATAGTGAATAGGTTGATAGAACCTAAAGTACAGATAGATGAAGATAGGAAATTATTTTCAAATTTAGATTTGAAACGTTTAATAGTACCATTAATTATTGAACAAATGCTAACAATGATGGTTGGGTTGGTCGATACAATGATGATTTCATATGCAGGGGAAGCAGCCGTTTCAGGTGTATCTTTAGTGGATATGATTAATGGGTTATTTATTTTTGTATTTAGTGCATTAGCAACAGGTGGAGCAGTTATTGTTTCACAATATATAGGAAATAAAGATAAAGAAAAAGGTTGTTATTCAGCAAGTCAATTAATAACAATAACAGCGATTGTTTCTGTTCTCTTTATGGCAATCGCATTGTTATTTAATGGTGTAATCTTAGATTTAATGCTTGGTGGGGTAGAGGCAGAGGTTATGAATTCTGCAAAAACATATTTCTATATTTCAGCATTGTCTTATCCTTTGTTAGCTGTTTACAGCGGTGGAACGGCTATCTATCAATGAAGAAAGCAAAAGTTACGATGTATGTTTCTATCGTAATGAATGTAATCAATGTAGTGGGAAATTATTTAGGTATTTTTGTTTTCAATGCAGGAGTAACAGGTATTGCAATTGCTTCATTGGTTTCTAGACTTGTAGCGGCAATCATCATGATTTATTTAGCATTGGATAAAAAGAATGTAGTTTATGTCACCTTTAAACAAATCTTATCTGTTAATATTCGTTTAGTAAAACAAATTTTATATATCGCAGTTCCAAATGGTATAGAAAATGGATTGTTTCAATTGTCTAAACTTATTTTGGTCAGTATGATTGCTTTATTTGGAACATCCCATATTGCAGCAAATGGAGTAGCAAATAGTATTGATTATGTGGGAGCGATTATTGGGACTGGCATTAATTTAGGAATTGTTACAGTTGTAGGACAATGTATCGGAGCAAAAGATTATGAGCAAGTGGATTATTATATTAAAAAGTTATTACGTATAGCTTATGTGTTTACCTTTGTTCTAGATATCGCAATTATTTTAGCAATGCCATTAATATTACAGATGTTCTCATTAAGTGTAGAAACAGCAAGAATCACGTTTATTTTAGTTGTTATTCATAATTTGTTTGTTATTACTATTTCTCCATTGTCTGGACCCCTATCAAGTGCTTTAAGAGCTGCAGGCGATGTTAAATATACAATGTATATATCAATCTTTGCAACTGTGATATGTCGAGTTGTTTTCTCTTATTTATTCGGTATTGTTCTTAATTTAGGTATTGTAGGTGTATGGATCGCAATGGGATTCGATTGGGGTATTCGAGCAGTCTTATTTGTTAAAAGATATAAAAGTGAAGTATGGAAAGAATTTGATATTATTGGAAAATAATTACTGATGTAGACATTACTCGTAGGGATAGGAGGCAAATATAGTGAAAGTATTATTAGTAAATGGCAGTCCACATTCAAAAGGGTGTACATACACCGGATTACTGGAAATTCAAAAGACTCTAAAAGAGGAACATGTAGATTCAGAAATATTTCAAATTGGGAACAAGCCTATTTCTGGATGTATCGCCTGTGGTGCTTGTAGTAAGCTTAAAAAATGTGCAATTAATGACACAGTTAATGAATTCTTAAAAGTAGCAAAGAAGGCAGATGGATTTATATTTGGATCGCCTGTACATTACGCTGGTGCAACTGGAGCAATCACATCGTTTATGGACAGAGCATTCTTTACAGCATTATGTTCAAACAGTGATGTCTTTTATTTGAAACCAGCGGCTTGTATCACCTCTGCCAGACGTGCTGGAACAACTGCCACATTTGATCGAATGAATAAATATTTTTCTTTATCCGAAATGCCTATTATTTCATCAAGATATTGGAATATGATTCATGGCAATTCACCGGAAGATGTGAAAAAGGATTTAGAGGGTTTACAAATCATGAGAGTACTTGCTAGGAACATGGCTTGGTTTCTAAGATGTAAAGAAGCAGCGATAGAATTAGGGATAGCGTATCCTAAAAAAGAAGCAAGAGAACGAACAAATTTTATTCAATAAATAATAGTAAAGAAAGAGGTAAAAATATGAACTATAAAAAATTTAAGGATATAGAATTATCAACATTAGGTATGGGAAATATGCGTTTGCCAACAGTTGAAGGGGCTGATTTTAGAGGACCATTTGACATAGAAAAATCGAAAGAATTAATTGAGTATGCGTATCATCATGGAATTAACTATTTTGATACAGCCTATGGTTATTGTGGAGGTCAATCAGAAATTATTGTTGGTGAAGTGTTAAATCAATATCCAAGAGATAGCTGGTATTTAGCAACCAAGATGCCTGGACATGCACTCAAACCTGGAGATACACCAGAAAAGATATTTGAAGAGCAGTTAAAGAAATGTCAAGTAGAATATTTTGACTTTTACTTATTACACAATATGTGTGAAGCTTCATTAGATGTTTATATGGATGAGAAATTAGGAATTATAGATTATTTAGTAAAACAAAAAGAGTTGGGAAGAATTAAATATCTTGGATTTAGTTGTCATTCACGCCCAGACACTTTAAAAAAATTCTTAGAATATAGAAATTGTTATGATTTTGTTCAAATTCAATTAAATTATTTAGATTGGTCATTACAAGATGCTAAAACAAAATATGAGATTCTTACAGAATATCATTTACCAATCATGGTTATGGAGCCAACAAGAGGTGGACGATTAATTAATTTAGATGAAGAAGATTGTCAAAATCTTAAAGCAGCTAGACCTGATGAATCCATTGCATCTTGGTCATTCAATTATTTAAGGACTTTGGATAATATTCAAGTCGTTCTTTCAGGAATGAATACAATTGAACAATTAGAAGATAATATAAAAACATTCGCTTCTTCACAACCACTTAATCAAGAAGAAATCCATTTACTCGATAAAATTGTTGAAAAATTAGTAAAACAAGTACCATGTACTGCTTGTCGCTATTGTACCTCTGGATGTCCAAAAAATTTTGATATCCCAAAACTAATGAGTATTTACAATGAAATCTCTTTTGATCATTCTCCAGGATTGACGTTCACAATCATGGCATTAGAAAAAGAAGAAGAACCATCTAACTGCATCAACTGTAAAAAATGTGTGAAAGCATGTCCACAAGGTATTGATATTCCTAAGATTATGCAAGAATTAGATACTAAAATAGCAAAATTTAAAGAAAATAGCCCATTCTTTCGTTAAAAAGAAGTGATAGAGATGAATAAAAAAGTTGTAATCATTTCATAATGGATCGTATGTTTGAATGTTTAAATAAAAGGGGCGAAACTGATTGGATAATTATTATGAATATTTCGTGAATAAGGGCAATCATCCTGATAAAAGAAAAATTTTAAAATTAGAAACCAATTTTATTTTTGTAAGTTTTGCTCCTAGTGATGCGTATCAAATAGCTGAATTTATCATTGGAAAGATGAATGAAGAGGGAAAAAGCGTCGGTGTTAGAATTAACTATAAAGATGTTATTATCTTTCAATACCTTATGAACGATAAATTTGAAAGTTGTTTAGATTGGTTATCTAGAAAAGAGAGAGTCGTACAAAAATTTGGTCATTCATCTTTCTATATATTCTTAGATAGTATCGATAATTATACTAAGTATCAAGAAATAATTAATGACAAAACATATGCAGTATGTGGCGGCAGTTTTCCTATTATTGTAAATAATGAGATGATGGGCAGTATCACTGTGAGCGGATTAAGACCTCATGAAGATCATCAATTAATTATTGAAGCTTTAAACTCATATTTTTTGGATAATAATTATTGTATGTAGAAGATTGAAAGGAAGTAGTAATAAGTACTATGTAAAATTAGGAAATTGAGGATTAGAAGTAGGGCATGTCTAATAATTTCCCTGCTTTCAGCTAGACCTAATGTTCATTGATTCATTCCTCTATCTGATTCACCAAAACTCATACATCCTAAACATATTTTCGGTTTGATACTGCGAATCAATATTCAAATGGTAGTAGTGAGGAAATAGTAGGACAAGTACTAAAAGAAGCAATGGAAGAAGGAAAAACTTCAAGAGATGAATTAGTGATTGCCTTAAAAGTGTACTATTAGTGTATGATGGACCAAATAGTAAAGGATTATCTAGGAAAACTATCATGCAAGAAATAGATAAAACACTACAAAGAATGCAATTGGACTATTTAGATTTATACGTTATTCATCGATTTGATCATGCTACTCCAATAGGGGAAATAATGAAAGCATTGCATGATGTAGTTGAATCAGGAAAAGTAAGATATATTACAGCTTCCTCAATGTATGCATGGCAATTTTTAAAATGCCAACAAACAGCAAAAGAAAATGGATGGACTCAGTTTATATCAATGCAAGATTTACAGAATTTATTATATAGAGAAGAAGAAAGAGAAATTTAGAAGAATCTTATATTGTAAGAGAAATTGCTTATTTTAGATAACGGAAAAGAGGAGATTGAATTGAAAGAGGTAATGATTTTAACAGGAGCAGGTCAAATTGGGATGGCGATTGCTCGAAGAGTTGGTTTTAGTAAAAAAATTATCATTGGTGATAAGAATATTGAGAATGCAAACAATGTATCAAAAACTATGAATGAAGCAGGGTTTGATACGGTTGCAGTGGAAACAGATATATCATCTAGAAGCTCTATACTAAATTTAATTGCTATGGCAAAAAAATATGGAGATATCTCTATGTTTATTAATGCAGCTGGAGTTTCACCAAGCCAAGCATCTATTGAAACAATTCTAAAAGTAGATTTATATGGAACAGCAGTTTTATTAGAAGAAATAGGAAAGGTTATTAAAAAAGGAGGAGTAGGTGTAACTATTTCTAGTCAATCTGGACATAGAATGCCTGCCTTAGGTGTAGTAGTTGATGAACTATTAGCAATAACTCCTACAGAAGAGATTTTAGACTTGGAAGTGTTACAATCAAAAAATATTAATGATTCACTTCATGCGTATCAAATAGCAAAACG